>Ga0114969_10004872_pt1 | contig 10577 bp, 7 predicted proteins | sample M_130807_MF_Meta_FD_87316 | JGI IMG/M metagenome (GOLD analysis project Ga0114969, IMG submission 87316) | Freshwater microbial communities from Lake Montjoie, Canada to study carbon cycling - M_130807_MF_MetaG | ecosystem: Environmental > Aquatic > Freshwater > Lake | place: Lake Montjoie...
GAAGAACTCCTTGACCAGTTTCCAAAACGAACGCAGGAAGTGGCGATTGATTACAAGTCCTTTTTATTCCAGCCCGAGCGTGTGTCTATAAACTCCCGCATATCAGTTCAGGCCACATCTGCGGCCTATCTTTACCAAACACAGAACTTCAATCGCTTCAGCAATAACTTCAAAACACCTCTGTTTCATGTCAAATCTATGGACTTACTGCGGACGACAATGAGCCTCCCGATCCCATCCATTCCAAACAGCCAGACCATGTTTGCCTACTATAGAATTCCCATCGTCGGTGGTGGTGACTACAGCCCTGACTACGCAGCCCTGACCGTGGCGAATATGAAAATGGTTCGCCTCCTTTCAACCTATGTCTATTCACCGAGCAACTACACTGCCGCAGCGGCCGCAACGTATGGGTTCAATGGAAATTTTCAGGAATACTCTGACCTTGTGGACACGCTAAATAAAAGCTGCGCAGCAGATCCGAATTCTTCAACGCTTGGATCTTATTATGTCGCAGGAGACATCTCGTTTTCGTTAGATGAGGTGAGCCAAAAGATCCGCTTTACAGGCAATAATGCGAGGGATGGAGCAGGCCGCCCTCAATATTACTATGTGCCCGTGGGCTTCGCGGATCCGAACCTTCCGACTTTTCAGGCCGCCCTTCAAGCCATCCTCCCCTTTCCGCTTTTAGAGTTTCAAGCCAACTATACTCTGAACAAACGCCTTGGTTTCCTTTGGAATGGTGTGGATGTTGCGAACGAGGCTATCTCTTTCATGTATCCTGCGCCCAACTTCACGACACTCCCATGGACAGCTTACAGAAATCTTTATTGGGCTGAAACCTTTGCGAATTTAGTCTATACTCAAAACATCTTTTTTTATTGCGACGTGATGGGAGGCAGCACACAAGACACAAACTTACCAGATAATCTTCTCGCAGTAATCCCTGTAGATAAAGCACAGCTTGGAGTTCAAACCTACCAGAGTTCAATGTCTTGCCCTCTCACGAAAATGGTAAAAAACATGTATGAGATGACTATCAGCATGAAGACAGACACAGGTGAAGATTTGTGGATCCCTATCTCCGGTTTCGTAAACATTGAATTTGCTCTAACATATTAACTCTCCTAATTAGAATGCTACGACAAGCCATTCAGAGCGGTGTCCGATCAGCTGTGAATTGCCCTGAACGTCTGAGCCTTAATTCAGATGACGATGTGGTGAATGCGAACCAAGCACAATTCAGCCAGTTCCAAATCAATCTCCAAACACCTGTCTTAGACCCCAGGCGGTGTCAGCTTATCCGCGCGACTATTCCCAACATTCAGCTTCAGCTTCCCGACTGGGGCGGCCTATGCTTCTTCTATTGGGCTTTAGCGACTGCTTCAACTGTGCCGAGTATCTCAAATCTCCGCTGTGTTCGCCTCTATCCTTCTTATTACATTCCTCCTTCAAGCTTCACCACCTACATTCGTAACCGCTACATCGTAGACCCCAGCGACTTTGTGACGCTGCTAAACCAAGCGGCGGGGGTAGCTGGCGACATTGCGACATACAATCCCTACTGGGTCGTTTCTGATGTGACTTTCGCGTATGATGCCACTCTGAAGCAAATCACATTCAAGGGTAACACGGCCAGCACCTTCTACGCGCCTGTTGGCTACAACGACCCTATTCTCGCGACAGTGCTGAACGGCACGGCGGCCTCGCTCATCACCATGCCGAACGCCAACAACGTCTCAAACACGACCTTCCAGCCGCAAGTTCCGCAATACACACTCAATCTCAAAGTAGGCTATGCTATGTCTGGTAATGCTCGAGGCATACAGAGTTTTGGAGCAGGCCTCTCAGCTTATGCTGACATAACGAATGTCGCCTTCGCAAACACAGTGACCGTCCCTGTTGATAGTTTCCCCAATTTGGTTTATACAAACACAGTCTCCATTTATCTATCATTTGTATCAGGAGCTTCTCTCACGAGCAACAACAGACACAATCTGCTCGCAGTGATCCCTGTTCAGGCAGGTTCTCTGGCCGTGAATAATTACATCGCAGCCACCAGCAATCTTCTCACACGGCTAAGCCAGACTATCAATAACATTACGGTGGAGCTCGTTGATGATGCTAATCAGCCCTATCTACTTCCCGATAGTGCGCTGGTAACATTAGAGATTTCGTTCTCGTATCAGGATAAGAACTTCTAATGCTATAGAAGTAGCATGTCCGCAAATCCTCATTTAACAGTAGGCGGCAGTAGTTGGTCAGGAAATCCACCACTGGCGACTTTGAGACAACTTACATCATCTTCAACTGCTCTATACAATTACACCACAACGACAAGCAATGTTCTTCAAACAGAAATCAATGCTATAGTAGCAGGAGGAACTACCGCATTATGGGCGAACTACCCAGCTATTAATACAGTGGATCTTTCAGGCCATAATTTAACAAAGGCTCTTGGAATTACTGCTACAGGGACGGTGACTGCTCCCAATTTCGTTGGAGCCTTGACAGGCAACGTAACAGGCAATCTTACAGGAAATGTAACAGGATCTGTTACAGGAAACACTTCAGGGACACATACAGGTCAGCAGAATGGTAATGTATCAGGTGACGTGACGGGTAATATTTATAACACAAACTTGACAGTAGGCGCACAATACAGCATCACAGAGACCGCAGATGTAGGGAGTGCTTTATCAAACTATGGAAACTATGGAACTGTAAATATTAGTGGCAAGGGAGGTCTTGGAGGCATAGTGAATATCACAGCCGATGTCGCCACGCCTCTAAATCCTGCTGTGACGGTGTCTCAAATGACACTTGAAGCAAAGGGCAACTATGGTCTTATAACGCTGGGAACTCCTGTTGGCTACATTCCTCGTGGAGGATTGGTAAGCATTATCGCACGACAGGGATTAACCCCTACGCCGCCCGCAGAGGCTACGTCGGCCTTATTTGCGAATGGTGAGATAGATCTAACAGCCTATTCGTATGGCGTAGTTCCAGGTCTCATCAAATTGTCCGCAGGGGCAAACTTCATGTATGCTGGTCTTTTTTCACCTATTTCAGGTATTTATGGTAATAACTACATTGCCGCCACAATTGCGAATACAATGACCGCAGGTCTTCCACCTGGTGGTATTCCAACGCTCGTAGGGACTAACTATTTCTACGCTGTTTTGGGTGTTGGTGGCTCTGGAAGCCAGATTGTAGGCAACCGCTTCCAAGGTGGTGTCGGCATTGATTTCCTACAGCCTTATCCCAATGGTGATCTCATTATACAGAGCAACGCGAACGGCACGGATACTGTCGTGATTTCTGGCGTCAAATCTCTGGCCATGAGCAATGGAGGCAATATTACAGGCGTTGGTAATATCAATCTAACGACTATCAATTCCAACGCATACCCGCCCCCTACTGTAACAGATCCAACGTTCAACAGCGTATCAACAAACCGTATCAGCACAGGATCCGCTCTGATTTCAAGCATCAATGGACTGCCCATGTCGGCCTACACCAACGTGGGTGACGCTGTTTTCAACAGCATATCAACTAATCAAATTAGCACAGGTGCCTCTTTTATTTCGAGTATTAATGGGCTGCCTATGAGTGCCTACACCAACGTCGGCGATGCGACATTTAACAGCATATCCGCGAGCAAAATCTCAAGTGCGAGAGTTTCCATGAGTTCTATCAATGACAGTATTTATTTTGGAAATCTACCGATTGGAAATAACATAGCAGGAATAAATGATTTACAAGCCGCTACTGGAACATTCAATACATCTCTCACTACAAATGGCTCTCTTACTGCTGGTTCTGCTACTTTGGGCGCAACCACCATTGCTGGCGCTGATTTTAGAGTTACTAACGGAGGCATAAATGTTGCGACAATAAACACGAGTGGAAATATTGCGGGCGCAACAATAGCAGTTTTAGGTCTGGCGACCTCTGGAACGCTCCAAGTTACAAACTCGGCGACGGTCGGAAACGGCCTCACAGTTACAGGTGGCACGACGCTAAACGGCACTACTACGACGGGACTTATTCAGGGAACCACTATGAACTATGCGAATGCGAATGGTGTAAATGCGAACTTTACAAACGCTAATCTTGTAAATACAAACACAGGTGTAATAAATGCTGGAGCTGGCGCATTAGCGCTCACGTATGGCTCTATCTCATTTAACGGAAGTCCTTACGCGCCCACAGCAGGAACGAGTTCAGATCCTACTTTCAACAGCATCTCGTCTGGCAAGATTTCAACAGGAACTATTAAAGCAGGGCTTATTTCTGCTGATACAGTCTCGACGGCCACTTTATTAGGTGCGGGTTATTTGGGATTATTACAGATTGGTGATAATACTAATAACGGGATCCAAATCAATACTGGCGCCACCATCCGAAACACGGCAAAATCAGGAACTGGTCAGTTCATCATTGATGCGACACAAGTATCTATCGGCTGGGACACAACGATTGATTTCAATGGAAGTCCATGGGCGCCTATCAATCCTAATGGCGCCTTTACAAGCCTCACCGCACCCATAGCCACATTTGGTGGCCTGTCCTCCTTCACAGTAAGCACAGGGAACATCTACCTCAGTTCCATTAATGGCGTGGCCTATTCTCCAGGTGGAGGTTCAGATCCTACCTTCAATAGCATCTCAACAAACCAGATCTCAACAGGCCGCGCATTTATAAGTTCTATAAATGGATTTGCTTACAACCCATGTCCTTCTAATGTATTATCAACCTTTGTAAGTTCTTTTGTCAATTTCAACATTAGCTCTCTTATCGTTAGTTCTATACTGGCAAGAGGAGGACTAAACTTTTCCACTCCCATGTATGCGCAAGGTGGATCCTATGATATTAACAAGACTTACAATCTCGTAAGTTCATCTTATGACGCAGTCTCTACTCTACAAAATAATATTTTGAACTACACCTACATATTAGGATTGCCCGCAGGCGCCCTTGTATCATGGCCTTTTCCACCGTCGGCAAACCTAACTCTATTATGGGATGAAGTCGGCACGTGGGGAAACAACGTAAACACACTTGCGACGGCCGATCCTGGTGTAAATCAGAAGCAAGCCCAAATCTCTTTGCCTAATGACACCTATGGTGGAACTCCTGTGGCAGGGACTTTTGCTGATTTCTATAATCAGTGGCAATTAACAAAATTAACTATTTACAACATAGGCTTTGGTGTGATTGTAGATATTCCTTGGAAATCTACCTACCGTGTAACTTGGACAGGCACGACTTGGACTGTGAACACGTCACCCTCGCCTATTGCGACTACAAACACGACTAACTTTAACATTACGCAAAACATTAACGGAGCCGCGATTTCTACATCTGATGTGCTGACCCTCACAGGAACCTCAATCTATATGAATACAGACTACGTCTACGCAAATGACTTAGAGGCTTCTAATATCAACATCGTTTCTCTATCATCTTTCGTAGGCAATATTTCAACCCTTACATCTTTGAATATAACATCAGACTATGTCGACGCATACAGCACAACAACCACATGGGGTAAGTCTCTGGCATTATCAAATACTGGAACTATTTCTACTCTAAATCTTGGAGCTAATAACGTTGTCGCGAATTATATCACAGCCAAGGTAAATTTAACTGCTCCCTCGATCACTGTTCCAACTGGATACTTTACGAATTTGAATACAGATAATATTAACAACAATGACACAATTACATCTTATATTGTGAAAGTTCAAAGTGCTGGAGCGAATGGATATTTATACGCAGATAGTGCCTACACATCTACTTTTGCGATCCAATCTGGCCTCGCATATCCTTACACTTTATCTCAGATAACTTATTCAAATGTGGAAGCTCTTGCTAATGGGAATGTTCTAAATGTGCCTACAACAAAAGCATTGACACACAATGAAAAAATGTATATCACAAGTCCAAATCCCACATACACCCACAATGGAACGGGAACAGTAACTTTCAAGTTAGATGGAACGGTCGATATAGGAGGCACACCACTCACAACTTTCGGTTGGCAACAAGGCACCTTTACCGCAAAAAAACCCTGTATTTTGAACATATCAACCCCTACCGCATACGCTTTTCCTCTTGATGCTCATGTTGCTAATCTAATAACAACATCACCAGGCACTATCGCACTTTACACATCAGGCGGTGGTTTTTCGGGTAATATTCCAACAAATACTTCTTTAGCACTGATCTATGATGGAACATTACTGAACTGGACAACAGGAACTTTTAGTGCCTTAGATCCTATTTTATTTCAGAGTTACATTCAGACAGAGCAATCATTAAATGGGGTTACAACTATTACAAATGTTTCAACAATAACTAAAGCACCTTACATCGGCTTTGGAAATAATGGATACCAAATTGATACTTTTCAGATTAGATTACAAGGATTTCTAATTCCAAAAACTGCGCCGAATGGAGGTGCGTATGGCTTCGCGGATAATGGAACACGCATCACAAATCCCATCACAGGCCGCACATATTTGCTGAGTGAATGGAACTGTCTTTGCTCTTTAGCAGGACACAACGCCTATTCGCAGACGACACTTGCTACGAATGAGGCTGTAGTAACAACACAAAGTGATAGTGGCTACTGGAAAGCCCAAGCGTATTTGACAACAGCGACATTCCCTGGTATAGGAACTAACCTTGTTTATTGGAACGTGGCGGTTACTATGATCCCCATTGCCATGGGCGGAATAGCAGGACTACAAACAGCTACGAATGTGGGTGATGTAATTCCCTCGACGGTTCAAGCCTTTAATGTTTGGGCTCTTGAAACGCCCTTAGCCAACCTCTCCACCGTGACGGCCTCCACGTTTCAAGTTATTGCCGACACAAACCTCAGTCTAAATGCTGGCCTCGGATTTCCCACTTTCTTAAATAATGGCACAGTGTCTATCAACGCATCTACAAATGTGGATCTGATGGCGAACTATGACATTACTCTTGGAGCGGCTCACGACATCAACGCAACAGGAACTTCTACTATTAGACTTACTGCTGAAACAGTTAAATTAGATGTAAATGATGTAAATATTCATTCTTATGGAAACCATTCTTTCCGTTTCGTAAGAGAAAGTCCTTACAACTACTTTCAAACTGTTGGACTTCCCCTAAAAATAACAGGGTTGTATGGTGCTGATACAGCATTTTCATTTGACGGCACAGGGAGCAACAAATCTTTTAGAAATCTGGATATGAGTGGAAACAACATCAATAACACAGCAAACATTAACGGAACAGACATCCAGATAACCGGCACAAATACTGTGTATATCAACGCAAATTATTCAACATGGACTGGATCTAATAACTTCAATATCATAGCAAGTAATGTGGGGATTACAACATCAAACTCTTTCACAATAGATGCGACAGGAAGTGGTCTTCGTCTAAATGGCGATTTCAAACGGCAACTTTCTGCTACAGCAGTTACACAACCTGTGATACAATATGGAACAGTGTCTGGTTCTGGCGCATCAGGCTCTGTTACGGTTACACTTCCTGTCGCTTACACATCAGGAACATCCTACATAGCGATAGCTTCTATGATGGATGTAGATCCAGCACGCATCTCTGTAAATCGTGATAATCTATCATCTATCACCATCTATTGGTTCCAGGCTGGATCTGGAACACAAACTCTTGGCTGGAATACTATGGGCTCTTAGTAGAATGTCAGCTACCAATCCCTCATGGCTCGGCCAGGCCTCAACGTCTTCCGGTCTCACTGTCGGTTTTATGGGAAACGCAGCACTTACGGGCAGCAACACGACTATCACTAACTCTAATGTTAAAGCGACTTCGATTATTATCATTACGCCTGTCGCAACGGCTGCGGGTTATAATATGCCTGCTCTTTATACAACGCAAGCGGGGTCTTTTAATGTAGTAGTCTCTTTGGCTGGAGCCGGCAGACCTGATAGCATAAACTATTTAATCTGCTCGTAAAGGCGTTATATACCAAAAAAAAGAAAAACCATTTTATAAAGTTTATAAATCTCCAATAAACTTCATAAAATCGCTAAAATATTGGTTTCCGACTGTTTAACTTGTCGCCGATTATTATAGACAAATGAGCGATAGTGAAAGTGAGGGCAGCACCATCTATGACGAGAAAAGTGAGGCGCCGCAAGTTTATGACGACAGTCACGTCAAGGTTCGCAAAGCGCGTAGTGACAAGGGAAAAAAGGAGAGGACACCTGCCCAGCAGGCCGCGACGCAAAAGGCTCTTCTCGTCCTCAAGGAGCGACGTGAAGCCATCAACAAGGCTGCGAAGGAGAGGCTGGATACGGCCTCGGATGCGGAGAGGCAACGGATCCTGGCGGAAAAGTATGAAGCCAAGAAGGCAAGGAAGCAGAAGCTGCCCCCTGCGCCATCATACGTGACGCTGGGCGACTTTGAAAACTTCAAACGTGACCTGATTGGAGCCATGCCTAAGCAGGTCTATAAGGCTGTGGAAATTGAGAAGGTAGCACGTCCTAAGAAGGAGGTTCCTGTAGCCGCACCTGTTGCCGCACCTGTTGTCGCTCCTGTGGCCGCTCCTGTCGCAGAAAAGCAAAAAGCACTTTCAGGCCATGCTTTGCTGGATCAAATGTTTTTTTATAATAGATGAAGATCCTTGCCTACCCGACACCCACGAACAAGCTCCACACGATTGGTGAGGCACCAAGCTTCCGACCTCTGGGACGCACGGGTGTTTCGGCGCCTCTCGAGGTTCAGCCCAACGACCCCACGCCTCTGAGTTGTGTGAATAAGAAGGCTTACAACTCGCGAGGATACACCGGCACTCGTGCCTCTAAGTTCATACAGGACAACCAGTTCCTTCCTGTCGTTCGTGCTCCTGGCGTCTATCCGCTTAGCACACCTGGTGTGGAGGGTCTGGGCAATGTAGGTGATAGTGCCCCGCAGCCTCGGCCTGGTTTCGCGGAGCCCATGAATGGGGATTTTCAGAATATTCTCAATATACTGAATAAGCCCGATAATGGATTTACATCATCAAATCTTTCTTCTGGACAACTGCGTCTTCTCGCAGAGCAGCGTGAGAAGGCAACATCAAAGCCTGAAGTGGGAGTGAATGCTGGTGAAAGGGTGGCGACGGACTTTGCCGACACACGCAAGGCAATGATGAAGGAGCAGCGTATCCGTAACGCTGTAGCCCAGGGATTTACTCGTGCGGAGGCTGAGAGTGCCTATGCGAAGCTGAGAGATAGAGAGGCCGAGGTGGCTTTAGGCACTCAAGAGAGCGTATCGTCTCGCTTTGCTGATCTCATTGACAGTCGCCTTGGTGGAACGCAAGACGGTGTTTATAGAAACAATGATGAGAGTGCTTTACACTTAGCACGAAACACAACGATTGCTCCGCATAGGTCAATGAGACAAATTGTAGATGATGATTTACGTGGAGGCATTCAATTTGAAGCAAAGGGCGTCGAGGCCTTCCAAAGAATAAGAAGCGTTAGAGCTGGTTTAGCAGGTATTTCTACCACAGACAATTTGATGCGTGGGCTTACTGCTCCCTATGGAGAGGGAAAGCTCAGAGTGTCTGGAATGGCTGCTGACTATTTACGCACTCGTGGCGCACCTGGTTCATTCCCTGCTCGTCAATTTGAAAAGGGACAGCCTTCTAAAGTTGATATTTTGGAAATCAAAACAAAGGGCTTCTCTGACATCAAACCATTTCAATATCAGCTTAAAAATTCACCTTCATCTGTTGCGGCCGCTATTCAAGAGGCTGCGGCCGCAAAACGTGGTCGTGGTCGTCCTGCGGGATCAAAGGACACGGCTCCTCGCAGTCGCACTGCTACAGGTAAGGGTTCTTATAACAAGAGCGGACTTCCTGCTGATTTTAGTGGAGTTCCTGGTGGTGGCGGTGGCGGCCGTGCTTAAATCCCAAATCGTTGTTTAAATTTTTTGATAGCAGTCCTCAATGAGGTGTGCTCCCAGAGAACCCAACGAGACAGTGCGCCTGGAGTATCAGGATGGTTCCATTCCTCTCGCTCTTTATGACGCTTAAGATAACGAGTGCGTCGTTCCTCGCGGATCTCTGCGGGAAAACTCGTATAATCTTGATAGCCTGAAGCGCCAAACCGAACCTTCTTCGTGCGGCCAGTGTCAAGCATGAATGTTGCGATATACTTATGAATTCCGTCCTTTGCTTTCCGTATGCTCTGTAGCTTCATCCTCTTTCTTAATAGCCTCCATTTTTACAGCCTCAACTTCTATTAAAGGCCGGACACCACCATCAGCAGGCTTCCGAATTTCAATCGGCGTGCCATCACCAGGTAGGCAGTCAGTCCTGCTTTGTAGCCGTAGAGCTTCCATGAGCCCAAGGATTTTGGGCTTGGGGATGTTGTATTTCGCGTAGAAGTGTTCTGGTAAAGGGAAGCGGTCAAAGTCGGGAAGTGTCATTAGTGTCTCCACGAGTTGTCTCTCCCTGCGGTCTTCGTCAGTGTCCCGGCTCTCAAGCGTCTTAGACATTTTATCTGTTCTTAAACAAGAAAAGAAAATGCCTTACAAACTCATCAAGC
>Ga0114969_10004876_pt1 | contig 10574 bp, 11 predicted proteins | sample M_130807_MF_Meta_FD_87316 | JGI IMG/M metagenome (GOLD analysis project Ga0114969, IMG submission 87316) | Freshwater microbial communities from Lake Montjoie, Canada to study carbon cycling - M_130807_MF_MetaG | ecosystem: Environmental > Aquatic > Freshwater > Lake | place: Lake Montjoie...
GCAGGTGTTTACCCAACTGCCGACCCTTGCGGCTGAGAGTGAACTGGAATCGCTACTCCCCTGGAACATCACCCTACCTTAAACAACCACACAGATCACTGTGTGGTTCCAACGACGCTTACATTGCAAGGACACATTAGGCAAAATTTCTGACAATTAACTCATGCCCCGCCAATGACTGGTTTCCCAACGAATATTTCAAGCTGACCGTTTCAAAATGCAGCCCACTGAAAGCTTGCCGCATTTCAGGAATGTCATTCACTGAAATAATCATATTTCCTTGTATTGAACGAGCCAGGCTGGCCATAACATCGTATTGCTCAAGTCCAAAATCAACACCATAGCCTTGCGTCCCCCAATAGGGAGGATCTAGGTAAAACAGAGTATGAGGCCGATCGTACTTTTTGATGCACTCAACCCAGCCTAGATGTTCAATAGTTGTGCAGGCAAGGCGCAGGTGAGCCGCTGAGAGCGTTTCTTCCAACCGGAGAATATTGATACCGGCCGGTGCTGTTGTGGCAGTCCCGAACGTTTGTCCTTCGACCTTTGCCCCGAAAGCCATATGCTGTAAATAGTAGAAACGGGCGGCTCGTTGTATGTCTGTTAACACTTCCGCTGGCGTTGATTTTTGCCATTCAAAGATTTGCCTACTACTCAGTGCCCATTTGAATTGACGGACAAACTCCTCAAGATGATTTTTGACGACACGGTAGAGGTTAATCAATTCACCATTGATATCATTAATAACTTCTACCTTGGAGGTATCCTTTCTAAAGTAAAGCGCGGCTCCACCACAGAATGGCTCCACATAGCATGTGTGCTCAGGAAAGAGTGGCAACAGTCTTTTGGCAAGTCGTCGCTTCCCGCCAACCCATGGAATTATTGGTGTTCTCATTAGACACAATCCTTATTAGTTTACATTGACTGCGCCGATCAATTCTAGGATATCGATCGGTAAAGCCAATATCTAAAAACAAGCTGGTTACGGGGAGTATCGGTGCCGTAGTGCCTAATGGTCGAGGGATAGCATTTAGACGAAGAGAGTGCCATGAGTTACAATGCGGCAATGAGCACATAACGTCATACTTTTGGCTAATTTGGATACTTTTGTCTATGTCCCAGTCTACATTACCAACAAAGAATCACGATATTGAGGTCTTGAGAACCGTCGCGATTGCATTTGTCATTTTTGCCCATGTGGCCGCGCTGTTGAGTCCTGACTCTGTGTATTGGAGAGTATTAGACTATGCCCGATTTGGGAGCGGTGTTGATCTTTTCTTTTGTGTATCGGGCTTTATCATTACAACCTCCATCATATCGACTGTCCCAGAGAAGAAAAACCTTGCCAGTTTTATGAGCTTCGCCATTCCTTTCTGGAAAAGAAGGTTTTGGCGACTGATGCCATCTGCAATTTTTTGGGTTTTCGTGATGCTTTTGATTTCTTATTTCTGGGGAGGTAAAGGTCAGGTCATCCCGTTTGAAGTAATGTCTAAGTCCGCACTACATGCTATATCACAGACTCAAAATTTTTACTTCATAGATTGCCGACCAGCAGGCTCTTGTGGTGAGTTGGGCATCTACTGGAGCCTGTCATTAGAAAATCAACTCTATCTCGCACTCCCGATACTCGCTTTCTTCCTACCGAGAAAAAGACTCGCAGCATTTTTCTTTTTGGTTTTTATATCTCAGTTTTTTCTACCGAGAACATTGAATGAATTGACACCATTTATGTGGCCTTTAAGAACTGATGCAATTGCCCTTGGTGTCATCATTGCAATATTTACACAGAGTAAAAAACATCGCCACATTGAGCCTAAATATCTCGTAAATAGTACAATATGTACAGTTGTTTTCCTCGGCGCACTACTTTTGCTGGCTGTGCTATCAAGTCCCAGACCTATCATTAGTTTCTCTGTAGGTATCACTGCATTGGTGTCAGGACTCCTTGTATTACTGGCTAGTTATAACAACAGCTATTTCTCAAGCAACAAATCAATACGTAGATTTTGCGATTACATTGGGTCAAGGTCATACTCCATCTATTTAACTCACATTGTTGGCCTGTCCTTAACAAAGGTAATTTTCTTTTCCAATATGACAAATTATGACTTGGGACACACCACCATTTACCTGACGTTTTTCTTTTTAACTACCTTGCTTATGTCAGAGATTAACTACAGAACGATAGAAATGCCACTAAGGAATTACGGGAGAAATGTCGAAAAAAAACGCATGGTAGTTAATTAGTGTTTTGCACGCCATGCCAAAAGCTCGGCATGGCGTTATATCATTACAGCGGTTTTTTAGGCCAATTAATATCAGGTGCATTTGACAAGTCTATACGGTTTAGCTGTACTGTGTACTTTTCCCAGTTTACTAACATAGATAGCTCATCAGTTGTGGCCATCCCATACTTATCAGCCCTTGCTAATGGTGCAATAACTTCCTCTGCTTCTAGTCTATACAGATTTCTTTGTGCTTCCGCATTTTTTTTGTGTTCATCATCGCTTAAAGGGGGCTGTTCAACCCAACATGGTAAGCCATTTTTATCTGCACCGCGCTCTTTACCTACGGGGGCTGCTCCGCTATAAATCATGAAAACATCTTCGTTAACCTGACGAAGGTCAGATGGTACGGAATTGCTTTCAATGTAATCTTGTAAAAGCTCTTCAGGATAAAAACTGTTAGTTATTGCGCTATATAGATACATTGTTATTCCCCAATTGCTACCCATCCGAAAGTATCTGCATTTCCTGCCCCGGTACTTACCCAGCCATAAACAGTGAAATCCGTTTTGGTTGGCACATCAATAGTTACGTAGCGCCCACCAGCAGCAAATTTGATTGCAACCACTGAAATTGTGCGAACAGGAAACGCAATTGGATAGGTGACCTTTCCAGAAGATGCGTTAATCACTGACGTCCCCATCTGAATGATAACGTTTTTCTTCACGCCGTTAACGTTCGTCGTGGGAATGATGATATAACCGTTCGCAGCCAGACTACCGTTAATAGGGGCTGACATCATCGACGTAATGGTCTGCCTCCCCATCAGTACATTGAGGGCGGCAAGGAGCTGGGCATCTTTGTTTGGGTCTGGCGTTAGTTTTGCATCAGCCAGCACGTTTTTTATTTCTTTTTGCGTGCTAATGGTCGCACCCTGAACGTCATTGAGCCAGGCGGCGGTCACGATGGTTCCCTCCGACCCGGTAGACGGATCGCCATCATGGAATAATTTATCGTCCGTATTAATGGGGTCTATAACGTCTTTCATTTCAATTATTCCTTATAGGTGAAGACAACATAAGTATGTGCAGGCTTGAGGTCGTTAAACATCGGTTCCAATACATCCCCACCAAATGTCATCAGGCGCTCACCCGATACCGAACTGCCCGCCCGGAATCGGTATATTTGTGCATTAACATTGAGAATATTGACTATCCAGACCCAGATAATATCCTCAACGTAAAGACGCTCTCCGGCTCGACTTACACCGGCGCGAAAGGGTTGAGGCTCATCAATGGTGATGTCATAGCCCAGGGATTTAGCCAGGTTGATAAAATAGGCACGACTCAGTCCCCCTGTGGCATTAATCCTGGCCAATACTTGCTGGCGGCGCTGCTGCACGGTCATTCCACTGCTAGGGCTAATGTCTAATACACGCCCCCAGTCAGAAAGTAGGCTGACGGCCAACAACGGTGTCACACCGTCTAATACCTCATTGGACTTATTTTCAGCTTGTGCCAAGCTGTTCCCTTCGGCCAATAATTCTGCGCTTATTCGTTTACCGTCCAGAGAATAACTTTTGGGCGGTAATAACAGGCCGAGTAATGCCTGATATTCCTGGCCATTCATGATAATTTGCTCACGGTGACACGACCTTTTCTCACCCATTGCACGGTGGTCTTGTCAACAACAGGCACCACGTTGCCGGTAGGCTGGGTAATATCATAATCAATCACGCCGATAATATCGGAAACCAACCCGCCCATTTGAGTACGCACGGCAATTTCACCCGGTGCCAAGCGTTGAAAATAATCCGTCATGGCAGATCCAATCTGCTTTTCTGCATCCTCAAATGAAAGTCCGTTCAGGCTGACTTTAATCGTAATATCGGTATTGATCTCCTCTGGAGCCAACACCAGCGTATTTTTTGCCGTGACCGGTCGGACATCATCAATATGGTCTTGTGTTGCCTTGATCGTTTCTGCAGACGGCAGTCCATCATTGGCCACAATGACCACGTCAACGGTGCCGAGTCCACGCCGCAGAGGGTAGACATAAGCCTCGGTAACGCCAGGAACGGCAAGCGCCCAGCTACGATAATCGTACTTATTGCCCCCGGCTGGGGGACGGCGGATCACGTCCAGCAAACGGGTCAGTAATGCAGCATCCGTTTCGTCTTCAGTACCACCGGTCATTCGCAGAATGGTCACGTTGCTGTCTATGCCTTCAGGGGCAATTAACAGCGTACCCGGCGTATTGTCTTCCAGGTTACCGACGGTTCCCGCTTGGATCGCGCTGGCAGCCACAGTGACGGTGCCATCGTTGCCAATCTTGGCCTCTTCGGTCGTCTGGCATAGCAGGCTGCTGCCTGTAGGGCGGAACTGCAACCCACTTTTCACCGACAAACCGGCATTGCCGGATAACTGAACTCGGCCACCGGCAACCGTGGCGACTTTGGGCGACAGATTGCGTGTGCGGGCGTGCATCACCAGGTAATCGTGGTCTGCCGTATCCGGGAACATCTGGCGCACTATCCAGGCTTGATGCTGATACAACCCCTGTACGGCGCTGGCAATAGCGTTGGCACGGATAGCATAATCGCTGTCTTTACCGACATCCGCATCCGGCAACTGGTTGCGGATATCCCTGAGTAACGTGGCGGCGATATCGTCCAGCATGGGTATAATAAGTGCCATTAAATAAAGACCCCGTTTAAATTACTTTTACCGGATGTTTGAACGTCTGAATAAGGGTCGTGGCCTGCGTGACGACTATGGTCAGTAACAGCCAGCCTTCCTGTTGACGGCTTACCCCAACGGCCAGCGCGGTAGCGCGTTTGTCATCCAGCAGGGGTTGCAATGCCTGTTCGGCATATTGCTGCGCCAGACGGCGGATTGTGGCGGAGTCTTTGGCGCGTTCCAGCTCATGCAGCCGGGAACCTAACAACGGGTCGGCCCAGTAGCTGGCCAGCGGGGTTTTCAACCGCAGATAAACCGCATTGTGAAGGTCATAGGTGCGTGTGCCGGTGTAGTCGCCGGTCTGGCTGTCAATGAGTGCGTCCATAGGGCGCAGAATAAGGAAAGCGGACGGATGCTGGGAGTGACGGGGGCGTAGTGGGTAAGGTTGGCGCGGGAGTGCCGCGCCGGAACCAGTTTACCCGCTGATGGGGCCGTCGGAAAGCCCGGACGGTGTATTGTGTTTGTGGGTGCCTTGCTTGACCCCGTTGATCTCGACGTCGGGGCTGCTGATCGTGCCGCCTTTATGTTCCACGTTCCCCTCGAAGCTGGCGGTCGCGCCGTCTCCGCCCTTGATGGCCATCCCGCCGTTGCCGCTGATTTTGCCCTCGGCAATGACCTGCTGAGTGGCCGTCAGCTCCGGCGTGTCGAAGGCGGCGCTCTCTTCGGCCTCGATGCTGTAGCGCTTGCATTTGACCTGGTAGTCGTCGCACTCGACGGCGATCACCTTGTTGCGCTTGAGGATAATGCTGGCCCCCTCGTCGGTATACAGCGCCACCTCACCGCCCTCCAGCCCCTGCAGGCGGTAGCTGCTGTGCTCGGTGGCAATAACGATGCTGTGGGAGGTCGCTCCGCCAACGGGCAGCATAATGGCCATGGCACCGTCGGGCGGTACGGACGTCAGCCCGTAATGCTGGAAGAACTCCACCTCCGGGTTGGTCTCGCTGGCAAGACCAGAGACTTGCGTCATCTGGACGCCACCCTCGGTATTCACCCGGTTAAGAACGCCGCGATACGCCAGGCGAAGACCGCCCAGGGCGCGGCGAATGCGTTTATCCATCAATTCCGTCAGATTAGCCATTGTCGATTTGCTCCCAGCTGCTCCAGAGGTCTTTTTTGCCTTTCTTGCCTTTCCCTTTGCGCTTGCGCTTGGATTTAGGGAAGGCATCCGGCAACCAGATGCCGTCTTCGCGAAGGGTCAACGTAGTCAGCAGCTGCTGGCCACGTCCGCCGCTGAAGCGTCGATGCATCACAAAATAAATGTCGTCAATACCGTGCTTCTCGCTTTTGACCTGGACACGTTGCCCTGGCTCCCAAAGCTGCCCGGAGGCCGTGCGCAGCCCCTTGACGACGGCGGTCATCAAAAAGCCCTGCAGGCGGGCATCGGCCATCAGCTTGCGGGCACGAAACTGCACCTCTTCGTCGCTGTCGGTATCGCCCACGACCTCAATCAGGGGACGGTAGAACGGCACGGAGGTGTCGCGCACGGTGCAGCGCCGGTCATGCTTGCCATCAGCTTTCGCACTGCCATGCCCCTGGGCCAGCACCGTCACCTCGGAGTAACGGGCGCTGACGTTACGGGTCACGGACAGCCGCAGCAGATTATTGCCCTGGCCATCTTTGCGCAGCACCAGCGTATCGACCGCCGGTGTGCTGTAATCCGGCCCGCCGATAACCAATGTGCCGTCCGCAATGACCCAGGGCCACAGGCCGCTGGCCTCCGCCGCTTTCTTCAGCGCATCCCAGGCGGTGTCGCCTGGGTCGATGCTCGCTTTCTTCGACGGCAGCGGTTTTTCGGCCTGGATACGAACTGCCGTAACGCCCAGGGGCTTGACGATTTGGGTGATCACTTCCTGCAGCGTCATGTCGCGGGCGGTGAAGATAGGCGCAGAACAATCCACCAGGACTGCCGAAGCGTCACGGCCAAACAGCCCCAGGCTGTGCTGATTTCTGCTGATGTCATCGGTGATTTCATCGACCTGGCCCGTCATGATCACATCGTCACCGGTGCGCAGTTCTGCCCTGGCACCCGCCTGGACTTCTGCCGGTAACACCGCTTCAACGTTGCCGACGGAGAACGACCAGCCATCGGCGGGCGTTTGCAGGTCGGAGTCAACTTCGAAGTCCAGCCAGTCATCATGGGAAACACCGCCGATGCGCAATGTAATGCGCTCAGCACCGTCATTGCGCGAAGGCATTAAGAATATCTCCAGGCTGCAGGTTATTCGGTTTGCGTAACGTCGGATTTAGGCGATTCAACTCAGCAGCACGGTGATAATCCCCGTACCATTCATATGCGATTAAATGCAGGTTACAGCGGCGTGTGACTTCCCGTTGGATCAACGGTGGCAATAACACGATCACGCTGCGGGCTAATGTTTGCAGGCTGTATGCCAGCGCCTGGAGTGCTTTAATCTGTGCGGCATCGTTACGCATATCAGGGGTGATACCGTCGACGCTTTGGGCGACCTGCTGACGGTTGGCCAGCATGGTTCGCTGCGCACCAATAGCCTCAACAATCAATGACCGGACATCATTGGTGATGCGTTCTATATCCGTTGCTGACAATGTCGGCGTCTCACTCTCGGAAAGGAATATTTCTGCTGCGGCTTCGACCCATTCGCTGATGGTAGTGAGCCGGACAACCTGCACAACCAAATCACGATCGGTTTGCGGCATGATACTGGCCCGACGCAGAGTTGAAGCAAACACACCATCAGAATTCATGGATTCTGGTGATGTAATACGTTGTTCTGGCAGGGAGACCGCTGCGTTGCCTAACGAGCGCACTGCCTGCCAGTCTGAGAGGCGAGTCACCTCGCTAAAATCCAGGCGGTCAGTGAAGGCGGATAGCAGGGTCTTGATGTCGGAAACAAACGCGGCTGGATAGTCCAGGTAGTTCATCACGCTGCCAATGGTGCTCTGCACCTCGTTGGCCAACGACTGAACCACGTACTCCGCCGATGCGATAATGTTACTAACACGTGCGATACCATCTTGTGCCTGTTTGATGATACTCATGGTATCGCTGAAGCCTTTCTTCACGGTGTCCAGCAGGCTGTCGGTGCTGGTCTCCGGGTAGACTGTGGCAAATAGCGCCTGCTCGGTGGTCGCTTCGATAAAGACCAACTCAACAGTGACGGCATTGAGCGGCTCGACCTCATGCTCGACACCGGCCTCCAAAAACTGCACCTTGGGGATGGAGCCGTAGACCGGGTGGATCAGCTCGCCAGAACCGGCCTCTTTCAGCGTCTTCAGGAAGGCTTTCAGCTCGGTTTGATAGCTGTTGCCCCAGAACAGCGCAGACAGGCGAAAATTCATCGCCTTCATGCCCTGATCTTCTACCTCTGCGCCGTCGCGGTAAGGGTATTCATAGGCCACCGTGTCCCTGGACAGCGTGTCACGGGTATAGAGACAATCGAACTCAACGCCCCGGAACGAGGCCGGAAGCAGTGTATCGATACCCAGCGCACCCGCCAGGTCATGCACGATATCAACCATTATTTTCTTCTCCCGTCACGGTCAAAACGTTGCTCTACAGCGGTAGCAATCTCGCGGCCATCCAGCGTGACCGTCAGATTCACGGTCGGCGCGGCTGGCGCAGGTGCCGCTGCAGCGGCTTTATCGGCAGGCTTATCCTGGCCACTGCCGGAGAACCACTTGCGGATCTCGTCCAGGGCATCCAGCGCCCCGGCAGGTTTGGGCATCAATGCCATCATCGCCGGGTTAGATTCGCCGCCCTTGGCGCGGGCCTCTGCCGCCTGGTCTTTGCCGCGCTGGATATCAATCAACGGAAAATCCTGGGAACCCTGGTAAGCCATCGCGGCCTCGCCCAGGAACGGCACCCACTTCAACATGCCCGCGGCTTTACCGGCAGTGGCAGCGCCTTCCGCGACACCTGCGCCGCCTTTGCCGAAAAGCCCCTTGAGCTTGCCCAGCACGCCTCCGCCAGCTTTACCTGTCGTGACACCACCGCCACGCCCCATCAGCAGGTCAGCGCCGGATTTCACTGCAGCAGCAGCCCCCAATGCCGTGATGGCGACGGCTGCACCGGCTGCCGCCGTGGTCAGCCCTGGGAACTCTTGCGCCAGCTTGGAACTGTAGTCGGCAAGATCGCCCAATGTTTTGGCGACCGGGGCTATGGCGTCGTTAGTGGCAAACAGCTTCTCGTTCTGCGCCTGGTGCATTTGGAACTCCGGCTCCTGCTTAATCAGGTCAAAGTCCAACTCGGCAGACCGCTTCTCTGCCGGCAGATCAAACTGTTCCATCTGCTCATGCTGCAGCTTGTTGAAATAGGGAATTTGCCGGCGATAGAGTTGGAAGGCGTTTTTGGAATATTGGTTCGGGAACAGCTGCGAAATGTACTGCCCCTCAATCAGGTCACGCTGGGCCTCCAGCGAGGAGCGTTCGCCTTCGTCTTGGGTGTTGGCCAGCTTCTTACCCAGTCCCTGGTAGTTCTTGTCATATTTGAGGGCGGTATCGACTAGATTATTGACGGTATCGAGAGGCGTCAGCCCTTTGGATGCATCCTTGACGGACAACGCCTTAAAATCGACGCCTTTCCCCTTGATCGTGATGTGCTTGGCGTTGTTGGACAGGTTGCTGGAGGTCAACTCCGCCAGCAGGTTGGTGACGTTGGTCGCCGCTTCTTCCGGCGTACCCGCGCCGATGGCGGCAGCTTCAAACAGCGCGGCCACCTGGGAGAACCCCGCACGGCCTTTAAAACCGGCTGATTTCGCCGACTCCAGCGCCTTCGGCATTTCCCTGGCCAACAGGGGGACACCGACGCGGCCATGTTGTGCTGCCGTGGTGGTCACACTCAGCGCGGAGAGTGCATCTTTTTTTGACAGGCCAAAGTTATAAGCGCTGGCCTGCAGGTTGGCCACGGCTTCTGGGTCAGAGCCGGTGGCGGAGGCATTCATCATAACGCCAGGCAACGACTGCTGCGCCTCGGTCACGGTCATGGAGCCGGAACGGATCATCGACTGCAGGGCAGCAAACGCCTGCTCCGGTGTGCCGCCTCCCGACCGCAACGCCTTGCGGATACTGGCATCCAGCTGCTTTTTGCCCGTGATACGTCCGGCCACGTCCTCTTTATTGAAGGCGAGGTTGGACAGTTCGGCCAGGTGCATACTGTAGCTGGCCTGGTCGTTGATCGGCTTGCGCAGTGTCATGGCACCTGCCGCAATGCCGCTACCGATGGACAATGCCGCTTTGCCCCAGCTGCGCTGCTGGCGTTCTGCCCCGGCCATCTCCTGGCGCAGCTTGGCCACCGTGGACTGCATCTTCTCAAAGGCGCGGGTTTGATCGCTTGCGGACATTGTGCCGCTGCGTTCCAGGCGGTTGTAAGAGGCAATAGTCCGGGCGATCTCGCGCTGAATGTTACGCTCCGAGCGGATGCCCAGCGTCTCGCGGGCGCTGCTCATACGGCGGAACTCGATGGAGGAGGCACTCAACTGCTGGCGCTCGACGGCCGCCATCTCCTGCCGCAGCTTGATGGTTAGGAAGTTGGATCCGTTTTTTTCCTTTAGATCAGAGGCAAAAGAGGGGGATAGGATCATGAGTTTCATCTGCTCAGGCAGCACGAGGGTGACGATGGGTTAAAATAACCCCC
>Ga0114969_10004878_pt1 | contig 10573 bp, 11 predicted proteins | sample M_130807_MF_Meta_FD_87316 | JGI IMG/M metagenome (GOLD analysis project Ga0114969, IMG submission 87316) | Freshwater microbial communities from Lake Montjoie, Canada to study carbon cycling - M_130807_MF_MetaG | ecosystem: Environmental > Aquatic > Freshwater > Lake | place: Lake Montjoie...
GGTGCTGGTGGAAGACGGCGATCACATCCGCATCGGTCAGACCTATGCGCGACACCTCGCCCAGTCGCTGGTTGAAACCAAGGAAACCCTCGGTGCGAACGTGCTTAACCGCTCGTTCAACGCCGCCTATCCGGGCGGCGACGGCGTCGAGCTGGTTGCCACCACCCACCCGGTTGTCAACGGTACTCAGTCGAACAAGCTGACCACCGCTGCCAACCTGTCGCAGACCTCCCTGGAACAAATGCTCGTTCAAATCCGCAACGCTGCGGACAACAACGGCAAGCGTATCCGCCTGACCCCGAAGAAGCTGGTTCTGGGTCCGTCGAACGTGTTCCAAGGCGAAGTCCTTCTGAAGTCCGTCCTGCGGGCTGGTACGGCCAACAACGATATCAATCCCGTGAAATCCATGGGGCTGCTCGATGGTGGCCAAGCCAACCTGTCGCGTATCACCTCGACCACCGCTTGGTGGGTTGAGACTGACGCGCCGGAAGGTCTGAAGCTGGCCAAGCGCCGTGGGCTTGAAAAGTCCATGGAAGGCGACTTCGAAACCGACAGCATGCGCTACAAGGCCACCGAGCGTTACGCGTTCGGCTGGACCGACTGGCGCGGTGCCTACGGTACTCCGGGTATCTAAACGGGAACCGGGCCGGGAGTTATGCTCCCGGCCCATTTGTAGGAGGCCCCAATGGGCAACATCTCGAACACTAGGTTCCCGTTCGGGCTTACCAACGTCAACGATGTCAATCTCTTCGCTGACATGGTCCAGCCGGACCCGACCCTGTTTCACCAGTACTTCCAAGACTTCGACACCTACGTCGCTGGCGATTGGACCGTCACCGAAACCGACGCCGGGACTACGCAAGCCCTGACCGCTGGTGACGGCGGCCTGCTTCTCGTCACCAACACGGCGGCGGACAACGACCTCGTTGCCCTCCAAAAGAACCCGGCGGCGTGGAGCTTTACGGCTGGCAAGCAGACCTTCTTCCGCTGCCGCTTTAAGGTCAGCAACGCGACCGAAAGCGACCTCGTCTTCGGTCTGCAAATCGTGGACAGCACCCCGCTGGACGTGACCGACGGTGTGTATTTCCTCAAGGCTGATGGCTCCACCGACGTGGCCATCGTTGCGCGGAAGAACGCCACGACGGGATCGACCACGGCTACCGCTATCACCACCCTGGCCGATGACACGTTCATTGAACTGGGCTGGTGCTACGATGGCCAGAGCACGATTGCCTACGAAGTCAACGGGACCGTCTTGGGCTCGTTGGACGGCTCGTCCTCGTATCTGCCGGACGCCAACTGCACGGTTAGCTTTGCCCTTCAAAACGGCAACGCAGTCGCGCGGACCATGACGGTTGACTACATTTTCGTAGCTAAAGAACGCTGATATAGACAGGGGCCGCTCCCAGCCGAGCGGTCCCTGCTCTTTTAAGGACCAGACGTATGCGTCCCATCCAAAAGATTATCAGCATCGCGGCGGCGGACCTCAACGGCGTAGCCGAAGCGCAGACCCCGGCTGATGGCGACCCCATTGTGCTGGATGGCGTTCTTGTCACCGACGGTGTGGCGACGTTCAGCTATCCAACCCAAGTTACGTTGACGAGCGGGGACGACCTCTCGACCGTGACGTTTACCATCTACGGCCTTGTCCTAAACGCCGATGGCACCCGGACCCAAGGCTCGGAAGTCGTTACCGGCCCGAACAACACCACCGTCACCACGACGCTGACGTTCGTAAATGTAAGCCTGATTACAGTGGCCACGCTTACCGTCTTTACGACCGAAGCAGTGGAAGTTGGCGGCGCGGCTGTTGGTATCGGTGACGGCCCTTGGTGGCCGCTGGACATCTACGTCCCGAACCAAGTCACCACGATCTCGTGCAACATTCTGGCCAGCGGCTCGGCCAACTACACGGTCCAGTACACCAACGAAGACCCGTTCAACACGAGCATCACCCAGCTTGCGGTGGCGCACCCGGCGGGAGCTTTGGCGGGAGCTTCGACCAGCCAGACGGCCTCCACCACAACGCTGATGCGGGCCGTGCGTGTAAACGTCGCTTCCGGCGAGGGCCAGCTTCGCGTAACTGTCGTCCAGCAATCTACGAGGTAGCGGTATGCGCCCCATTGAAGTTACGCTGGATTACGCCGTCCCAGTCACTACCGACTGGTGGCCGCTGGACATTTACACCCCCAATCAGGTCACGAGCATCTCGGTTAACAAGCTCAGCGGGACCATCGAGTACTCCGTCGAGTACACCAACGAAGACCCCTATGACCCGGCTATTGCCCCCGGTGACCTGCTGGTTGAGCCCCATCCCGCTGCGGCGTTTACCGACGCAACGGATAGCCTGACCGAGTTCACCGACGTGCTGATGCGCGCCGTGCGCGTAAACATCACGGACGGCTCCGGCTCTGCCCGCATCACTGTAGTCCAGCAATCCACGGCGTAACATCAGATGCTCACGTCTTCGCTTGCGGATAGAACAGCACAGGCCGCTCGCGATCTTGCCGAGGCTCTGGCCCCGGCAAAACAGGCTGCGCCTCCCGGCGCTCCGGGTGCCGCTCCCGGCGGGCCCCCCGGTGGCGCTCCGCCGATGATGCCCCCCGGTGGCGCTCCGCCGATGATGCCCCCCGGTGGCGCTCCACCTATGCGTCCGCCGATGCCGGGTGGCCCTCCCGGTGGGCCTCCGGGCGCTCCGCCAATGATGCAGCGCCCACCTATGCCCGGCACCTCACCTCTGGCGCAGCAACGCACTCCCCCTCCGCCGCAGCGCCCCGGCCAGTCTATGGCCATGGCGAACTTGGCGATGCGTCCGCCAACCCAGAACCCCATGATGGGCGGGCTGGCTCAAGTTAAGGCGTTTGCACAGGGCGGCTTTGTCCGCGCTAGGGGCTGACCCATGGACGGCTTCAAAAACACCACCAAAGCCCGATACTCAACCGGCGGCGGCGCGTGGACGCGCAAGGAAGGCCAGAACCCCGAAGGCGGTCTAAACGCCAAGGGTCGGGCCTCGTTGAAAGCGCAGGGGCACGACATCAAGCCGCCAGTCAGCGCCCAGCAGGCGGCCACGTCTCCGACTGCCGCTGGCCGCAGAACGTCATTTTGTGCTAGGATGACGGGGATGCCGGGGCCAATGAAGGACGACAAAGGCCGTCCGACACGCAAAGCCTTGTCGCTTAGAAAATGGGATTGCTAGGCCATGGACGGGTTCAAGAACAGCACCAAGACCCAGTACTCGATGGGCGGCTACGCCAAGGGCGGCTCCCTTAAGGGCGCGGCCAAGGTCGGCAAGGTCATGGGCGAGTTCAAGGCGGGCACGCTCCACAGCGGCTCTAAGAAGGGCCCTGAGGTAACCAACCCCAAGCAGGCTATCGCTATCGGCCTGAGCGAGGCGCACAAAGCCGCTGGCCACAAGAAGGGCGGCAGCGCCAAGGGCCCAAGCATCGAACGCTCCAAGAGCGTGTCAACCAAGTCCAAGGTCACGCCGACCATGAACGCGCAGGAAGTGCGCCGCATGGAGAAGTACAAGACCGCTATGGCCTCGCGGCCTAACAGGCAGCCCGTCATCGTTGAAGGTAAGCGCACGGCTGCGGCTCTCACGCCGATCATCCGCCGCGCCATGGCCGCTAAGGCCGCGCAGGCGGCTCAAGCTGCCCAAGCCTCTGCGCCGACGCCCCCCGTCATGGACGAGGGCGCTGCGCCAATGGGCGCGCCAGCGATGGGGCCGCCCGCCATGAAGAAGGGCGGGAAAGCCCGATTTCAAGTAATGCGTAAGGCCGAGGGCGGCGCAGTTGTGGGCTACGATGTCGGCGGTGCCGTTAACATGTCGTTCACCCCTCCGAGCCCAGCCCCCGCAGGGCAGCGTTGGATACAACGCGACGACGGGGCTATTGTGCTCGTCAGCACCGATCCCAATGCCACCTACACGGGCCGCTCAGGCGCTACCAAGAGGGTCAGCGACCTGTCTATTTACCAAGGCGGGATGGCAAACAGGCCTGCGGCTAATTTCGTGACTAACGACGCCCCCGACGTGCTTGCCAACCTGCGTAGTGTGGGTGGCCTAAACGCCAGCTACGATGTTCCCGATGCCGGGGAGATCGGCAACCGTCAGAACGCCCAGCTCTCGTTCACGCCTCCCGGTGTCGCCCCCGCCGGGCAGCGTTACGTGCAGCGCGACGACGGGGCTATTGTGCTCGTCAGCACCGATCCCAATGCCACCTACACGGGCCGCTCAGGCGCTACCAAGAATGTTAGCGACCTGTCCATCTACCAAGGCGGTAATGCTTACATCCCGGCTGCTAATTTCGTGGCTAACGACGCCCCCGACGTGCTTGCCAACCTGCGAAGCGTAGGTGGCCTAGATACCAGCTACATGGTGCCTACCGCAGGTAGGCAACCGGTTGTCGTGCCTGCCGCCCCTCCGGTGGTTAACAGGCCGACTAACCAGTCCGTGCCCATTCCCGAGGCTCCACCGCCCCTTCCTCCCAGAGGCGTTGACCCCCGCGCCTTGGCCGAGACGTACCGCGCCAGCGTGCCCGGCTACAGCTACGGCGAGGCCCCGGCTGGCGAGAGGCAGTTCTTCAACTACGCCCTGGCTCCCGGCGCTTCGCCGCCGTGGATGGCCAAGAAGAGGGGCGGTGCGGTCTCCGCATCCAAGGCCTCCCCCTCCGCGCAAAAGTACGCCGCTGCCATGGCCTCGCGTCCCAATCGCGAGCCGATGATCAAGCGCGACATGGGCGGCATGGCCAGCTCTACCCGGTCCACTAAAGACTACCATAAGTCCGACGCGGACTTCGTTGCCTCGCGCGGGGAGCAGTTGAACGCGCTGGTGGGCAAGAAAATGGCCAAGGGTGGCGAAGGCAGCAGGGGCGATCTCAAGCAGGACAAGGCCATGATCAAGGCCGCCGTCCACAAACACGAGCGCCACGACCACCCCGGCAAGCCGCTGACCAAGCTCCGCAAGGGTGGCACGCCCTGCTAGTCTGAGCTATGATGCGGTGAAGACAGGTCCGCTCCCGTTAGTGGGCTGCTGATTAATCCCAGCGGGCAGGTCTAATGGCTTATTCCAACACCGTTTCGCAGACCGTTTTCAACACCCGCAAGGTGATCGAAAACGCCGTGCGTCGGTGCAAGCTGACCGCCCAGCAGATCACCTCTGAATACGTCGATATCGCCAACGACCAGCTCTACCTGCTGCTGGGCAATCTGGCGAACCAAGGCGTGCCGCTCTGGTGCATCGAGAAGATGGTCATGCCGCTGTACAGCGGCAACGGCGTTATCGACCTGCCGACCCGCGTCGTAGATATTCTCAACTCCAACCTGCGCTACCTCCAAGAAGTGTCGGGCACGGACACCGATACCAGCACCACCCACACGGTGGCCTTTGGGGGCGCGACCTTCGTTACGACCGTGGGCGTCCTGTGGACGCAGGCATCGGTGCCGATTGCCCTTGAGCGGTCGGACGACTTCATCACTTGGACGACGGTTCAGGAGGAGACGCCCGAGGCCGTAGCCGGTGAATGGTCGTGGTACGACCTCGATACCAGCGTGGCCACGGCGTACTTCCGTGTTCGCGCTACCACCGGCACGCTGGGCTTTGACCAGATTTATCTGGGCAACACGCCGACAGAAATCCCCCTGGCGCGTCTGAACCGCGACGACTACACCAACCTGCCCAACAAGTCGTTCCAGTCAAACCGGCCTCTGCAATACTGGTTCAACCGAGCCATCCCGCAGCCGCAGATGTACCTGTGGCCGGTGCCTAATGACCAAGCCGAGGTCTACCAGATCACCCTCTGGTGCCACCGCTACATCATGGACGTGGGCACCATGACCGAGCAGATCGAAGTGCCGCAGCGTTGGTATGACGCCATCGTCTCAGGGCTGGCGGCTATGCTGGCGCTGGAACTGCCCGACGTAGACCCGCAGATGATCCCGGTGCTGGACGCCAAGGCCGCCCAGTCGCTGGCTACGGCGCAGGCGGAGGAGCGGGACAACAGCCCGATTATGTGGGCCCCGAACATCAGCATGTACACGAGGTAGCGCCATGGAAGGCTACCTTGACACTCGCGGCATGGCGTACCTGAGCATCGCTATCTGCGACCGCTGTAAGATCAAATACCCTCTGGCGGACCTGTTCTCCGACGGCAACATCACATCGCTCAAGGTGTGCCTGGAGTGCCGGGACGAGTACGACCCTTGGCGTCTTCCGGCAGCGCAAGGCGAGGTCATCTCGCTGCGCTTCCCGCGACCAGACCTGCCGCTCGATGTCTAGATACCTGAAAACCAAAAACTTGCCGATCATCGCCATCGGCATCTGCGGGCGTTGCAGCCGCAAGATGTCCATCATGGCGTTGCGTTCTGACGCCAACAGCCCCGGTCTGCGGGTCTGCCTCCGCTGCGCCGACGAGCGCGATCCGTGGAGCATGCCCGCGCCTGCTACAGAAAAGCTCCCCTTGCAGTATCCGCGCCCTGACGTTGACCTGCTTGGCCACGAGCCCCCTTACCTCGCTACCAGCGAGGAGCCCGTCGATGGGTAAGTACCTAAACACGCGGGGGCAGCCTACCCTTGGCATCGGTATCTGCGGACGCTGCTCGCGCAAGATGCCCGTGGGGATGCTTACGTCTGATCCCAACTCGCCGGGCCTGCGTGTCTGCCAAGCTGATCTCGATCAGTTCGACCCCTATCGGTTGGCCCCCCGCCAACCGGACCCCGTAGTGCTGCCGTTTACACGGCCAGACGCCTACCTTGGCACCAATCCTTTGGGCCTCCCGACTGAGGATGATAACTACTTCCTCATCACCGAGGGCGGCGAGGACTATCTTAAGCCATGACCGACGCCTGCCTGTACATGGCGACCAACCGCGCTAACGGAAAGGTCTACATCGGCCAGACCCGACAGGGCCTTGGTCGTCGCAAGTCGCGTCACCTGTGGGACGCGGAACGTGGAAGCCCGTGCCGTTTCCATTCGGCTATTAGGCGGTACGGCGCTGGCGCGTTTGAGTTCAAGGTGCTTGCAGTCGGCCCTTCCGGGCCTTGGCTGAACGACTTGGAAATCCGCGCTGTAGAAGCGTGGAACAGCTTCAACAAAGGCTATAACGACACTAAGGGCGGCGACGGTGGCCGGGGGTCAAAAGCGCGGTTGGGAAAGACCCACACGCCAGAGGTTCGCGCCAAGATTGCCGCCGCTCGTCGCGGGAAGCCCGGCACGCGGCTTGGTCATCGCAATACACCTGAGCAAAACGAGAAAGTTCGCCAAGCCAACCTTGGAAAAAAGCTGTCTGCTGAACATCGCGCTAAGATAAGCGCAGCCCAAAAAGGGCGTCCTGCCTGGAATAAAGGCGTTTTGCATACAGAAGAGCACAAGCTTAAACAAAGCAAAGCTCAAAAAGAACGGTGGGCTAAAAGAAAAGGCACAGTACAATGACAGACGTGCCAAGTAACCTCGTTCCGACGCGGATCACGCAGCTCCCCGAATATCAAGGGTCGAGCCCCGATGGCTACGTCGCCTACGTCTATGGCGGCGTCACGTACAAGGTGCAGCTCTCGCAGGTCATTGCGGCCATCAACGTGCCGCCGACGCGCGTTATCGCCACCGGCACGGGTCTGGGCGGCGGCGGCGACCTCAGTGTGGACCGCACGCACTCTATCCTGAACGAAGGCGTCGGCTACGCGCAGCTCAGCAAAACGGGGGCTGTTGCCGACACCTACGGCAGTGCGACCGAAGTCCCGCAGATCGTCGTGGACGACACGGGCCGCATTACCAGCGTCACTAACCTGCCTATCGTGCTGGTCGGCTACGTCCTAGACACGCGGCAAGTCATCGCGGGCATCGGCCTGACGGGCGGTGGCGCGCTGTCCAGCAACGTGACCCTGAACGTCAATTTCTCTGACAACACGCCTAAAGCTCTGAGTGATACCCCCTCGCCCGGCGTCGGTACGACAGCCTCACGTGACGATCACGTCCACCCGGCAGTCGATCTGTCGGACCCGGACCAAATCCAGGGTGTGCTTCCCCTGGGTAGCGGTGGCACTGGCGACGCGCTTTCTCCCGTCGCTGGTGCCATTGTCTATTCAACAGACGAGAAGTTCGCCTTGTCCAACGCGGGTGATCCCGGCCAAGTCCTCGTGTCGAACGGCCCGGCGGGTGCGCCTACTTGGACTAATGTCGATGCTTTGCAAGGCCCTACAGGGCCCACGGGACCGACCGGCCCAACGGGCTCAATGGGGGTAACGGGAGGCGCGGGCCCAACCGGGCCGACTGGTCCTACGGGCGCGGCGTCCAATGTAGCGGGGCCAACTGGGCCCACCGGGCCTACGGGGCCTACGGGACCGACTGGCGCTGCGTCTAACGTAGCGGGGCCGACTGGCCCGACTGGCCCGACTGGCCCGACGGGCGCAACGGGCGACCCCTCCAGTGTGCCCGGACCTACGGGGCCGACTGGCCCAACGGGTGCCGCATCTAACGTCGCTGGGCCCACGGGCCCCACGGGTCCGACGGGTCCGACTGGCGCTGCATCTAATGTCGCTGGGCCCACGGGCCCAACGGGGCCCACGGGTCCGACGGGTGCCGCGTCTAGTGTCGTTGGGCCGACTGGTCCGACAGGGCCGACAGGCACGACGGGCGCTTCGTCTAGCCTGTTCCAGTACAAGGCCAATGTGTCGGCTACCAGCGGCTACCCCGGCGACGGGCATGTCTTGTGGAACAACGCGACGCAGATTTCTGCCACCCAGTTAAACGTCAGCCACCTGACTGATGACAACGTGGATATCGACATCTTCTTGGCCCTCATAGCTACGGGCCAGACGATGACGTTGCAGGACGCCAACGTCAGTGCCAACTACCAAAACTGGTACGTCACCGGGGCCACGACAAACGTCAATCCCGGTGCGTCCAACAGCTATTGGACGGTGCCTGTCAGCCTGACCTCTTCCGCCGGTACGGGGACGACGGGCTTTACAACCAACCAGCGACTGTTCCTCGCCATTGTTACCGGCTCGGTTGGGCCAACTGGTCCAACAGGACCGACTGGACCTACGGGCGTTACCGGAGCCACAGGGCCAACAGGTCCAACTGGGCCCACGGGCACCGCAGGCACGGGCGGCCCAACAGGGCCTACCGGTCCGACGGGCGCGGCATCCAGCGTAGCGGGTCCGACTGGACCTACGGGCCCGACGGGCCCAACTGGCGCTGCTTCGCAGTTTTCAACCCTTAAGCTGGTTAGCCTGCGCCTCTAGGCCCGTCTGGACACCCCTGCGCGTTGGCGTAGGGTGGCGCTACCCTGACAAGGAGAGGCACACCTTGATCCCCAACACCGTCCACTTTGTGTGGCTGACGGGGCCGAACTCGCGTGAGTTCAGCTTTATTAACTATCTGGCAGTGCGCGCCGCGCACACCCGGCAGGAGGGCGCTCGCGTCCTCCTGCACGTCAACGCGGAGCCGGTCGGCAACGTCAACTGGGAGCGCATCCGGCCCTACGTCGAGATGGTGCGTGTCGAGCCGCCGACTACCTTCAACGACTACGCTCTGACCCACGTCCAGTATCAGTCGGACGTCCTGCGCCTGCAAATCCTGCTGGAGCACGGCGGCATCTACCTCGACACTGATATGCTGCTGATCAGGCCGGTGGACATCGCGTATGTGGGCGACTGCATCCTGAGCCCCGACACCGTCGAGAACCCGCGCTCCATCAACGCGGGCATCATCATGGCCGCGCCCGGTAGCCCGTTCATCCGGCGCTGGCTTGACGCCTTTGAGGTCAACAAGACGTGGGCGTTTGGCGCGGTCGTGTTGCCGTGGGAGCTGATCCAAGAGGACGACACCGGCGTCATGCTCACCAGTGCGGATGATTTCCTGCCCTTCGGATGGAAGGACAAGTCGATCCTGACACCAGAGGGCAGCTTCAGCTATGGCTACTGCGTCCACATGTGGGAGACGATTTGGGCTGACGATCTGCGCCATATTGACGACCACTATCTTCGCACCTCCGACAGCGAGTTTGCGAGGCTGTTTCGGGAGTACGCTTGGAAGCCGAAAATCTGCGTCTACGCCATCTCCAAAAACGAGGAGGCGTTCGTCAACCGCTTCTGCAACGCCGCCTTCGACGCGGACCTGATCTTGATTGCCGACACCGGAAGCACAGACCGCACGGTCGAGCTGGCCAAGGCCAACGGCGCTTACGTGCCGGAAATCTACGTATCGCCGTGGCGCTTTGATCTGGCCCGCAACGCGGCTCTGGCGCTGGTCCCCAAGGACATCGACATCTGCGTCAGCCTCGATCTGGACGAGGAGCTGCAACCGGGCTGGCGCGAGGAGATCGAGCGCGTCTGGTCCTACGGCACGACGCGGCTGAAATACAAGTTCGACTGGGGCGTCGGCATCGTCTTCTACTACGAAAAAATCCATGGTCGCAGCGGCTACAAGTGGCACCACCCCTGCCACGAGTACCCGGTGCCAGACCGCATAATCGAACGCTGGGCGCGCACGGATACGCTGCTCGTTATCCACAAGCCCGACCCCGCTAAGTCGCGGGGCCAGTACCTTGACCTGCTGCGTATCTCCATCGAGGAGGA
>Ga0114969_10004879_pt1 | contig 10573 bp, 8 predicted proteins | sample M_130807_MF_Meta_FD_87316 | JGI IMG/M metagenome (GOLD analysis project Ga0114969, IMG submission 87316) | Freshwater microbial communities from Lake Montjoie, Canada to study carbon cycling - M_130807_MF_MetaG | ecosystem: Environmental > Aquatic > Freshwater > Lake | place: Lake Montjoie...
AATTTGTGCCATTATTTGACGCTGTTAAGTTAACACATTTCCTGTCATTTCCGATGGAATAGGAAGTCCCATGATAGATAATATGGTAGGAGCGACGTCCCCTAATTTACCGGATTGAATGCTTCCTTGACCATCTTTATCTATTAAAAATAGAGGTACTAAATTTAAGGTGTGAGCAGTATTGGGGCTGCCGTCGGCATTGATCATAAAATCGGCATTACCATGGTCGGCGGTGACCAATAAAGTGTACCCGTTCTCCAAACCGGCCGTTACAATTTTTTGAACACAAGTGTCTACTGTTTCAACCGCTTTCACTACTGCACTAAATATGCCAGTATGACCCACCATATCTGCATTGGCGTAATTCAGACAAATAAAGTCGGCTTCTCCTTTTTGAATCTCAGGCAATAATTTATTGGTTAATTCTTCTGCACTCATTTCGGGCTGCAAATCATAGGTAGCTACTTTGGGAGAAGCGGCCATAATTCTTGTTTCCCCTTCAAATGGAACTTCGCGTCCCCCATTAAAAAAGAAAGTGACATGCGGATATTTTTCAGTTTCAGCTATTCTGATTTGTTTTTTATGGTTCTGTGCTAAAACATCTCCTAATGTATTTACTAAATTATCATTTTCAAATACCACTTCCACTCCTTTAAAGGTTTCGTCATATCGCGTAAGGGTGGTATAATGAAGCGATAATTTTTTCATTCCAAATTCAGGGAAATCTTGTTGTGATAATACTTGTGTAATTTCTCTACATCTATCTGTTCTAAAATTAAAGCAAATCACAGCATCTCCTTCTTGAATGGTAGCAATGGGTTTGCCATTTTCGGTAATGATGGTAGGTTTAATAAATTCATCTGTGATGTCTTTTGCATAATTGGATTGGATAGCCTCCAACGCACTGTTTGCAGTAGGTCCTTCTCCTTTCACCATACCATCATAAGCCAATTGAATTCTCTCCCATCTTTTATCACGATCCATCGCATAATATCTACCACTTACAGTGGCTATTTTTCCTACATTTTTTGACAAATGGTTTTCTACTTTTTGAACAAAATCAAATCCGCTTTTGGGGTCAGTATCTCGACCATCTGTAAATGCATGAATGTAAACTTGAGTAAGACCATGTGCTTGACATAAATCACAAATGGCAGTTAAATGACTGGTATGAGAATGCACCCCACCATCACTCACTAAGCCTAATAAATGTAATGGCTTATTGTTTTGTTTGGCATATTCAATGGCGCCAATTAATGTTTTATTTTGAGTAAACTCACCTGAACGGATCGCTACATTGATTCTTTGTAATTCCTGGTAAACAATGCGCCCAGCCCCTAAATTAAGATGACCTACTTCACTATTTCCCATTTGCCCCTCTGGTAAACCCACGGCTTCCCCGCAGGTGACTAATGTGCTATGAGGGTATTGTTGGTATAAACTGTTCACAAAAGGAACTTTTGCATGCTGAATAGCATCTGCATTAGGCACTTGTCCTAACCCCCAACCATCCATGATCACTAAAATTACTTTTTTAGACATCTTATAAACTTTTTAAAAGCCTTAACTTTGATTTAAACTAAATTGTACCACAAAGTTTCAAAATACTAGGCACATTACAAACTTAAAGCGGATCTAATCCTTTAAATAATGAAATTCATTTCCCAAATACTCCTAATCAGTAGTTTTCTTTTTTGTTCCTTGAGTGGAAAGGCTCAAAATGAAACAGAAAATCTGGTGCAAACCTTGCAAACAGCCAATTTTAGCAATTTGTTGTCATTCTGGGATGCAGTGGCAGAAGTGAATATAGTAGATCAAGTGTCTCAAAAACAATTAGCATCCTTGCAAGCCAATCAACAATTACAGCTTTTTTTTAGTAACAAAAACATAGTGGGTTTTGAAAAAAGTGCTGAAAGAAAATTAGGCACCACCATTTATATTACTGGAAAATTATTATCAGCTCAAGCAAAATATAATACAAAATATAATATAAGTATGCTGTTGCAGGAGTCCAAAAAAGGAATCGCGATAGTAAGTGTTCGTGTGAATTAAATATTTTTTATAATTCCAATTCTCATCCAATACGAATTCCAATACTAATCTAATTCTCATCCAATACTTATACTAAATATTAATCTTTCATTCTTATTCATTCCAATAACATGAGTAAAAAAAATAAAATCACATCCCCCTTTGTTTATAGTACCGACCCGCAAGCAATGGCAACTCCTGATACAGAGGAAGTGGAAACCTTATTGCCTGCAGAGCAACCCCTCCGTGTAATTTTAGAAACCAAACATCGTGCAGGTAAAACAGTTACCATTGTGTATGGTTTTGTAGGGGCAATATCCGAAATGGAATTATTAGGGAAGGCATTAAAAAATCATTGTGGCACGGGAGGTTCGGTGAAAGATGGAGAAATTATTATTCAGGGAGACCATCGTCAAAAAGTGTTTCAATATCTGAAACAAAAAGGGTATCAAAAAGCTAGATTATGAAGAAAGGGTAAGTATTGGTAAATGACTAGCGACTAATAGAATATTTCTAAATTCAATCGAGTCTTTAATTCATTTACCAAAGGATATTGTTCGGCAATTCGCTCGAATTTTTGTTTGCTATTCAATTTTAAATGCAAGGGCACATCTTCTTTTTCACCCGCATCTACTAATATGCTAAATTGAATACCTCTATTTTGAAATTGTTCCCAAACTTTTTCCATAAAATTCATGCGCTCTTGCTCCACAAATTTTTGTGCCGTTAAGGCCGATACTGTCACGGTAAAATGCACTTCATCTTCAATATTAAGTTGAGCTAATTTGAAAGTGCCCGCGGAAGAATGTTTTAAGCTTTTCTCTAAATACTGGGTATACTCATCCCAGCATTGTTGAAGTGCTTCCCTATTTAATGGAATGGATTCTTTAACTTCTTCAATTTTATATTGACTGCCATATTTTTGTTGAAGTGCGGCTAATAAATTCTTTTTATTTCCAGATTCAGTGGAGGTGCTTGCTACAGCAGATATTTGAGATGGCGCTGTAGTAGAATTGTTTGTTGTAGGGGAAGTAATTGGAGTCGCAGGAGTAATTGTAGTATTTGGGGCTGTTGGCTTTTTAGTACTCACTGGAGCTGTTTCAATGACTAATTTCGCTTGTTCATTTACTACCATTTTACCCAATGGCAAAATTCTTTTTGTTTTAATATGGTAGTGAGTGTCAACTAGTTTTTTTTTTACTACTTGGCCGTCTTCCATGCTAAGTTCAATTGCTTGTTGTAAGAAATTGAGTTTGATGAGGGCCAATTCAACATGTAAGCGTTTATTACGAGCCATTTTAAATTGAATCTCAGACTCATTTAAAATATTTAAGGCACTTACTAAATAAGCAGTACTTACTTTTTGTGCGGTATTGGTGTATTGATCTCTCCAACCTTCTATGGATTCTAGTAAATGAGCACTTGCAGCGTCCTTACACACTAATAAATTACGGATGAAGCTTGCAAAGCCATATAAAACCATATCTCCCTCGAAACCCTTTTGATTGATTTCGTCATATAACAACATCGCCTTCGTTAGCTCCTGATTGGTTAAATATTCTAATAATTTAAAATAATAGGCTTCGTCTAAAATATTTAAATGCTCTAAAGTATTAGCATAAGTTAAAGCGCCATTAGAAAAACTTACAATTTTATCTAAAATACTCAAAGCGTCACGCATACATCCTTCGCTTTTTTGAGCGATTAATTGAAGCGCATTTTTTTCCGCCTTGATTTTTTCTTTTTCAACAATTTCCTCTAAATGTGCTACAGTGTCATTAGAATTAATACGTCTAAAATCAAAAATTTGACATCTACTTAAAATAGTAGGTAAAATTTTATGCTTTTCGGTAGTTGCTAAAATGAAAATGGCGTAGGGAGGAGGTTCTTCTAATGTTTTTAAAAATGCATTAAAGGCACTGGCACTTAACATGTGGACCTCATCCACAATATATACTTTGTATTTACCCGCTTGTGGTGCAAAACGAACTTGTTCTACTAAGGTTCTGATATCATCCACAGAGTTATTGCTCGCGGCATCTAATTCATGAATATTTAAGCTGGCTCCTTTTTCAAATGAAACACAACTATCACATTCGTTACAAGCTTCACCGTCCTTAGTAATTTTGGTACAATTTATAGTCTTCGCTAAAATTCGAGCACAAGTAGTTTTACCCACTCCTCTAGGACCACAAAATAAAAAAGCGTGTGCTAAATGATTATTGAGAATCGCATTTTTGAGGGTAGTGGTAATAGGAGACTGACCCACCACTGTGTTAAAGTTTTGGGGACGGTACTTACGGGCGGAGACTACAAAATTATCCATACTTGACGCGCAATATACACATTCAAAATCAAAACTTTTATTCTGGCAATTAAATCTTATCCCCCTTTTTTAGAAAGGTTATTTTTGGGTATAATCCATCTGGGGGTGACGCTCAAAAGGGTGTTTTTGGGTGTCAAAAATATAACGGAAGGTCACCATATGACGGCTTGGTGAAGCGTCTAGGCTTTTATAAATATTCAACATTTTAGGGTTCCAATCGGCCGCCCAACCCATTTCATATTGGTCGTAACTTTTTGTAAGATTGATTAGTTTGTGACAAGCATTAATTAAAAAACTATCTACCCCTAAAGCTTGATATTTGGGCACGACTCCAAAAGCCAAACCTGTTAATCTGTCATTGGATTTATTCCACTTCATCCATAACAAATGTAGTTTTTGCAATAAACCCATTTTGCCATTAAAATGTTTGAAATATTGATTTACATCTGGAATATTAATAAACATAGCAATAGGCTCTTCTTTATAATAGGCAAACCATATCACTTTTTCGTCCATGATAGGTTTCAGGGTCTTAAATAATTTTAATATTTGAGGCAATGTGATTGCTTTTGCTTCACCGTGTTGAGCCCAAGCGGTATTATAAATAGTGACAAAATCCTGCGCAAATTTGGAGAGTTGATTTTTATCCAAATGCACTGCGCGGTAGTCTGATTTGGCAACAAATTTATGGTAGCGTTCCTCAAACCTAGCGGGGAGTGGTTCTAGTAAACTCTTTTTATAATAATACTGATTGTAAAAGTTTTGAAATCCATATTGAGTCAACAGGCTTTCATAATAGACTGGATTAAAAGACATGCCATACATGGGTTCCACTTCAAATCCTTCTACCATTAATCCCCACCACTTATCTCTGTCTCCAAAGTTTACAGGGCCATCCATGGCTTCCATGCCATTTTCTTGCAACCATGTTTTAGCGGCATCTAATAAAATTTTAGCGGCATTTGAATCATTGATACAATCAAAAAAGCCTATACAACCTGTAGGATATTCGGTTCCCTTATTAATATATTCTTGGTAATAAAATGCTGCTATTCTACCTATAGTGTTCCCCGCATCATCTTGTAAGATCCATCTTGCGGCTGCTCCGTTTTTGAATAATTTATTTTTAGCAGGATCAAATACTTGCATCACTTCATTATCCAAGGGTCTGATAAAATGAGGATTGTGTTTGTTTAAAAGTGCATGCACTTCCACAAAAGCTTTTTCCGTAACATTATTATGAACTTGGATCAGTTTCATGATTGCAAATTAAAATATTTTCAAAACACTTAATGCAAAAATGCCTGCAGTTTCTGTTCTTAATCGGGTAGGGCCTAAATGAATAGGAATATATTGAGCTAAAATGGCTGCTTGAATTTCATCTGGAGTGAAATCGCCTTCGGGGCCAATGAGTAAAGCCAAGTCAGAAGAAGGTGTTATATTTTTGATATTAACTTTCTCCGATTCTTCGCAATGGGCGATCAATTTTTGAGTCGTTTGGGTATTTTGTAAAAAATGATGAAATGATTGCGGTACTGATAATTGAGGCAACCACACTTGTTGACTTTGAATCATGGCAGATTGCAAAATGCCTTGCATTCTTTCCATCTTGAATCTTTCATGAATCGTGCGATGACAAATAATCGGAACGATTTGTGTAACACCCATTTCGGTTGCTTTTTCAAACAACCATTCTAATCTTGTAGCATTTTTTAAAACAGAGATCCCTAAGATTATTTTTTGTGTAGGGGCTGCTATGCTTTTTTGTTGCTGCACTTTTACAACGGTATTTTTTTTATGGGCACTTTGAATAGTGGCTTCCAATAAATCTCCTTTACCATTGGTGATATCTAGGCGGTCCCCTTCTTGCAACCTTAATACTTGAATGGCGTGTTTGCTACTTTCCTCACTTAAAGTAAAATGAGTCAGACCGGGTGCGACAAGCGGCTCGTAAAAATAAGGTACAGACATAAAATGAGTTATTCGGTGAGGTTCCTTTTAAAAAGGCTGGTCTTCATTCAATCCTTCGTCAAATTCTCCTTCATTCATTTTACTTCCTTGAATAAAAAATCTGCCACCATCTCCTGCTGCAGTATTGCCTGTGGATGAAATAGGTTTGAAATTATTTCCTAAACCTGGAATGCCAGATTCGCCATCCCATTCTTCAAATCTTTGAATATCTAATCGGGCTCTCAATTTGATTAAATCCAAGGAACCATTACGATGCTTCGCTATACGAATATGTGTTTCACCTTGTGTGCTTTCTCCCATTTCATTGCTCTTTACTTCGTAATATTCGGGACGATAAATAAACATAACCATATCGGCATCTTGTTCAATGGCTCCTGATTCACGTAAGTCACTCAATTGCGGCATCTTACTTTCCTTTCGGGTTTCTACCGCACGACTTAATTGAGATAATGCGATGATAGGAATATTTAATTCTTTTGCTAAAGCTTTTAAACTTCGCGAGATATTACTAATTTCTTGTTCACGATTGGAATTACGATCACCCGACCCACTCATTAATTGCAAGTAATCAATAATGATAATTTTAACATGATGTTTATTCACCAATCTTCTGGCCTTTGCTCTAAATTCAAAAATATTTAAGGCAGCTGTATCATCAATATAAATAGGAGCAGACTCTAATTTTTTTATCCCTTTGGCATGCAATTGTTGGTACTCGTAATCCTCTAATTTACCACGTGAAATTTTTTCCATTTTAATTTCACTTTCAGCACTTAAAATTCTTTGTACTAATTGAGACGCACTCATCTCCAAACTAAAAAATCCAACAGGTTGTGGTTTGGTAGGATGTAATGCAGCATTACGTGCTAAGTTTAAAGCAAATGCAGTTTTACCTACCGAAGGACGAGCTGCTAAAATAATCAAATCGGTGGGTTGCCATCCGTAGGTAATTCGATCTAGGCTTGCGTATCCACTAGGTACTCCCGAAATTTCATCCTTCTTAGTTCTGAGTTCATCAATACGATTAATCGCAGTAGCTAATGCATTTCCAATATCAACGAAATTCTTTTTTAAATAGTTATTCGTGATATTAAACATTTTAGTTTCACTATCATCCAATAAGTCAAAAACGTCGGTGCTATCTTCGTATGCATTGGCAATGACTTCGCCACTGATACGTATTAATTCTCTTTGTATAAATTTTTGTAATACAATACGTGCGTGTGCTTCAATGTTGGCAGTAGACACTACAACATTGGTTAATTTTGAAATGTAATAAGCGCCCCCCACTATATCTAAATGCTCTTGCATTTTTAATTCTTCTACCACCGTCAACATATCAATGGGCATATTTTTTTGCTGAAGGCTTTGCATAGATCTATAAATCAACTGATGTCCTTCTACATAAAAACATTCTGGCTTTAAAATTTCCGTAACCGTATCAAATGCACTTTTTTCTAATAAGATGGCACCCAAAACTGCTTCTTCTAATTCTCTCACCTGCGGCGGAATTTTTCCGTACATCATGTTACTGATATCAACGCTGGGTTTCTTTTTGGTACGGTTGGTATTGATATTGGGAAGGGCCATAAATAGAAGCATTTTTACTACTGCGAAAATCAAACCAAATTAGGACTTCATGAAATTTAGTTTTGCAACCCCGTTTTTAACAGGGGGCTAGATATGGAATTCACATAAAATTGGAGTTATCCCCTAGTTGTACACCCTAACTTTGAGGTTATTCACCCCCTTTTTTGTATTTTTGAAGCTATACCATAAAGTTGAAGTATGACCATTAGTTATCGCTGGCTTAGCGAATATTTGCCGCAAACCATTCATCCCGAGAAATTATCTACCATATTAACTTCGATAGGTTTAGAAGTAGAGTCTTTGGAGCGTTACGAAAACTTCAAGGGGGGCTTGGTGGGTTTAGTGGTAGGTGAAGTATTGGAAGTGGTACAACATCCCAATGCAGATAAATTAAAATTGACGAAAGTAAATATTGGTAAAGAAGCTCCTTTAAAAGTAGTGTGCGGCGCTTCCAATGTAGCAGTAGGTCAAAAAGTAGTGCTGGCTCCCGTGGGGACCACTATTTATCCTCATGGAAAAGAAGAAGGTATCACCATGAAATTGGCAAAAATTAGAGGAGAGGAGAGTGAAGGAATGATTTGTGCCGAAGATGAAATTGGAGTGAGTGATGATCATGCAGGAATTATAGTTTTATCTTCTGATATAGCAGTAGGCTCTTCAGTAGCCGACATTTATGAATATTATGAAGATTGGATTTATGAAATAGGTTTGACTCCTAATCGTATGGATGCCATGAGTCATTTTGGAGTTGCCAAAGATGTTTGCGCATATTTATCTTATCATGAATCCCCGGTACAAGCTAAAAGTCCACTCCACATTACTTTGCAAAAAGATAATAAAGTAGCACCTTATAAAGTGATGATTGAAGATGAAAAAGCATGTGCTCGATATAGTGGATTAGTAATTGAAGGGGTCACTGTAAAAGCATCTCCCAATTGGTTGAAAAATAAATTACAAGCTATTGGCGTAAGGTCTATCAATAACATAGTAGACATCACTAATTTTATTTTACATGAGACAGGGCAACCATTGCATGCTTTTGATGCAGCTCAAATAAAAGGTCAAACCATTGTTGTACAAAAGAATGCAGCAGGAACTAAGTTTACCACTTTAGACGGCACGGAACGAACCTTAACAGCAAATGATGTAACGATCAATGATATTGAAAAACCAATGTGTATTGCAGGTGTGTTTGGAGGCATTTCAAGTGGCGTCAAAGAAACAACGACTGCTATCTTTTTAGAAAGTGCATGGTTTGAAAATGTACATATTCGTAAAACATCGGTTCATCATGGTTTGAGAACCGATGCGGCTACTCGTTTTGAAAAAGGAGTGGATATTGCAGGTACCGTCAAAGTACTTGAACGTGCTGCGCAAATGATACAAGATATTGCAGGAGGCGCTTGTAGTGAAGTGGTAGATGTACATCCGCAACCCGCACAAAAAGTAAAAGTAACATTCACCTTTGCCTACTTAAAAAAATTAGGCGGTAAAGTATATACGCCGCAACAAGTAAAAATTATTTTAACAAGTTTAGGGTTTGACATCTTACAGGAAACCGAAGCCGGCATTGAAGTTGCAGTGCCTTATCATAAACCAGATATTAGTATCCCTGCCGATCTTGTGGAAGAAATTTTGAGAATTGATGGCTTAGATAATATTGCTATTCCTACTTCTATCACTATGAGTCCTTCGATAGATCCTTTGGAGGCGAAAGAAAAGTTTAAAGATAAAATTGCTCAATTTTTAGTGGGTCGTGGGTACACCGAAATTTTGACCAATTCCATTACCAATAGTGCTTATTTTTCTGAAGAAGTATTATCCTCTTCAGTAAAAATGTTGAATAATTTAAGTGCTGAATTAGATGTCATGCGACCTTCTATGTTGGAAACTGGATTGGAGAGTATTGCCTATAATGTGAATCGCAAAAATACTTCCATTTCATTTTTTGAAATAGGAAAAGTATATGGAAAATCAAAGTCAGGAAATTACTATGAAAATGAACAATTGGCCGTTTACATTTCAGGAAAATCTTTTGAAGAAGGTTGGAGAAGTAAAGGGGTAGAACAAGATTTTTTTGTGGCGAAAGGGATAGCTCAATCTATCTTTGAATTATTAGGTCTTAAAAATGTTGATTTTCAAAATGCAGCACCAGGAAAAGTTTCATTGGTGTGGAATAAAAAAAATCTCGGCTATTTAGAAGTAGTAGGAAGTAAAAAATTACAAGCATTTGGCATTAAGCAGCCGGTAGTATATATACAATGGGAGCTTGCTGCTTTATTACAAAGTTATCAGCAACAAAAAGTGGTCTATCAAGAAATTTCAAAGTACCCTTCTATTGAAAGAGACCTTGCTTTAGTTCTTGATCAGGCCACTTCCTATGATGCCATTCAGTCTTGTATTAAAGAAGCAAAGCTTTCTGCACTTAAAGACACCCGTGTATTTGATGTATTTGAAAGTGAAAAGTTAGGGCATCAAAAAAAATCGGTGGCCATCAATTTTGTATTCAATGGGGAAGACAAAACATTGACTGATAGTGAAATTGAAAAGATGATGGGTAAAATGATTTCATTATTTGAAAAAAATATTCAAGCAGAAATCAGAAAATAACTAAATTCATTCTATCAAATTTTGTGCATGATTGATTTACAACCT
>Ga0114969_10004880_pt1 | contig 10572 bp, 13 predicted proteins | sample M_130807_MF_Meta_FD_87316 | JGI IMG/M metagenome (GOLD analysis project Ga0114969, IMG submission 87316) | Freshwater microbial communities from Lake Montjoie, Canada to study carbon cycling - M_130807_MF_MetaG | ecosystem: Environmental > Aquatic > Freshwater > Lake | place: Lake Montjoie...
AGTATCTAAATAAGCAGGTGTAGGTAATCCATATTGAAGAGATGTATATATTAATTCAATATATATTTGGTCGCCTACACTTATTTTATTATATACCCTTGCCTTCCTTGCGGTTCCTCTAGTAGCAGTAGTTTCATTTGGTCTCGGATTTTGTAAATGGTTCTTAAGCCACCACTTGCATTCCTTTCGTGTAAAAGGAGGTGTTATATATTCTATGTTTGTCGAACTTCCAAGTCTATCATTTATCGTATATAATCGCATCGTGCCAGGACGCTGATATTCAGTAATTTTGTCTATTATTTGTTGTCTTATTGCAGAATTATAAAAACATTTTCTTTTAATTTTATTTAAGAAAGATTTGGGATTTTTAATTGTTGCTTCACTCAAAATATTCTTTCTAACCTTGTTATGTATTGTAGAGTAGTCATTTACAAATGGAGAAACACTTGGGTCTTTTATCCATAATAAGCATTGCTCATCATTTAATATTATAGGCATTTATTTATAATATTCTAATATATATGTATATTATATATTAGATATGTATATTATATATTAGATATGTATATTATATATTAGATATGAACATCAAATATTAAAAAATGATTTATTATTATATAATAATAACTATAAATGAGTAAATATAATAATAATCAAGTTATTGAAGATATTTCTGATGCAAAAATACATATCCCTAAACCTATTTTAAAGTGGGTTGGTGGGAAAACTCAAATAATAGATAGACTTATTATGGATTTTCCTGTTGAAATAAATAATTATCGCGAAGCATTTTTAGGTGGAGGTAGTGTTTTATTAACCTTGTTGTCTTATGTAAAAAGCGGAATTATTAAAATACAAGGTAATATATATGCATATGATTTGAATGAACCATTAATTTATATCTACATAAACATTCAAACTCGTCATAACGAGTTATATGATATGCTGCAAACCATTATTAAGGATTTTAACGAATGTGGAAATGGAGAAATAAATAGAAAACCCGCAAATATAGTAGAGGCAAAAATTGCAAAAGAAAATTATTATTATTGGATAAGAAGTGAATATAACAAATTATGCTTAACCGATAAAAAAGGTATATTAGGTTCTGCTATGTTTATATTCTTAAATAAAACTTGTTTTAGAGGTGTATTTAGAGTTGGTCCCAAAGGGTTTAATGTTCCATACGGGCACTATAATAATCCAGAAATTATAAATAAGGAACATTTAGAAGAAATACATATTTTAATACAGAATGTGGTATTTGAATGCTCTGATTTTACTACATCTCTTACTATTGTAGAACCGAATGATTTTGTATATCTAGACCCTCCATATGCTCCCGAAAAGGATACTTCATTTGTAGGATATACTGAAAATGGGTTTAACATAGAAAACCATCATAATTTATTCAAATTAATACACGTTTTAACTGCTACAAATAAAAAAATAATGTTAAGTAATGCTGATGTAAGTTTAGTGCGTGAAAACTTTACAAATGAAAAATATAGCACGTTATCAATCTTGTGTAAAAGGTCAATTAATTCTAAAAATCCAGACGCAAAGGCAAAGGAGGTTATTATAAAGAATTATTAAACCACCTATCAAATGTTTCAAAATAGTTTGCATCATCGCCAAATAAAACTGCAATGTTATTTTCATCAAGTATTGTATTCAATATTTCATACTTTTTTTCTCTTGAAATAAGCTTTTTTTTCAAAAATTCACTTACGCAAAATCCATAAAACACCTCAAACTCAATACCCAAAACTAACTCATACTCTCTTTTAAGAGAGGAACCAGCCCATAATTTTGTTTCTACTGAACCTTCTACATTTTGCTCTTTTTTTTCTAAAATTTTTATTACCTTTCTACCGCTGGTATATTCGATGATATATGCTTCATCTGGGCATCTGAACAAATCAATATTGTATTTATTTTTCATATACCTTTTAAGTCCATTTTGTAATACAAATGCTATTGTTTTATCTTCAAATGTTTTTGATAAATAATAGTCATATGCTTTATTTGTAAAACTATGTTTAGTATATCCCATTTCTAATAGTCTTTGTTGATTATTAGTTTTTTCTTCAAACTTTTTCCCATAATAATTTGTATTCGCACCACCAGCACCGCTACCCTTATTGCTAATTAGGGTTTGCGTGTTTTCTTCAGTTGTATTCAATTTACTCATCTTGTATATAATAGTTGTATTTTTAAGTATTACATTTCAATTTTTTATTTAATATATTATTTTTAGAACAAAAGTATTTCAATAATATATTGAAATGTAAGAAGGATGCTTTATTTTATTTATTATTGAAGTTATGAATAAATATGTTATGATTTTATCATCTAATAATAATAATTGATACATCATTGTCATATAATATAGTAAGGACAAACTATAAGAAGAAGCGAACAACCGACCAACAAGAAACTACAAGGCGAACGACACAGCAATAATGGGTGGCACTATCATTATCGGGATTAAGAGCATCGCAAAACTTGTATATATGATGAATGAAGATGGTAGTAAGAAAGGTAAGAACTATTATGGAAGACAAAAGTTGCTGGACTATGACAAGTTTATTATGGAAAATAAAATTAACAAAGTAGAAAATGTTATCCAAAAGAAGGATTATAATATTGATTTTGGTGAATTAGCAGAAGAGTTCATCGCCGAGTATATCAATGAGTAAGTATGTAGTAGTAGTATGTAGTAGTAGTATGTAGTAGTAGTATATGTATTTATTTTTATATTTTTGAAAATATATAAAGTTATTCTATATATATTATATAAATAATATGGCAACCGACGACAGGATTAATGAGGATTTTTTTAATTTTGTGGATACACCCCTAAAAGCATACATTCTAGGATTAGTGGCTTTTAATAGTAATACTGATAAGGATACCTTAAATGTTTCAATCAAACTTAATAATGTTAAAGAACACGATAATAACAATAAAAGTATATCCTATGGTTATTACAAAGACCTTAAAAGCGAAGACAGAAAAAACTATCCATATTTTAATAACATTGATGTGTTGATTGAACATTTGAAGGAACTTGGTGATGTTAAATATACTGAGAATGGCTGCATTAATGGTATCATTGATTTAACTATTAACTCTCAGAAAATCAAAGATGATATTACGAGGCATCTAGATATCAAAGATAGTATTGACAAAGACTTGAAAGATTGCGACTTATCCGAAATTATTACAATGTGGTATAACGAGGACGTTAATATATGTAATCAATACATCAAAGCATATATTGAGAAATATGCTAGTATCACTAGTATCACTAGTAATGCTAGTATTAATATTACTTTTTATAATGAAAAATCTGCAGATAGTATTGTTAAATTATATGAAATCCCTTATAGTCGAATGCAAGGTATCAATAACGTAGTAATCCAGTATAATAGCGTGAATATGATTGATTTACTTGGAATGCTTTATAGTAATTGTGATTGCCCCTATTATAATAACTACATTTATACATATAATAATCGCGATGGCAACTCTATCCCGAGTATTAAGGTTTTTAAAGAGTGTGATGAAGCAGTAATCCCTTCTAAAGCGCGATACTCTGATGCGGGATATGACTTGACGATTATCAAGGAATACAAAAGACTTACTTCGAATACGATTATCTATGATACGGGTATTAAGCTCGAAATCCCTAATGGCTATTATGTTGAGATTGTTCCGCGCAGTTCAATCAGTAAATCTGGATATATCTTGGCAAATAATGTAGGTATCATCGATCAGGGATATCGAGGCAATCTATATATTGCTCTTGCAAAAATAAATGATGAAATGCCTGACCTTACATTACCTTATAAATGCTGTCAGATGATTGTGAAGAAGCAAGTATATTCTAAATTGGTGTATAGCAGTAGCGGCGGTAGTGATAATAATGATAGCGGTGGTAGCACCATTGGCAATTCTAGCAGAGGCACTGGTGCGTTTGGTAGCACTGGAGTATAACGGAGTATAACGGAGTATAGCTTATTACACATTTAATATATGTGGGTCATTCTATTATTCATCTTACTATAAATAATATCAAAGGTTTCAAACGTATAATTTATAAAAAAATTATTACGCGAGTAAGAATCGCTACAAATAAATATATGCGTGAATAGGTTCTTTATTTTATCTCTAATAATAATATTATTAATCCCATAGTTCCAAAGATACATACAATGCTTTTTTATAGGACAAACGATATGCAAATTATCTAACAGATGCGTTTTAATATTGTATTCGCTTTTCAGATATTTGTCTGTGTATATACTTTCGCAATCAATATTATATTTTGAAACATTATTAAGCAACTTCTTCTGTTCTTTTGTGAATACATTGAATTTTAGCAAATTGTTCTTTGATATCGCCAATATTATAATATTAGATATGAATGTATTAAAACGCGTCGACGAATATACGATGTTATTGCAGTATATTATATCCTTTATCTCAGTATTATAATGGAAATCCACATTCTTTGTTTGCAAATATTGAGTTATTCTATTTATCAGCAAAGTAATGTCATCTGTTAAAATATAATACTCTTGCGATACATTAATATCACTAGAAAACATTATAAGAGCATCCATAGCAGATATATTGCTATATATGTATTCGTATGCTTCTAAATTTGCTTTCAATATATTATAATCGCCAATAGCTAGAATTGACCTGCAGAACTTAACAAATGACTGCGAATTCAATGATTTTTTTGGTATTAGCTTAGATTTATAAATAATACTTGCTATGATATTATTCGTTTTATCGTTATATTTCAAAACATATTTTTCATAATTAATTGAAAACCTATTTAATAATTGTATATACAAATGATGCGATTTATTAAAAACTCTATAATTGTTCCTCTTTTTAATATTAATTTTATCTTTGGATAATCTGTCAACTATAGATACTTTGAACCCACTATCAACGCATCGCATCGCCGAATATAACCCTACAATATTACAACCAACTATAATAATATTATTAATGGTCATTTATTATAAATAAATAATGAATATATTTTTATATATCTATTATACATTTATGTATGTATGCATTTATGTATGTATTTATGCGTGTATGCGCGTATGTATGCATAATGCATTTATGCGAATACGTATATATATGACCGCGTATATGAATACATATTTATAAAATTTATATATAAATAAGTTCTAATATATATAAGTTATGATATGGGTGCGAATTCATCAAGACAATATACATACCAACAATATTATAATGCAGCACAGAAAAGCGGTGTTATAGATGAAATTGATTTTAAAAATATTGATATAGAAAGCATTAATCCTTACGAAGTTTTAAATGTCCCTAAAAACTTTACTTGGGACGAGCTTAAGATATCATATAGAAAGCTGGCTATAAATACACACCCAGATAAGCAAGGCGGGAACAAGGATTTATTTAATATTATTACTGATTGCTTTAAGAAACTTGCAGACGAACTTAAGACGCGCGAGGAGGACAAAAGCCATCACGACCTCAAACAACAATCGAATGATTTTTTTCATAAAATGACAAATGAAGCACTTCCACATCCGAGCGAAGTTTTGAAACCTAATGAAAAATTCACGAATACCAAGTTTAATAAAAACTTTGAAAAATGCAAACTATACGACGAAGAGATTGAATTTGGGTATGGCTCTAAAATGGAGGAGTCCACAAAAAAACGCGAGGATATTAATATAGAGAAACTAATTAAGAAAAACAAGATAGATAATGAGAGTTTTAATGAAATATTTAATAAGAATGTTCCTGTTAATAAAGAGTTAATAAAATATCGCGAACCAGAGCCGCTTATATTATCAAAATCGCTGCAATATACTGAGTTAGGTGGGAAGCGTCCCGATGATTATTCTAGCAGTATTGAGAAGACGAACACGCTAGCATACACGGATTATATGAGAGCCCACGACGGGACGCGATTAGTCGACCCGCGATTAATGAAAAACGTCAAGGAATTTAAGAGCGTCGACGAATATGAAGCATACCGCGATGATAAGTCTAAGAAGATATTATCGGCAAAAGAATTGAAGAAGGAGGAATTAAAAGCACTTAAGGGGAAAAAAGAAGAGGAAGAGCGTTTAGAGCGGCTAAGAATATACGACAAGAAAATTGAGAAGTCTTACGAAAAAGCCAGTCAGTTATTTTTGCGATAATATCTTTCCTAAATAAATCCTTTTTTTTGTCATAGTGATACATTTGAATAATTCATTTTGATTTTTTTGAGTGTCTTCCCAACCATAATTAAATAGGTCGCTTGATATTTGCTTATTTGTATATATACAATTATTGAGAGGGAATTTGCGACCCCACATTTTCCTATGTATAGATATAGTTGTTGGACAAGTTTGTTTTTTATTATATTTATAATCTCTAAATATTTCGCCATCCATATACTCGCTGCCTTTGTATTTTTTTCCCATTGTATCTCCAGATATATAAGGAATATATGAACTGCATAAACTGAAATCTATTAGGTCATTTATATTATCAAAATTGGATACCTTAACATTTTTCATTTTAGAAACATCTGTAGATATTACTGATATTTTGTCTAAATCTCTAGGCAATGTATTATTATACCTTAATTTCAGGTTGTTCCCTATATTTTTTTGAAATAAATGTAAGTCCTTGTATAAATACAATTCCGATACGTCTTTTCCTATAGTATAATCCCAAATTTTGTCTGGATTAGATAAATCATCCTCTTGCATATATAATATAGAACATATAGCACCTCCAGATATACCCGTTATATTTATATCATTTAATGGGAAATATTTCTTAATATACCCTATAATACCCATACTATACGGCAGGAACATTCCAGTGCCATACAGATTAATATTTGTATATGCATTTGATGTAATAAATAGCGATAATAGTAATGATAGTAATAAACGCATAGGAACACGCACTTTAATTATATATATCATTTTAATTATAATATAAAAAAATATAAAAATATAAATAAACAAATACACATATATACCACTATTACTTAGTTATTAGTAATTAGTCGCTGTCCTGCTTTGCCTGCTTTGCCTGCTTTGCATGCTTTGCCTGCTTGGGCTTCTTTGGCTTTTTCTTCTTATCATCGTCATCCTTCTTATCATCGTCATTCTTCTTATCATCGTCATCCTTCTTATCATCGTCATCCTTATTATCATCGTCATCCTTCTTATCATCGTCAGTATTATCAGTCTTAGTATCCTCCTTGTGCTTGTTCCACAAGTTTGCAAGCAAAACCATATATTCCTTGCTCGACAAGTTAGGATTTTCATCCTTGACTTTCTGGCGATTATCCTGAATGAACTTTAGGTATTTAGTGAGAGGCTTCTTTGCCTTTACAATCTCATTGCCGTCATCATCATATTCTACCTTCTTAACACGCTTTGCCTTCTTCTCGCCCTTGTCAGGCACATCCTTTGCAGCCTTTTTGTCATCCTTAATCATCTCCTTAACCTCCTTTATCGCCTTCTTATAATAAAGATCGACTTCCTTCTTATTTTCGAGGTCATCAGGCATCTTTGCCATAATCTCCTTGATAAGCGTGGCGAGAGTAGCGTTGGTGTTTGCGGACATCTTTGCTTGTTGCTTTGCTTGTTGCTTTGCTGTTTGCTTTGCTTGTTGCTTTGCTGTTTGCTTTGCTGTTTGCTTTGCTGATTGCTTTGCAGTAGTTGGCTCTTGTTATTATTTTCATTACAACTAATCAATTTTTAAATTTATATTTGCAAATTAGAACAAATTTATTGCAATAATATTAGTTATTATTAGTATTATAGTTTTCTCCATTGTATCCCATATTATCACCATAGTTTCCTACATTACCTACATTCCCAACGTTTCCAGTAAAGTTAGTAGGAGTTAATATGTCTCCTACTGCATTTACTCCGCTTAATGCTGCTACTGGCTTAAATAGCCACGACATAATAAATAAGCCCCATGTAGTTAATATTCCGCAAATACCTCCTATTATAAAAGCCCATCCAAAATAATATAACATATCATAGATTGTTGTGAAATTATTAGGGTTCTTTGGGTCATAATATATAGTTAATGTTTGATTGACATTAACTACGTCATAAGATGTATAGTCCTTCTTATATTTAGTCCCTTCAACTTCATATTCTATTATAACATCGCATTTCTTCTCTTTTTTCTTATCTACGTGAAAGCAATCAGCGCTAACTATCGTGGCAGTTGTTTTTTGAGTATAAGCACCATAATAATTTTTAATCATTACGCCTCCGTATATAAATAAGGATGCGAAGATTGTGCTCATTACTGCACCTCCGAAGTTATACAATAAACCAATATTTGAAGCAGTATCATAAGCATTTACTGCAGTATCATAAACTGGCGTAAACATTTCCTTGTTATTTTTAAGGTCAGTTAGAGCCGTTCCAATAACACCTTGCTGCTGCACAGGCTGCTCAATACCTCCTTTTCTAGTATAGTTTTTTCTAACATATCTTCTTTTTGGGAGGATAGGTGGTTTACTTTTGCCTATACCCTTGCCTTTGTTAATCTTTGTATTATTTTTTTTCATTATCTAATAAATTTAAGTATAATAAAATTAAATTATTTATTCAGCATATATAAATCATAAGACAAATATGTAGCGAATGATAACCATATAATATATGGAATTAGAGCGAGCATCGCGAAAATGCGAGTATATGAATAATAATTGCTTTGTAATGAAAATTGTATGAGCGTTAATATCGCAAACACCAAACTTAATATAATTATTATTAACCCATTGAATAACCCATTTTCCCCAAAAAAGATTGGTATATACATAAAATTGAATAGTAATGCCAATGTAGGTATTATCCAATACTGCAATTCTTTGAAATGCACATTTGTCCCGCATTTGGATATACTATCAGGGATACACTTGGAATCATATAGCGCATAACTATATATAACCCCTATCAATATATATAAGACGGGCCAGACAATCCCAAAAACATAACTTGGTGGGTTATACGCGGACTTCTTTAAGTTCTTATATTTAGGGTCGTTCCATTTACCTCCATATATAGCGCCAATAGTCATACCAATTATTAGAGGTAATAATATAATTATTATTCTTAGTATTTGTATAATTATATTGGCGGTATTATGTTCATCGAAACATATAATATCTCCAATGCAATCTTTCGCCATTATAGTATTCCGCCCCTATCTCTATAAAATATAAAATATATAAAGAATATAATAGAGCAATAATGCCTCCTAAGAAAAAGGTTGCATTAACACCACATAAACTTACTAGTATGCTTGAAGCAGTTGCAGCTTTGCAAAAGTGTCTTTCTATAAAATGTAAAATAGAACAGGAAAAATTAAAGAAAAGTAAATATCTCGTTGAAATAGAAAAAATAACTGGTGAATTTCAAAATGACGTAAAAGACCTTCAAGAACGCTTCAAGAATGACAAGGATAAAAGAGAAGCCGAATTTGGAAAAAAATTTATAAATTATATGAAAAAGACTACTGAACTAAAAATAAGAATGATGAAAGAGAAAGAGCGTGATGAACTTATCAATTGTCAATTAAAAAACTGCTACGAGGATACCTTGCATATGTTAAAATTATCAACCGAAAATATGTTAGCACACGCAGACAAAACAACTGAACAATACAAACTCGCTTTGAAATATAAGAAGATTTTTGAAACAACCAAATTAAAAGAGGAAGATATCAACAACCTTGATATTGATATGATGAAAATAAGATTGAAAGAATATGCTAAGGGGCTTAAGGCGGGTATGAAGAAATAATACAATAAATATTTATAAAATATATCAAGAATATAATTTAGTATTCAGGTTTAATAATTATTTACAGATAATATATATATTTGTTGGTCATATATATTTTATATCTTTTTATATAGCGATTACCTTTTTATTATAAAATATAAATCTACAATTCTTATACGATACATACGATGGCGAGTAATATAGCGAGGAACCCCATAATACTCTTTAATAATTTGCCGTTTTTACGCGGTCTTAAAGTATAACCCATATATATATCTATAATAGGTAGTGAAAAATTATTAAATATTAAAAATGTAATTCACAATATTTATACTTTATACCATTGCTTTTTATCTTTCGTTGTAATCACAAATTGTAATAGCACGTATGGCAATCCCGCACTTAATTCCATAAAATATTCGTCAAGTGTATCAATGTAGTAAGCACCAGTATTATCATCCTTATGTATAGGATATAGCCTCCTGTATTTCCTATAATCCACCTCTATCATTTCAAGGTATATTATCATTCTTACTTAAAAATTATTATATAATAATATATATATATGAACAACATAGATATTATTCCTTGTGCTATAAATAACAAAAACAAGCAACTAATATCTAATCCTATTACATGCCAGTTTGAAAGTCGTAAGATGTTTGGCAAAATTTTGTCAACAGTATTAGGATTAAATAGAGCTTCTATTACTACCTATTCAAGGCATAACAAT
>Ga0114969_10004881_pt1 | contig 10572 bp, 9 predicted proteins | sample M_130807_MF_Meta_FD_87316 | JGI IMG/M metagenome (GOLD analysis project Ga0114969, IMG submission 87316) | Freshwater microbial communities from Lake Montjoie, Canada to study carbon cycling - M_130807_MF_MetaG | ecosystem: Environmental > Aquatic > Freshwater > Lake | place: Lake Montjoie...
CCAATTACCTGGGCAGGATTGATGCCAGATTCTTTGAGAACTGCAGGAACAGTTTTCTTGAGAACATCCACATAATCGCCAGGAACTTGTAGCGCCCAATCCGGTGGCAATTTTGCACCCGAAGTCGGCAGAGTTTCCTCTAGAACTGCATGTGGATATTCATAGAGTGATGTTGCAATTTCGGCGCCATCAGATACACGCACCAAAAGTGCGCGACCTGAGAGCGTGCCGTAATCGACACCAATCACAAACTTATCTGATGGGGAGGTGGACATAAGGAGAACCCTACGCCTGCTTTAGCGATAAACGCACCATCTGCCATGAAGCAGGTGGCAATGTGATCGAAACCTTTGTTCCACTAACAGTGGCTGTAATTGCAGAGACAGGTTTTACTTGCTCTCCAGTTTCGAGTGTATTTGTCTTTGTTAGATCTTTGTCAGTCAAAGTTACTTGTTCGATAATTTTGAGATCACTAAATCCAGCAAGTTCAATCTCGGTTGTATGTGTATCTGTGAGTGAGCGATTGACCAAGAAGATTGCAGCGCAGTTATTAGCTGCGTCATATGTTGTTACTGCATCGATTGCATTAACGCTTCCGAACTTATCGGTTGTGATCTTTGGTGAATCGATACGAGTCATCAGAGTCTTGCCATGACCATAACGAGCTGTATATGAGAATGGGAAGAATGTTGTCTGGCGCCATGCTGGATGGCCAACTTCTGCACGAATTGGTGCAATCACGTTGACGAGCTGTGCAAGACAAGCCATCTTCACGCGATCACTGCGACGCAAGATACTAATCATCAAGTTACCAAGAACGACTGCATCTGCAACATCGTATGTATCTTCAATGACGTGAGGTGCTGGCTCCCATGTCTTAGCGCGTGGCAAGTTTTGGTATTCAGAGAGATTCCAAACATTCCATTCATCAAGAGATAATGTAATTGTCTTATCGCTGCGCTTCTTTGCCTTTACTGCATCTGCAATTTCGCATACTTCATTGATGAAATAATCCAAATCAGTTGAGCAGACCATGAACTCTTGAGTGTCGCCATGATCTTGGTAGTACGTATGAAGAGATACGTGATCAATAACTTCATATGCCTTCTCAAGAATTGTCTCTTCCCACTGTCCAAATGTTGGCATTGAGCGATTTGAGCTACCTGCAATAACAAGTTCGAGGTTCTCATCAATTTGGCGCATACCGCGTGCAACACTGGCTGCAAGAGTTGAATAATCTTCGGCGGTCTTATGACCTAATTGCCAAGGACCATCCATCTCGTTTCCAAGACACCAGACCTTCACGTTATAAGGATCTTTATGGCCATTTGCTACGCGGTAATTAGCCCACTTTGAATCAGCATCAACATTTGTATATTCAAGAATTTCAAGTGCTTCATTGAGTCCCGCAGAACCTAAGTTCACAGCCATCATTGGCTCAACACCCGCTGCTTTACACCAGGTCATAAATTGATCAGTACCAAATTGGTTTGTCTCAAGTGAGTGCCATGCAAGATCAATGCGCTTTGGACGCTCTGATTGTGGGCCAACTCCATCTTTCCAGTCATAGCCTGAAAGGAAGTTTCCACCTGGGTAGCGAATAATTGTTACACCAAGTTCTTTTACTAGCGCCATAACATCTTTACGGAATCCATTTTCATCAGCGAACTCTGAACCTGGTTCGTAAATACCTTCGTAAATACAGCGACCCATGTGTTCAGCAAATGATCCATAAACTCGTGGATCGATCTCGGATATTTCGAAATGGCGATCTACGATAATTTTTGCAGATGACATGGGTGGTGCCTTTCAGTTAGGGGTTGGAAAATTACTTGATTGAACCTGCGTTGATTCCACCCTGCCAATACTTCTGTAAGAAGATAAAGGAGATGATGAGAGGAACGATTGCAATGAGCGATCCGGCAATAACTAGATTGAAGAGGATTGAGTTTCCACCCTCTTGAGATGCTTGATCGAACCAAGACTGTAGACCAACTGTGAGTGGGTAGTACTTATTTTCACTGAGCATTACAAGTGGTAAGAAGAAGTTATTCCAGCTTGATACGAGTGAGAATAGAAAAACAGTAACGAGTGCAGGGCGCAACATTGGTAGAACAATCTGCCAATAGATACGAAACTCTCCTGCACGATCTATGCGCGCTGCTTGTAAAATTTCCTCTGGAATTGATTCTTGAACAAAGACTCGAATCAAGAATGCTCCAAATGGGCTAAGCATCGCAGGCAGAATTACCGACCACGGTGTATTTACAAGATTGATCTTTGAAAGCATGAGATACAACGGCATAACAAGTGCTGTTGCTGGAACCATAACCATTGCCAGGATTCCGGCTTCAACAATTGATCGTCCCTTGAAGTTGAAGCGGGCTAATGAATATCCAGCCATCGACGAAATAAGTGTTGCACCTATTGCAGAGGCTAGAGAATAGAAAACTGTATTGCGCATCCATGTTAGATAAACTCCACCATCTTGCGTCATTAATCCTTTGACGTTATCAATGAGGTGCCAATCGCCAGGGAACCACAATGAGAAAGTGCTGAAGAGCTGGGTATTATCTTTAGTTGAATTCACAACCACCCAAACAATTGGCACTAAGAAGTATCCAATTGCCAAAATCATCGCAAGGTTTGCAGTATTGCTACGTGGCGCTAGGTAGCCACGCTTCTTTGGACTTCTTGTTAGGACGCTCATTCGACTCGCCCCTTTCTGCGTGTGAGGGCTAAGACGACTGAGGTCACCACGAATACAACGAGTGCCAATGTAAACGAAACTGCAGCTGCGTAATTGAACTGTGATTGCGCGAAGGCCAAGTTGAATGAATAAATATTTGGTGTATAGCCGTTGTTCACTGCATTTGTGTAACGAGCCAAGATACGAGGCTCAGTAAATATCTGCATTGTGCCGATAATTGCAAAGATTGTAGTGAGCAAGATTGCATTCTTGATTGCTGGAAGCTTTACGCGAAGTGCAATTTGAATCTGTGTAGCGCCATCAACAATCGCCGCTTCATAGACTTCGCGAGACAGACCCTGCAAAGCTGAATAAATAATGATCATGTTGTAACCGGTCCAGGCCCATGTGATGATATTTGAGACCGAATAAATAAATACCTTAAGAGTAAAGAAGTTGAAATCTTTTGCGCCTAGCGCTTCGGCAATACCAACGAATGGTCCGAATGATTTACTGTAGAGAAAGCCCCACATAAGAGCTGCAACAACACCTGGCACCGCATATGGCATAAAAGCAATCAGGCGGAAAGCACGTGAGAGGCGGGTATTGACTACATCAATTACTAGTGCACCAACAGTCGATAAGAAAAGCATGATAGGAATTTGAATCAGCCCGAAGATAAATACGCGCTTGACACCTTCAAGGAAGATTGGATCAGTCAACGAATATTTGTAGTTTTCAAACCATACAAACTCTTGACTGCCGACAAGTGTGTCAGCTTGAGTACTGAGGTAGAGGGCGTAGCCCAACGGAGCGATAAGAAATGCCAGTACGACTATGAGGAACGGGATCATAAAGAGCCACCCGGTTATTGATTGTCGCAATTTCATTTTTAGTCTCCAATTTTATAAATATTGACAAAAAAAATTTATTTGTGGCGCCCCATCCCTAATGGTTTGAGGCGCCACAAACAAATGACTTACAGGTTATCCAGTTACTTTGAAGCCTTGCTTCTTAGCGTATGCAACAACCTTTGCTTGCACTGTATCTAGAACCGCACTCCACTGTGTTTTTCCAGCAATGGCGAGAGTTGTTTCATCTCCCAATGTGGCGTAAATGAAGTCTTGGAATGGTGTCCAATCGAATGGTCCTAGCTTCTGTGAAGCATGGATATATGTTGGGTTGACCTTTGCATCTCCAAAGATCTTGTATGTGTAGTTAGCAAACTCAGGGTTTGATTCAACCTTTGTTACTAGTGGATACAAGAATGCGGAGTTTAGTCCGATATCCCATGCTGATCCCTTAGTAATTTTGTTCTGAGTTGGATAGAGCTCCATTGCAACCTTTGTTGCAAGTGCAGGCTGCTTGGTCTGGTTCATAACTGTAAAGCTTGAACCGCCCCAATCGCCATGTACATCTGCTCCTGCTGTCCACTGTGGTGTTGGAGCAACTGCCCATGAACCCATAGTGTCTTTTAGTTGACCTGAAAGGTAACCAGGTGTCCAGCCAGCAGCAACCCATGTCCAGTACTTACCTGTGTCATAGCCCTTGCCAGTATCTGTTGCCCAGAATGACTTGTCATCTGCAAGCTTGTTAGTTACTAGGTCGCCCCAGTAATTAATAACCTTCTTACATGAAGCTTGGTTGAGTTTGATTCCAACGTTTGCCTTTGAAACTGTCATGTTGTACTTATAAGGAGTACATCCAGCTTGCCACATAAGACCTGTAGCCCAACCTGGATCATTGCCATATGTACCAATGAATTGATCTGGGTTTACTTTCTTAATTGCAACTGCAGCATCCTTGTACTCTGCCCAAGTTGTAGGAACTTTGATGTTGTTCTTCTCAAAGAGATCCTTGCGATACAACATAGCCATTGGTCCACCGTCAACAGGAATTGCATTGACCTTTGCACCGCTAGTTGATTGTGCCCATGCCCATGCTGCGTAACGGCCATCCTTATTTGATGCGCCGTACTTACCCATGTCCACAAATGGATCAAGGATTGCAAATGTTGGGAGTGTCTGGAATTCGATCATTGCTACGTCAGGGCAACCCTTTTTAGCTTTGATACAAGTCTTTAGCTTTGTGTATTCTCCTCCGCCTGCTCCAGCATTTGTCCATTCAACCTGAACATCTGAGTGAGTTGCGTTAAAGATTTCAACAACTTCTTTCATATTTGGGTACCAGGCCCAAACTTTGATTTTCACTGGCGCTGCTGATGCTTGCTGAACAGCAGAAAGACCAGTGGTCGAGAGAATGATGCCAAGTGCTAATGCAGAAAAACCTGCAATGCGCTTTTTGCTCTTGATCATGTAGTTCCTTTCCATCGTGGCTTCGGAGGGGTAATGAATCGCCCACTGCGGGAATGCGCCAACCCGGGCAATCATTTTGAAAAGCAATCACAAGGGGGACCTAATGAGAGCTCACGCGCACACCCAAATTGTTATCGTTCACATTTGCTCTGTCAAGGGGAAAATGTGAACGTTATCAAATTGTTACTAACGGGGGGCTTGGGCGGTACTCGCTCTAATTTCCAACGTAGGAGTGATATCGACGCGCTTCGTTACTGTTTTTTTGCCCTCGATCTGCCCAATGAGCAGGTCAAGTGAGCGCTTTCCTACCTCTTGGAAGTCTTGAATGACGGTCGTTAGTTCTGGCACTAAGAATTCTGACTCTGGAAGATTATCGAAACCAATCAGGCTCATCTTTGCAGGTACGGCAATCTTTGCCTCACTGAGCGCTTTGAGAGCGCCCAGTGCCATCGAATCATTTGCAGCAAAAATCGCAGTCACATTCGGATCTTTAAGGATCTCTTTTGTGGCTTCATATCCAGAGCGGGCCGACCAATCGCCTGCAACTATTGACTTTGTTGAAAGCTTTGATTTATCTAGTGCACATTTCCAACCTTCAATACGTTTTTGAGTTTCAAACCAATTCTCTGGGCCTGAAATATGTGCGATTCGCTTATGTCCAAGGCTAATCAGATGTTCAACAGCTAATTGAGCGCCCAGAATTTGATCGACATTGACGGATGGAATTTTGCCTACATCTTCGCCTTCAACAATGACCGTTGGAATGCTTCCCGGAATATTGCTAAAGGGTTTATCTCCAACATAATGCGGTGCAATAATTACAAGGCCGTCAACAGCTGCGTTTACAAGTTCTTGTATTCCATTCTCAACGCTTTCACGATCAATTGCTTTGAGGGTGACAGTGTTGAGTGCATATCCAACTTCACGTGCAGATTCTCGTATCGCATGAAGCATTGATGCTGGCCCAAATAGCGTCGTGTCATAACTAAGTACGCCGATCGTTGAACTTTTTCCAGTAACTAATGCCCGTGCTGCAAGGTTTGGTCGGTATCCCAATTTTTCCATTGACGCTAATACTTTTGCACGAGTCTTATCACTTACGCTTTCATGATTATTGAGAACTCGTGAAACGGTTTGATGTGAGACTCCACTAGCTTGTGCAACATCAAACATGGAGGGTGGCCGCTTTGCCATAAAAACCCTCTCTGTAAGCCATGTTAGCGATAACAGGGATTATTCAAGCATGCATCAGTAAAAAAGGGAATTATTCTTGTTCAATAACCTCAAATGACCAGGCACCTAGTTCAAGGCTTTTTACTTTCGCAGCTTTGAGCAAGCTAGTGGCGGTAAATGGAAGTTTCACCTTTGCAATATCCCAGCCCCAATTGAAAATGAAATGAAGTGTTTTTCCATCTTTAGTTATTGCAGAGTTCGTGCGCACCGATTGAGAATCAGAGCGTGGAAGTTCTTTCTTTGAAATAAGGGAGCGCACCCATTGGGAGATTCCTCTGCTCAATTCGTAGTTAGGCAGAGTCCCGATATACGTTGCGCGGCCTTTACCAAATTCTTTTGTTGTAACAGCAGGAAAATCTTTGAAGAATGGGTGATCATAAGTAGCCATGACTGTTGCATCATCAACAATGAGTCCATCTACCCAGTGGGTTGAACCTGCATTATTTTGACCAAAACCCTTCACGCCTAATGGCAAGGTGAGATGACTAAATTCGTTGTAATGAACACCTAGCGCTTCACGCATTACACCTGGCAATACATCGGTATTTATTGTTCCCTTTGGGTTTGCATATCCAGTTCGTGGTGTAACGATGAGGTGTCCACCTGCACGGGCGTACTCAACTGCATATTTCAAAACTTCTTCATTCGCAATGTAATAACCAGGAATACAGAAGACTGGATGCGTGCGCACAAGTTCTGCTGGATCACTTGGTAGTTGGTCTTCGGCAAAGAACTGCACATGCAGATCCGATGTGTAAAAAAGATCGCTAAATGTATTGAGGAATTTTCTATATGACTCTCTATCGCCAACTGGCGCACCGCTTGCTTCGGTGCGAAGCGCTGGTTGGAATTCCATAGCCCAGCGGCTCTGAGCAGAGATCAACATTGCTACTTCACTTACTGGTGTTAGCCCTAGAGCGCGTGGGCCAAATTTGGAGAGCGTGGCACTGATTTCTTTGAAGGAGTCATACGTGCGACCTGGTTGAAGATTATGACCAAGGATTCCACCCCAATAACTTTCGTGACCGAATGGAATTGTGTGCCAATGCCAGTACTCCACCATTTCGGCACCACGAGAGATGAGAGCGACAGCTACTTGTTCTAGCTGACCTGGGTATGGCGGAAACATTCCTGAATTGGGTGGGTGACCAAGCATGGTTGCATTTGTTTCAGTAACTAAAAAATTTTCTTGCTTTAAGCCTCGCGCCATATTCGCAAGGAGGTACACAAGTCCTGGTCCTGAGTGGCGCGCAGTCCATGGTGTTCCGCCTTGAATTTTCTCAGGCTGCGGATGCATCAAACCATCTTGTGGTGAGTAATAAACGTTGACTGAAGTGAGATCGAGTTTCTTGGACATTTCATTGTCATCACTGCCAGCGCGTCCTAAATCAATACATGTTGTAACAAAGTGTTTTGCTGGAACTATCTCGCGGACAATATCTGCCTGCCAGCCAATATATTTTGTGGTGAGTTGTGATTGGAATGTACGCCAATCAAGATCATAGGTCGGATCTGTATTTCCTTCAGGCAGCCAAATATCTTCCCAATCACTAATCTGATGAGACCAATAGACCAAGCCCCATTCGTGATTGAGGTTTTCAATTGTTTTGTACTTTGCCTTTACATATTTTTTGAACTCAGCAAATGCGTGCGGGTTATGGAAAAGTTCTAGCCCTGGTTCGTTATCTACCTGCCAGCCAATAATTGAAGGATGCTCTTTGTAGCGCTCAACAATTTTGCGAATAACTCGTTCTGCATATGTAAGAAATAGCGGGTTGGAATAATCAACATTTTGGCGATGGCCATAGGCAATCGGTTGGCCAGCTTTGCGCTGGGCAATGAGTTCTGGATGCTTACTTGCTAGCCAGGGTGGAATTGCATAGGTAGGTGTGCCAATAATGATTGAAATACCCTGCTTTTGCGCCTTATCTAATATTGGTTGCAACCACTCTAAATTGAAAACTCCATCCGATGGTTCCCATAGCGACCATACTGATTCACCAACGCGAAGAACAGAGAGTCCGCCTTCTTCCATAAGTTCAAAATCTTTATCAAGGCGTGGCACCTGGTTATATTCGTGATAATAACAAGCACCATATAAGAACTTACTGGGCGTAAATCTTTTCACGCCCGCAACGATAAGTCAGAGTCCTAGATCAGTCAATGAAAATGCTGTGCGATATTCATATCCTGCATCGAGAATCGCTTGTTGTGCACCACGCTCGACAATGACGGCAACGCCAACAATTATTGCCCCGGCTTCCTTGAGCGCTTCAACTGCTGTCAGAACTGAGCCTCCAGTAGTTGAAGTATCTTCAACAGCGACTACTCGCTTACCTTTTACATCAGGGCCTTCAATACGGCGTTGCAAGCCATGTGCTTTCTCGGCTTTGCGAACAACAAATGAATCAATGCTTTTTCCTTGGGTCGCAGCAACATGCATCATTGCTGTTGCAACAGGGTCTGCCCCTAGAGTCAAGCCACCTACAGCTTCGAAATCCCAATCTTTCAAAAGATCGAGCATTACTTCTCCGACTAGTGGAGCTGCCTCGTGATCGAGTGTTACGCGACGAAGGTCAACGTAATAGTTAGCCTCTTTACCGGAGGAGAGAATGACCTTGCCATGTACAACAGCCTTGTTGATTATTTGCTCTTTTAGAAGATCGCGTGCACTCATACGGAAAGCCTATCGTGTACAAATTCTAATTCTGAGTTACTCTCCCACAATTGAAATAGGAGCGGGGAGAGTCTTATGAATACACGCATCAAAGGTGCCGATGGGTTCCGTGCAATCGCTTGCATGATGGTTATTTATCACCACGTCATGCAGCGCCTCGATCCAATTGCCTCGCCAATGTGGGTACAAGTTATTCAATACATGGGCATGCGCGGCGAAGTTGGCGTCAGTATTTTCTTCGTGCTCTCAGGCTGTCTATTGGCAACTCCATTCTGGAATGCATTTATCGGCTCTACCCCGCAGCCAAAGATGCGTACATACTTTCAGAATAGAGCGGCTCGTATTTTGCCCAGTTATTATCTCATTCTAATTTTGTCAGCTTTTCTAGCCGTCAAAATTATTGATTTCAAAATAGTCTGGTCTCGCATCATTGCTGGTTTGCTTCTAGTTTCACATTTTCATTGGAACACATTTTTTGCCTCCGAACTTGATCCACCACTATGGACAATTACTCTTGAGATTTGGTCATACATTCTGCTTCCAATCGTTCTCTTCTCAATTTTTTGGAAAGCGCGCACGGTCAAAACTGCAGCAATTGGAATGGGAATCTGGATTGTATTTCTTCAATCTTTACAACCACTCATCATTAAATTCTTTATGACAGATGATTACCTCAAGGGATGGGAATGGGGTTGGGCTGGCGGAGCAAAACTTTGGTTGCCGTACTGGAACCTTGCATCTTTCTTTACCCAATTTTTACTTGGTGCCTCTGCTGCGCTCTATATTTCAAATAAGAAATCTAAGGGAACGCAACCATCGAGAAAATACGATTTGTTATCTCTCGCAGGAATTTTGGTTGCATTTGTACTTATTCAGGTTCGCCTCATACCTGGTGTACCTGATGCAATTACTCGTCAACCATACCTTTCTCCTGTATATGCAGCACTTGTTGCATTTGCACTTGCTAATGTTCCATTTAGTACTTTTCTAGCAAACTTTCTCGAAATGCGATTCTTTAAGCGAGTAGCTACGCTCTCATTTGGCCTTTACTTATGGCATTACATGATTATGCAAATATGGCAAAATAAAATGGATGACACATATTATTACTACGGAACGATGAATTTGGGCCGTTGGGCGGATTCAACGCTGCTTGTAATTCTGCTTACGTGGGTATTTGCAGAAATTAGTTGGAGATTCTTTGAAGCACCAATTTTGCGAAAGAGTAGAGCCAATATTGAAAAACGAGAAGGAAATCAGTTGCCGTCTTTGTAGACGATAACGTTGTTTTTCTTTCGGATTGCCAGCCCCTTTGGTGGATTAGCATCAATGAGAGCATTTACTTCTATGCGTAATTTAGCTACTTCTAGCGCCATATTCACCATTGCTGATTCAAGTTCAATAATGCGCTTAATTCCTGCGTGATTTATTCCTTCTCCTACTAAGCGACCAACCATGCGCAGTGATGCGATGTCGCGTAATGAATAGCGACGGTTCCTGCCTTCAGTGCGCTCTGGTGAAACTAAACCTAAGCGATCGTATTGACGCAATGTTTGTGGATGCAGACCTGAAAGTTCTGCAGCAACAGAGATTACATATAAACCAATATCGTCTTTGATCTCTGAATCTTCTGGCTCTTGTGTCATATCGATGCCTTA
>Ga0114969_10004883_pt1 | contig 10571 bp, 13 predicted proteins | sample M_130807_MF_Meta_FD_87316 | JGI IMG/M metagenome (GOLD analysis project Ga0114969, IMG submission 87316) | Freshwater microbial communities from Lake Montjoie, Canada to study carbon cycling - M_130807_MF_MetaG | ecosystem: Environmental > Aquatic > Freshwater > Lake | place: Lake Montjoie...
ACAGCAATGGAAAAAGAGCAAGTGTGGAGTTTGCTTAAAAACGAAAATAAATCCAGTAGACTTCAGCATATAGTTAGTAGTATAATGTTGCGAGCACGGGCCAATTCCCAAAGACATTATGAGATTTACACAGTTACCATGGATGGAAGCATTACCGAAGATGATGTGCGAGATATGTTTAAAGACAACCCACAGGGGATGGCAGACTTGATCCGTGATCGTGGGAACAAAATGTACAGTGATAGACTTAACCAAAAAGAGGTATTGATAACATGAGTAAACTTTATCTGACACGCCGTAATTTGCTGACACTACTGTCGAAGCTTGACCGCAAGAAAGCCGGAGACGACACTGCCTGTACTATCGTCAAGTATAAAAACCCACAAAAGGAGTTTCAACAAACAATGAACTCGTGCTCTGTTATAGCGGTAGAAGACGATGAATACTATACTGCCCTCAATCGTCCCGCAGGAGGAATGCACCCACTCGACGAAATGAAACTTGGGTGATGCTATCAAAGTCATTTTGCTCCAGCCCGTGGTATCATATACGCCTAACATACAACGGTGATTTTAGCGAATGCCGTTGGTACAAGGATGAAAAGCATAAGTCTATAAACATAGAAAACACATCTATGTTGGAGTTTTATAATAGCGATCGTATGCGCCAATTGCGGTCGGCATTGCTCAATGGTCAAAGCCCGGCGGGCTGTAGCAGTTGTTATTACGAAGATGAGTTTGGGAAGTTAAGCGGTCGCACCAGACAGCTACTTAAGAGCGGTGTTCAGCTTAATGATTTTGATCGCACTATGCGTAGTAGTACGCACTACCAACGATTTTTGCACAGCCACGAAAATTCGGGACACGGAGATTACCACCCAGTGGATTTGCAAATAGATCTTAGTAATGTATGTAATAGCGCCTGTATAATGTGTGATCCAGCATCCAGTAGTCGGTTGCATACAGACTATATAAAACTACATAAAATCAATTCTACGCTATTTGAAAATCCATCTAAGTATACATCGTGGACACAAAATCCAGCTACTCTTGAACGTGTTATCACTGAGTTAATTGCAATACCCAATCTCAAATATATACATTTTCTCGGCGGAGAAACGCTTTACGACGAAGCATTCTATACCATTTGTGAGCGACTCATCGCCGCCGGCATATCAAAAAATATTATCGTGGGAACCACCACAAACGGCACGATATACAATAATCGTGTAAATCAATTGATCTCTCAATTCAAGGAATTCCATTTGGGGATTAGTATAGAAGCAGTTTCGAGTTTGAATGACTATATACGGTATCCGGGAAAGATCAACTCTATACTAAGTAATATAGATAAATTTTTAGCATTACGTAGTTCAACGGGGCTCTACATATCTTTACGTATAACTCCAAATATTTTTACCATATCGGAAATAGATCAACTATTTGAATACATGATCGAAAAGAATGTTATTGCTGAGAGCTGTAATATACTATTCAAGCCCGAGTGTCTGCGAGTTGAGCTATTACCACAAGATATACGCCAGCAAACTATAGACAAGATAGAAAAATTAATTGTAAAATACAAACTCATTAAAAGTGATACGATTAATATACGCAGATCGGACTTAATATTCAATGTCATCGGCGATATGGTGATCGACTATCATCGAATGCTTACTACTTATATAGTACCATATAATGCAGATGTACTTAGACAGCAATTAGTAACATTTTTAAAGAGCTTTGAATCCCTTAGAAATAATTCAATATTAGACTATGCCCCACACTACACAGAATTTCTCAGACATCACGGATATTAACTCGGATGGCCAACTCACAGTAGAGTTGCGACTACGTACCCATGGGCATACCGTTGGCGTTATTAAATTAAACGATGGTCTAATAGAAGAAAATCATACTATACGTCGATTTGATTTATTTGCTCCTTTACTACTAACTATAGATCTATTAGAATTTACCGAAGGTAGCAGTGGAATTGAAGTAGAATTATTTGCCGTAAATAATTTTGAAATATTACCAAGATATAAACACCTGGCATCGAGTCCCACGAATTACATCGATACCCTTGGTAAATGGTATTTAGAAATTCCAAAAACTTTTTATACTTGGTATCACGAGGTGTCGGGGCAAGGGTGGATCGCATAAGAGTCACAAAGATGCATGATATTATTAAAAATAGATATATACTAGTATTATGTTATCAATTATTACCGACCTTGCAAATCCCTTACTGGATTACCTTAGAGACGATCCCGTGCGTCCCGAAATATCACGCGAATTTAGAGTAAGCGATAATCGCTTTGTTGCCGCCTTGATTGCAGAGGGCAATCCAAAAGCAATGATATGCGTTAGCCTACACGATTTTGTTCCTGCCTCAGTAGAAGAACTTGGGGAACCAGCCAAGGATCCTACAACAGCTATATTTTATACTATATGGAGTTATTTTCCCGGCGCCGGCTTTGAATTGCTGATGGCCATAGTAAATCAGATACGTCAGGAATATCCCAAGATCACTAGATTCGTTACACTGAGCCCAAAAACTGAGATGGCCCGCAAGTTCCATTTAAAAAATGGTGCATTTGTTATGCGTGAAAACGAATCTAGTATTAATTACGAATATGCTTTTTCTTAATTAAAATCACTGCAATTACCCCGGGCCCGCTTACTGCGGGCTTTTCTATTTCGCCATAAATACCTTATAATAAGGTAAAATACTATGAGTTTTGCAAACGTTTACATTGGTGCCACTGCCGGAGATCAAACTGGTGATACATTACGGGTCGCGTTCCAAAAGATAAATCAAAATTTTGCCAACATCACTAGCGGCCAAGCAAATATTACAGTTTCCAGTCCGGTAGCAACGGTGGCTGGCCGCGCAGGAAATGTTGTTCTTGTGGTTAATGATGTTGCAGGAGCCACTAGCATTGGCTATGTTAATGCCAGGATTGATGCTGCTAACACCTTTGTCACAACCACTTATACAAATTTTTCAGGAAACGTATTTAATTGGATTTCTGCAAATTTAGCGGGAAATATAGCCAATACAGCGGCCAATTTATCTACTACCACTATCACAGGATTCCAAGCAAATCTTACAGCGGCCAACGCACGTATCGTTACGCTTGATGCAAATCTTGGTACTGCCACAACGAATGTCGGGTCTATACAGGCTAATTTAGGTGCATATCAAATATATGCTAATGCTACTTTTAGCGCGACTAATTTTAATTCTATTAACGCGAATATCACCGCGGCAAATGCACGTATCGTTACGCTTGATGCTAATCTCGGTACTGCCACAACAAATATCACTACACTTTTTGCCAATGCCGCTACACAAGCGACATCGATCACTACACTCACTAGCAATGCCGCTACACAAGCGACATCGATTAATTCGCTTGATGCAAATCTTGGTACTGCCACAACAAATATCACTACACTCACTAGCAATGCCGCTACACAAGCGACATCAATTAATTCGCTTGATGCAAATCTTGGTACTGCCACAACAAATATCACGTTGCTTTATGCCAATGCCAATGTGCAGGCAACATTGATCAATTCGGTAAACGCCAATGTTACTGCTGCCAATTCTAGTATCGCTGCAACAAACGCTAATGTCACCGCTGCCAATGTAATCATTTCCCAGCACACAGCAAACGTTGCTTCGTTGTTTTCTATCACTGGAACACATGATGCAAATCTCGGTACTGCTTCCACTAACATTACCGGACTACGTGCAAACATTACCGCTGCCAATGCGGCCATAGCAGCAGTGACAGTCGCGTGGACAGCCAATGCAGTGACTCAAGCAGACGCATTAACAACATTAACATCTAATGCCGCGGTACAGTCCGGAAATATCAGTACATTAACCACAACAGTTGGACAACATACAGCAAACGTCGCTTCGTTATTTTCTATCACATCAACACATGATGCAAATCTTGGTACTGCTACAACAAACATCACAGGACTCCGTGCAAACATTACCGCTGCCAATGCGGCCATATCAGCGATAACAGTTACCACAGCAAATATAGCCACTGTGCCGCAACTCACGGCCAATATTTTAGCAGTTAATGTGACCATAGCGGCCGCTAATGCATTGGCGAGTTCGGCAACAACCACAGCCAATACCGCGATGAAAACCTATGTTGACGCAAAGGTTATATCTGCTGGCACATACGGTAATACACAAGTTGCGGCATACATAGGACAAAATCCTCCACCTGGTACATATGGTAATATACAAGCTGGTGCATACATAACCCGTGAAACTGGTATATACGCAAATGTCATTGCCGCTAATTTAGAGATTGGTAATTTACGTGCAAACATTACCGCTGCCAATGTGTCCATTGCCAGTTTTGCCTCAACACTATCAAATACAGTGTCGGATGTATCTGCGGTAACAGTAGCATGGACAGCCAATGCTGTGGCACAGGACACGTTGATATCTGCATTACGTGCAAACATCACTTCTGCGAATTCAGCAATAACTACGTTACAGACTCAAGTCTTTGCCAATGCCAATGTAGCAACTTACCTGGTGGGAAATATCAGTTCGGGTAATATATTTGCAACTAGTTATAGATATGCCAACGGAGTAAATATCCTAACCGGCATCGTCGGCACGTATTCTAATGCCAACGTTATCGCTAATTTACAAAATTTAACTACAAATGTAACAACCACAGGCAATGTGACCGCTGCCAATGTTTACGCGGCAAACTTCTTGTATGCAAACGGATCACCTTATATAGGTGGAGGGAACGTTACTGTTATTAACAGCACCGCTGCCAATCTTACGGTGGTTGGTGCATTTTATCAAGGGATAGAGTCGAATGTAAATGCCAATACGTCGGTAATCACATTGGATACGATGTTAGCAGGAGTTTTCTTCTTATCAAATCTAACTAGCAACATTATTATTAACCTTGCTAATGTTGGAATACAAGGTAATGCAGGCGGCGCAGGTAATACCACTATAGTGGGTAATACATCTAGCACGATTGGTATACTGATCAATCAAGGAGCGACGCCATATGCTATTTCTAATATTCGAGTTAACGGTAACGCGATAACGACGGTTTTTCCGGGCGGCCAAGCACCAGCTGGTGTTGCGAGCTTCCTGCAAAATGATCGTATTGATTTAGTGCGATCCGCTAACGTATGGACAGCAGTAGTAGCACGAGTATCACCAGCACTGGATATCTGGAGAGGTAACATTACAGCAGGTAACGTTATATCCAATGGTAACATCGCGATGACATCTAATGTGACACGTAATGTTTTTGTTAATAGTTATGCACCATTGACCACACAAGGTAACGTTGGTGATATTTGGTATCAGACGTTTTAATATATGATAGCCAATGTCAGCATTACTTCGTATAGCACACTATCAGCTAACCCGGCCGACAGTCTCTCAAATTATATAGATGGGACCAATGTTACTCCCACTATTATTTCAACTGCTTATAATATCCCCAGCAATACAGCATCCAATGTAAAAGTTGGTATCATTAGTCTAGGTGGAGGGTGGCAACCAAGCGACCTACAAAAATCACTGGGTAATTTAAGCGTGACACTTGCTCAGTCTATCACAAGCGTTTTAGTAGATGGTGCCGGTAACGTGTTCAGCATAAGCGACAGTAACGCCAGTTTAGAAAATACGTTAGATTTATATTGTGTGGCTGGCATGGCTCCCAGTGCAAATATTGTTTTATATACTGGACAGAATTCCACAACAGGTTTTGCCAATGTAGTCAATCGTGCGATAAATGAAAATTGTGATGTTATCAGTATAAGCTGGGGTACTGATGAATACTATAATACGTCTGGAACTTTCTTAGAAACAGCCTTTGCCAACGCAGCAGCACAAGGTATCACTATCTGTGTTGCTAGTGGTGATTATGGATCATCGAGCGGAATTACGCCAAGAGCTCTTTCTGTTGGATACCCGGCTTCCAGCCCAAATGTTGTGGCTGTTGGTGGCACAGTATTAACATATAATACCGCATCATATTCTAGGGTTACTGAGACAGTGTCTAGTAGATCTGGCGGAGGCATAAGCACAGTATTTCCTGTACCGAGTTGGCAAACAGGACTAACATATCAAAAATATTTTACATCTAATTCGTCATATGGGCCATCTACTGCTTTAACTGGGAGAGGTGTACCGGACGTATCAGCACCGTATCAGACATATCCACTATGGTACAATGACACCATCACCGGTGTAGCGGGAACCAGTGCATCTACACCGATTATAGCAGGCATGTTTGCCAGGTACATGTCAATGAATGGTGGTCGACGCCCTGTCATCAATGGTATACATCCAATATTGTATTCCAACATCAATGCTTATTCTGATTTAACAACAGGCACTAATGCTGATCCATTGCCACAGGGATATGCCGCAAATATTGGGTGGGATCCAGTGGTTGGTATGGGAGCTCCGCTTGGAACCGTGCTTTACCCAATGATCACCTCGGGCGGTACTGCAATTAAAACAGGAGCAAATACGTGGTCCTATGTATCTAACGTAAAGGTAAAAACCGGATCAACCACGTGGAGCAATGTCAGAGCTGTTTGGACCAAGGTAAATTCAACTACATGGAAGCAGACGTTTTAGTCTTCTAGTTTGGTAAATAACAATAATGAGGAATAATTAAATGGCTTACACACAAACATTTGTTACAGCAACAGCGGTAACTACAGGAAATATCAACAGTACCAAAGTTACAGTGGTATCTAATGTCGCTTGTTTTGTTGGAATCAATGCAACTGCAACTTCTGCTACAAACTTTCCAATGGTGGCGGCGAATCGTCCAACTAGTATCAATATGCTTGGACGTGGTAATTTGTTAAGCCTTTTACCCTCAGCTGGTACAGCCGCCATCAGTGTTACCCAAGTTGGTAACGTGTCGGCATCTGGCACCGCTGTTTAACAGTCATTACCTAAAATATTGACGTCTACATCATACTAGTGTATTATTGTAGTTCAATCTTACAATAAATAGTTACTATGATATTTGGATACACTATTCTCGCAACCGCATTGCTATTAAGCCTAACAGCCGCTTACTATTCCATTATGGGTCTTACCGCTATCTTCGCGGCAGCGGCCATACCGGTTATCATCATGGGTGGAAGTTTAGAGCTAGGTAAAATCGTTGCCACAGTTTGGTTACACAATAATTGGCAACGTGCCAGCTGGCTGTTTAAAACTTATCTCGTTCCTGCAATCGTGTTTTTGATGTTGTTAACATCGATGGGTATTTTTGGATATCTTTCCAAGGCCCATCTCGACCAAAATATCCCATCTGGTGATGCCCAAAGCAAGGTAGCTATCTATGACGAAAAGATTAAAACAGCCAAAGACAATATAGAGGCCAATCGCAAAGCACTGAAGCAAATGGATGAGTCCGTGGACCAATTGATGGCGCGGACTACAGACGATACTGGTGCCCAACGTGCGGCCAATATGCGTCGTAGCCAAGCGAAAGAACGTGGCACATTACAAGCGGATATACAAAAGAACCAAACGGATGTTGCCAAGTTCAACGAAGAACGGGCACCATTGGCTGCGGAGTTTCGTAAGATTGAAGCAGAAGTCGGCCCCATTAAGTATATCGCGGCATTACTATACGGTGACAATCCAGATCAGAATGTCTTGGAAAAAGCAGTACGGTTTGTTATTATCATGATCGTGTTGGTTTTTGACCCGTTGGCATTGTGTTTGATCCTGGCCGCTAATAAGCAGTTTGAATGGGCAAGACAAGGTAAAGGTGGTTGGATACACGACAAGGATGGAACCATCATTGGTGTGACACCAGGTACTAAAATAAACGATGATGAAGCGGCAATGAATATTTCTGCTGAGGATATTCCCGGAGTGATCACACGTCCATTTACTCAAGCAGAAATAGATGCATTAGATAAACCAATTGAAGACGAAGCTATCACTGTAGACAAGTATGCCAAAAACAATCCACCAATTGATGAAAGTATAATTAGCACAGAACCCACTATACAAGAACCACCTGCTAAGGCTGAGATACAATTTGAAGGTATCCGGAATCCGGGATCAGATGAATGGGTACAAACTGGTCCGGAAATTCCCGAGCTGATAGCCGAGCCTGCTCCACGTGCTCGAGAGGCAATGCCGGGACGTAATCGAGGTGTGATGTATACTGCACAAGCAGACAACACCACACCAACTTTAGGGAAAGCAAGTAATAGTGATTTTGGAAATCAGTATCCAGAAACTCCGGAAAAGGGAGATATGTATTTACGTACAGACTTCCTACCAAATCGTTTGTTCAAGTATAACGGAAATAAATGGATAGAGGTTGACAAGAGTCAAACTGACGTGTATGCTTATGATCAGCAATATATCAAGTATCTGATAGACCAAATTGATCAAGGTCAGTATGATCCGGATCTATTAACAACAGTAGAACGCGAGCAAATCCAACAACATCTAGGAAAAAATGCATAGTAACTTTATAACACCACCGGACGAGATCCAATCGATATTAATTCTTAATGCGACCGAAGAGCAAATTAAAGAATGCGCGGATGCTTGTAGAAATAATGGTACAGCATACAATGTTTACTTTTATAATAATGAAATGTATCAAGACGAATGGCTTAGTAAGATTAGGTCAAAGATCGATGTAACAATAGATGCAAATATTTCTAATCCAACAGATTACTTTAATAAATAACTTTATGACATACTACGCAAAAGACAAACCCATGGCCCCAGGTTGTACCGTTACACTACGTGATGGTGAACCTTTAGAAAAAGCATTACGAAAATTTAAAAAGAAAGTATTAGAATCGGGATTACTCCGCGATCTTAAAGAGCGCGAGCAATATGAAAAACCTACTACTCGTCGGAAAAAAGCAAAGGCAGCGGCCGTAAATCGTTGGCGCAAAAAGTTAGCATCCGAATCTCTCCCTAAAAAAATGTATTAATTTTACCATTATGTATTGCTTTAATGAGCAATATGTAGTATAAATATATTTGTAGTGCCGATAGTCGGGCTACACTTATAGTCATATTTTGCTTAATAAAGGAGATATAAAAATGACACAATTCACAATCGGAAAACTTCATACCCTCGACGTACCTGCATTCGTAAACCAACTTCATCGTCAAACAATTGGCTTTGACAATATGTTTGATCAGCTACATCGCACTTTTGCCAACAGCAAAACCGACGGCAATTATCCCCCACATAACGTAGTTAAACTAGACGACACTCATTATGTTATCGAAGTTGCTGTGGCTGGATTTAGCGAAAGCGAAATTGATGTTGAATTAACTGATAATCTATTAACGGTTAAAGGCGAACAGGTAAAACGCGAAACAGAAGTGGAATACTTACATAAAGGCATTAGTGCCCGTAATTTTGTTCGTACCTTCCCGTTGGCAGAACACATTGAAGTTCGTGGTGCCACTGTTAAAAACGGTATACTTGGTATCGCATTGGAACAATTAGTTCCGGAAGAAGATAAGCCTAAAAAGATACAAATTTCGTTTGCAAAATAAGTAATTTGTGTGTATAATAAAGGGGAAGCGAACTTCCCCTTTACCTTACAATAAGTAATTATTATGAATGATACCATGACAACAACAAAGACTACGACCAAAACAACCACAGTAGTTAATCAGCGCATAGAACCAAAGTTGAATATCAGCGAGCCATCACAATATCGAGTGATTTATATCAATGATGAAACTACTACACAAGAATTCGTTGTTGAAACCCTTAAGGCTATTTTCAACTACGACGAAGGCGCCGCCGAAGCATTAACCGCTAAAGTACATGAAGAAGGCAGCGCAGTGGTTGCAGTACTACCCTACGAAATGGCTGAGCAAAAAGGTATTGAAGTTACATTGCTCGCACGTAATCATGGTTTCCCATTGCAAGTAAAAATTGAAATAGATCAATGATATTCAACCACGTTAGGAAACTCAAAGACGAAGGTAAGATGATTGGTATAACCTTCAGCACCTTTGACCTTCTACATGCTGGCCATATCGCCATGCTTGCTGAAGCAAAAAATCATTGTGATTACTTGATCGCAGGACTACAAACAGACCCTACTATCGATCGCCCAACAGAAAAAAACAAACCGGTACAAAGTATCGTGGAACGCCAGATACAGCTGGCAGCTTGTCGTTATGTTGATGAAGTAGTAGTATATCAGACCGAACAGGACCTAATTGACTTACTGCTGATCCTACCAATTGATGTACGTGTGCTGGGTGTCGAATACGAAACTAAAGAATATAGTGGCAAAGCGGAAGGCGTTAAGCGCAATATCACCGCAGTCTTTAATGGCCGTGATCACTCATTTTCTAGTTCGGGGTTGCGTAGCCGTGTAGTGGCCGCCCAAAAACTCCTAACGTAGTAATCCAATATCAGTCCTGTAAGAAAAGCCCGACCCCGATAAACAAGTGTAGAGTATATCGCGAGATTGCTCTACATTTTCTTTTGCGGCCATCACTGTTCCGTGATACGGTGC
>Ga0114969_10004885_pt1 | contig 10571 bp, 7 predicted proteins | sample M_130807_MF_Meta_FD_87316 | JGI IMG/M metagenome (GOLD analysis project Ga0114969, IMG submission 87316) | Freshwater microbial communities from Lake Montjoie, Canada to study carbon cycling - M_130807_MF_MetaG | ecosystem: Environmental > Aquatic > Freshwater > Lake | place: Lake Montjoie...
AATTTAATTACTGATGAAATTAGTTTTGATGAAACATATACAAATACAATAAGTTTACAAACACAAGTTACTAATAGAAAAACACTTTATATACCAAAACTTGGGTATGGTTTATCATTTGTATGGGATATGTATATACCATCTTTATCTGGTAATGATAAATGGCAAACAACTTATAATCGTATTAAACCTATCATATCTATGCAGGACTCACCTGTTATAGCATATCATCCAAAAAAAAATTATTTATCTATTGTATTAAAATATAGAAATAATCCTTTTTACGCACAATTTGCTGAAATAAAATTTGAAAATATAAAACCTCAAAGATGGTCTAAATATATTTTAATTATAGAAAATCGTAATATAAGATTATATATTGATACTATTCTTGTTTCAACAAAAACATTACCAAGTGTTCCTGTTATTTATGATATTCAAAGTGAAATTATTTTAGGAGATATGAATAATAACTTTCGAGGCAAAATACGTAATGCTTCATTTTATCCTTATCCATTAACTTATGATGAAATACAATTAGTATAATTTATTTATTTTTTAATTATTTTTATTTATTTATTTTTATTTATTTATTTTTAATTATTTATTTATTTTTATTTATTTATTTTTATTTATTTATTTATTTTTAATTATTTATTTATTTTTAATTATTTATTTATTTTTAATTATTTATTTATTTTTAATTATTTATTTATTTTTAATTATTTTTCTTATAATAATATAAATAATAAAAATAATAATTAATATTAGTAACATAAATAAAATGAATCAACAAAATAATATAAAATTAAATAATTTTAATTTAATTGGAACTAATAATAAAATACGTAATAATCAGTCTTCTCAAAATTCAAGTGGATATTCTGGATCTAATGTATTTGGTGTTGTTTTATTACTTGTTGTTATTTTAGTTATTATTTCAGCATCTTATTGGTTATATAATTATTATTCAACACAAGTATTTATAAAGCCACAAGAAGTAGAAGCCATGCCTGATGTAAAAAATGCAACCAGTAAATTTACTATTGGTTCTGGAACAATACCAAATTCTAATTATAGTAATGAATATTCTATTAGTTGTTGGATTAACATTTTAGATTATAATTATAATTATGGTAAAGAAAAAGTAATTTTACGTCGTGGTGAAGCTGGATCTGGTAATCCTGAAATTGTTCTTGCTGCTAAAACAAATGATTTAATTGTAAGACTTAAATTACAAGGTGCTGAAAATACTGTTTCTGAATTTATGGATATACCTATACCTATACAAATTCCTGAAATAGGTAAAAATATAACAACTACACGTGAAAATTTTAATATTACAAGCAAACCATCACCAGTAAATTTTGAAAATAGTAGTAATGGTAGTAATAAAATTGGTGACAATAATGTTGATTACCCAACAATACAATATGTATCAAATGATAAAAACTTTAATGATACCTATTTTAGTATGATATCTGGTAATGATGTTGGTAGTAATGGTGGTAATGTAACTGAAAATTTTGATGATATTACAGATGCTACACAATGTATTGTAGATATTCTTGTCGATATATGTGATATTACAACATATTTACAAAATACTACTAATTCTGATACTATAATAAATATTATAAATATGTTTTTTAATATTATACTTGAATATATAGATAATATTCATTTAGCACTTAAAAATGGAAATACTAATATAGCTACTATTAATACACAATTTCAAACTAAAATGATGAGTCTTACAGATAATAATAATATTTTAAAAAGTAAAATGGATAAATTAAAAGCTGATACAGATAAATTAAATACATATAAAAATGTTGTTATTGAATATAATATATTAAAAAATGCTATAAATACTAAAATGAACTCAATTAATTGTCCTCTTACTTTTGATGGCACAACAGAAATTGATGGTAGTCTTAGTTTCTTAGAAAATTTTAGTAAATTATTAAAAATGACATTACAACAGTTTATGAGTAATTTAGGCAAAAGTCTTAATAAATCTTCAAGTTGTAATAGTGATAATAGTATGAATGAGGACCCTACTATAGGAACTTGTGTTGTTAAAATGATACCTTTACAAAAATGGGTTCATATAGTAGTAAGTGTTTATAATCAAGTTGTTGATATTTATATAGATGGACAATTATCATCCAGTTGTGTCTTAAAAAAGTTTCCTGCTTTAAATACTACTGACGTCCAAGTAACACCTGATGGTGGATTTTCTGGTATGATTTCAAGAGTTAAATTTACAAATTCTGCTATGACTATTCAACAAGCAAAAACTATTTATTATGAAGGACCTATTGTTAGTAGCACATTATTTTCAATGATACCAAATTGGGTATATTGGACTATTGGAATTATCATTATTGTATCTATTGTTTACTCATTTATAGTATAGATAAAATAATACTAAATATGTATAATTATTGACTATTTTATTTTCATTTTATTTTTATCATTTTATTTTTATTATTTTAATTTTATCATTTTAATTTTATCATTTTAATTTTATCATTTTAATTTTTATTTTTATTTCTTATTATAAATAAATAATCTATTAATATAATAAGAATAAATAATTTTTAATTAATTATAAATTAAATTATTTTAATAAAATGTCAAATACTACGAATTTATCTTCATTATCAAATAATAATTTAAATAAAAGAATTAACAATTTATCAAAATCAATAAATACTGGTGCTGCGGCAAATACTGGTGCTGCGGCAAATACTGGTGCTGCGGCAAATACTGGTGCTGCGGCAAATACTGGTAAAGTAAATAATAAAACTAATAATAATAACAACAATAATAACAATAATAACAATAATAACAATAATAACAATAATAACAATAATAATAACAATAATAATAATAGTAATAATAGTAATACTAATAGTTTATCAAATAATACAAAAAAAAATGAAAATAAAAATGAAAATAAAAATGAAAATAAAAATATAATCACACAAGGTATTGAAAATATTGGTAATAGTATTACTAATATTAAAAATCAAATATTAGGAACAAATAATAATCAAAATAAAAATAACAATAAACAAAAGAATAATGAGAATACTGGTAATACTGGTAATACTGGTAATAATAGTAATAAAAATAAAAAAAATAATGAGCCAGAAGATACATCTATTTGGTCTATGGTTTTAAAAGTTATTATTATGATTGTTGTATTAGCAATTATATTTTATGTAGCCAGATATCTTCTTGTTAAATATCAATCTGAAAGTGTAGATTCTCCTTATTTATTAAATGGATCTAAAAATGCCAAACATGCTCTTGTTGTTAGTCAGGATGCCGGAAGTGTAAATTATATACCTATTAAAAAATCAGAGGAAAAAGATGGCATACAATTTACATATGGATTTTGGTTTTTAATAGACAGTTTTGATTATAAAAAAGGGGAATGGAAACACATATTTCACAAAGGTAATGCTTCAAGCTATCCTAATCGTGCTCCTGGTATCTGGATACATCCAGATAGAAATGCGATAAGAGTATATATGAATACATTAGATAATATTCTTGAATATGCTGATATTGAAAATTTACCTGTAAGAAAATGGATTTATATGAATGTAGTTCTTAATAATACAAACTTAGATTTATATATTAATGGATATTTAAAAATAAGAAAAGAATTAAGTTCATTACCAAAACAAAATGATGATGATTTCTGGGTAAATATGTATGGAGGTTTTGAAGGTTATGTTTCTAATATTAGATATTATTCACGTGCTATTGATTTTAATGAAATGAATGATATGATTAAAAAAGGACCAAGTATTAATAATTGTATCAATACTGGAGAAGTACCACCTTATTTAGATGATGATTGGTGGTTTGATTATAATATTTAGACTTATCTATTTTAGAGAGTTATATATTTTATAGAATTAATTTTTAAATTCTTAAATAGGTGCTATTTTTTTTTGTATTTTTTCTATTTGTTTTTTTACATCTATATGTTTATCATATTTATAAAAATCTAAATCTTTTTTAAATTTTTCTAATTCACTTTCTGACATAAAAATATGGTCTGTATTATAAAATTCTTCTAATTCCATTAATGATACAATTGATATTTCATTATTATTTTTAAAATACTGTTCTCTTTTCATACTGCCACCTAAATATTTATAGATTAATTCTAATACAGTTGCTACACGAAACCACTGTGAGTTAGAACTTCTATATTTATATAACATACGTGTCATAATTAATAATCCATAAGGTGTTATTTTACCATTAAAACCTCTATCACTATATTTTTTACTTTCACTAATAATTTCATAAAAAGTAGAATAATCTGTTAATTTTTTTTCAGGAAGAAGTGGTATATCTGTTCCACGAAAACCCATTTTTTTATCAAGTATAGTTTCAAAATCAACATCTACCCACTCACCTATTTTATTAAAAATACTATCTGGATTAGATTTTAACATTGAAGAAGTTGATTTAGGTTTATATTCTTTTTTTTCAGAATCAACGATCATATCACGAAATGTATTTAACAGGTTTGCAATATTTACACCTACAAAAAAACTACCTTGCGTTCTCTTCATATCTTGAATTAACTCTTCACTTAATAAAGGCGAAAAGGTATAACCATAGACATTTGGTTTATGATCTTGTGTTTCTTTTTTCTTTTTTTCTTCTTTTACAACATTTTGATAATTTTTATATTCATTCACTGACATCATTGTAGGAAATTTACTTGATTTTGAAGGTGCTTTTGGTTGTGCTGGCTCCATACCTTGTTCTTCTTGATTACCTGCCATAGCTTCTTGTTGTTCTGGTAGAGTTTGTGTTTGTTGTTCCATCATTTGTTTTACAATAGGTGGTATAGGTTGTCCTTGATCTGTTGCGATTTGTGCTACTTGGTCTAATGTTATACCTTGTGAAAGTAATTCATTTATTTGTTGTTCATTTAATTCTTGTAAATTTAATTTATTATTATTATTCGTTGTTTTTGGTAATTTTTGTTTTGACATTTTTAAAAATGTAAAATATTATTTTTTATTTTTATTTCTATTACTTATCTATATTTTTTTCTATATGATATATAATATTTAATAACAAAATAAAATAGAAATAAAATAGAAATAAAATAGAAATAAAATACAAATAAAATACAAATAAAATAAAAATTATACATAATAATTATAAATAATAATTAAAATGAATACAACATTTTGGGGTCCAAGTGGCTGGACTTTTTTACATACACTTACATTTATTTATCCAGAAAATCCTTCTTATTCTGATAAAGTAAAAATGCAATCTTTTATGAATTCTATAGCTTATATTTTACCTTGTAAATATTGTCGTATCAGTTTTACAAAATATAGTAAAAGTCTTTCTATCATTAACTATTTAGATAATAGAGAAAAAATGGTTGAATGGTTATATAAAATACATAATAAAATCAATAAAAAATTAAGAAGTCAAGGGTTTTGTAAATATGAGAATCCAGATATAGATACTGTTAAACATAAATATAAACCTATTGTAGAACATATTATCCATTTATGTACCAAAAATACAGCTCAAAATACAAATAGAACACAAGATATTATAAATTATATTTGTGATTTAGGTAGGGATTTTTTAGGTAGTATTGTATTTAATTATCAAGGCTATTTTAGTAATTGTCATACTGGAGATGAAAAAATTCAAATAGTATCTATTTATCATACATTTTTTAATTCTATTATACCATTATTATGTGATTATTTAAAAAAATTAAATAAAGAGTGTGATATAAATGTATTCAGATATGAAACTTCAATTATAAATAAAATGAAAGATGAAAAGACAAGAAAAATAAACAATATCTTTAGAATAAGAAATATATTAACACAAAATGAAGCTTATACCAAATTAATAGAATGGTTATATCATTGTAATACTTTATGTTTAATGAAAGATAAATTTAAAACATTTGAAGATTATATGAACTATTATAGTAAACATATTGTATTATCATGCAGTAACCCTGTCACTATAAAAGGGGAAATCATTAAAAGTTGTAGAAAATTTACTAAACATATAAGTAAGACAAAGGCAAATGCAAAGGCAAAGACAAAAACAAAGGCAAAGAAAAGTAAGAGTAACTAAATCATAACTATATTTTTAACAAAGAATCTTATAATAACATTATTAATGTATGAGAAAATGATGATATATAATGTATATAAGAATGATATTTATAAGCAATTGTAATATCTTTATGAAAACAATAATAGTCTATCATATATCCATAATAATATAAATAAAATACACTTAAAAATGTTAGTATTACAAATATCATCATAATAATAGATATAAAAGTATAATTCATATCTATTATTTTTTGATAAAATAACATGCCTCCATATAAAGTAACGTATAATATTGATACTTTATCTATAATATAGGTAAAATCTATATAATAAGTATGATAAAAAACCGATGTTATTAATAAACATAAAAATAACATACCATAAAGAATATAATTACAATAAAATCCAAATAGGATATTTATGATAAAAATGAATGGTGATATCTGGCAACAATTTTGTATTTGTATCATTATAGTTACTAATTATAGTTACTAATTATAGTTTATTATATATAATAATATTATTAATTTTACAAATTTTTACTATTTCTATTATTTTACTATTTCATTTCTATCATTTTTATTTATGCTGAATTTAAGAATTTAGTAGATAAATTTTTCTGTATTGTTGTAAGACGAATACCAAAGGTAATACATGAATTAGATGTATTATTATTATTAGCATCCCCAAAATTAAAAGGTGTGCCATTAGGTAGTAAAAGACGTGTTGTTAATTTTGATAAATTTATTCTGGGATTATAAACTTTACAAACTGTATTTTCAGATAAATCACCAACTATACTATAATATTTATAATTTCCTCTTTTTGTATAATCTGTTAAAATAGCAAATGCTTTTGATAAATGTAAATTGGTTCCAAAATAATTTGTTTGTAATTCATCAAACTGTAATAATAAATATGGAAAACTAACATTGCCATAATCACTGGATCCAGATACATTACTTGTATCTAATATAACTGCACTTAATAAATCACACGCTTTTATATTATGAAATGTTCTATCTATATAACCAGTAGGAGCATTTTCTCCTGGTGCTGCTGAAGAAGGAGCAAAATCAATTATAAATTCATTAGGTTTGGGAAATTTTGTTACATTTCTATCATTCGAATTGATAACTATATAATAAGTGTATTCGCGCACTTCTTCTTTCATCATATCAATTTGTTTTTCTCTATCTCTAATTGGAAATTCTTCATTAAATGGTTCTGGATTATCGATTTTAATCATTTCATTAATAGGCGCCATTGCTTTAGGTAAATTTGCCTCTAATGCTTGATTGCTTGTATTTCCATTATCTGATAAAATTGTAACTTTATTTGTATAATTTTCTAAATATTTATCAATGGATATTTTACTTTCTTCATCCATTGAAAAAGCATTTGTATTATATTGTTCTCCTTGTCTATTACCACTATTGATTGTCATTTTAAATTTAGTATCTATTATTTCTATTATTTTATTGATAGATTTTTCATTTAATGGTTCTTTTTTTATAGACTGTGTTATAATCATATTAATTGTTGCTTTATTAAAGCCTGAAGCTTCAATCGTTGTCGGATATTTTAATTTAAAATGTGTATATATTTTATCACCTACTTTTTCAATGACCAGTGTCTCTTTTTGTTGTGCCTGATGTTGTGTTTGGTTTTGTATCATTATTTGTGTATTACGAAGAGTTTGACCTTCACGACTATTTGGATGGATTGGTAATCCAGAAGGTAATCTACCACTCTCAGATGGATGTGTATTTAAATTATTTTCTATTGGTTTAGCATTGATTTGTGTATTTTGTGGTCGCGAATAAGGAGATGAATGTGAATAATGTATTGGTTGAGATGAAGATGACTGAGATGATGACGGTATAGAAATTGTTTTAGATGGCTGTGGATAAGATTGCTGTGTAGGAGGGAGTTGATTTGGATTTTTTGGATCTGGCATATTTTTTAATGATTGTTGCATTGCTGACAATTGTCTACTTGGGTCATAAGTTGATGATATAAGATTTACATTTGTATTTTTTATAGGCATAGTATTAGTATTAGTATTAGTATTAGTATTAGTATTAGTTTTATAAGGTTGATATTGATTTGACATTTTATAGGTGTATGGGTATGTGTATATGGGTATATGTATATGTATGTATATTTTTAATTACTATTTTTTATTACTATTATAAACATTGATTATATAATTATTAGTAATTACGAATGATATATTTATAATTATTTATATAAAAAAATATTATATAGAATTATTAAATAAAATATTTACATATAATAGTAATTAAAAATAGTAATAAACATATATCATAAATATACTCCTATAAAATGACAACACAAACAAAAAATATAAAAAAAACTAAAAAAAGTAATCATAAAAAAAGTCATCACCATAAAAAAAGTAATCTTCATAAAAGACATACTAAAACAGCACTACAAAATCAAATACAATTATATACAAATGGATATGGAACACGTTTATTAATGTTGCCAAATAGAAAAGAAACTGAAGCAGCCTCTCTTTATTTTTATTTTAAAGTTGGTAGTAAAAATGAAACGCCAGAAATTAATGGTATCAGTCATTTTATAGAACATATGTTATTTAAAGGTTCTCCTAAATTTCCAAATTATCTTGATATATCAAAAACATTTGATTCAAATGGTATCTCTTTTAATGCTTATACAAGTAAAAATATTACAGCATACCACTATAAATTTCTTTCAACAAAAGAAAATGTAGAATTAATTTGCGATATTACAAGTGAAATGGTATTTCATTCATTAATGCGTGAAAAAGATATTAAACCAGAAAGAAATGTGATTATACAAGAATATAATGATGGTATTGATGATATTGATGATTATATAAATGATAAATTAGAAAAATGTGTATTTGAAGGTCATCCTTTAGGACGAACCATTATTGGAACACTGGAAACATTAGATAATATTAATAGAGAAAAAATGATGGAATACTATAATAAATACTATACATTAGATAATTTATTAATTGGGTTTAGCGGTCATCTTGATCCTACCTATATACATATTATACAAAAGTATTTTAAAGATAAGAAAGAGAAAAGGAATAGTAGTAATACAAGTAGTAGTCATAGTAGACATATTTTCAAACCTATGGATATGAAAACATACACTCCAGGAATATCTACTATTATACCTTTTGAAGATAAACATCCATCTTATAAAATTAATTGTTTTTCTAAATCATTAACCCAGGATTATATAAATATTATTTTTAAAACAAAAGGTGTTTTTGATCCTAATAGATATTATTATAAATTAATTTATAATATATTGGGAGGTAATATGAGTAGTCGTTTATTTATAGAAATTAGAGAAAAATTAGGATTAGCATATTCTATTAAATGTGATATTACAAATTATGAAGAAGTTGGCTATTTTAATATTTATACACAAAATGAACCTAAAGATACAATGAAATGTATTGAACATATCTTTAAAGAATTAATTAAATTTAAAAAATATGGTGTTGATGAAACTGAACTTAAAAATAATAAAAAAAATTATTGTGATATTTTTAAAACTAATTTAGATGATATTGAAGATGAAAACGAACATTATTGTAATCAAATATTAATTAATAAACCAATTGAAACAATACCAATGAAAATTAATAAAATACAATCTATTACATCTCAACAAATAAAAGATTGTGCTAATGAATTATTTAATTTTAGTAAAGTTCATATTATTACATTTGGTGAAATTAAAAAAGAAAAGCTTGAAACATTCTTGAAAAAAATAGTGAAAAAATAGTGAAAAAATAGTGACAAAATAGTGAAAAAATAGTGTAAAAATAATAAATATATTTTCTTATTACTTAAAACTATTGACATTAAAAGGTTTTGATATTTCACTTAGTAAAGATGATTGTTTAAAATTAAGTTCATCTTTTTCATCAAAATATAAATATATTCCAGCAAGCATTGCTATCCAATAAGCAACTGATATATCAAATTCAGTATTTTTTATTTTTGTCTGTCTTTCTTTTTCTTCTTTAATAAGCATAAAAGTATAAATTTTCCATTTAACTATAGCTATACTTTGTCGTAGTTTATTATTAATGATTGGATTTATATCACAATTAATTTTATTTATCATATATTTATAAATAAAATCTAATTTATCACCTCTAAGGATTGATTTATATTTATTTGCATCAATAGCAGCATAACTTATTAAAGATGGATTAATTAAATTAATACTTTTACTAATATCAACAACATTTGTTGATGATGCTATAGTATTTATTTTATTTACAAAATCTGACATTGATAATTCTTCATAAAATTCACTATTATTATTAATAATACTGTTATTTTTAAAAATAACTAAAATATCTTCATTATTTTTATCTTTTAG
>Ga0114969_10004889_pt1 | contig 10567 bp, 14 predicted proteins | sample M_130807_MF_Meta_FD_87316 | JGI IMG/M metagenome (GOLD analysis project Ga0114969, IMG submission 87316) | Freshwater microbial communities from Lake Montjoie, Canada to study carbon cycling - M_130807_MF_MetaG | ecosystem: Environmental > Aquatic > Freshwater > Lake | place: Lake Montjoie...
ATTTTTACCATCCCTTCTCTTTTAATACCGGTCAATTTTGCGATTCTCAATAAGAGCATAAAGACCTTTGATAACATTATCTTTGTGCTCCAATTCACATTTAAAAGACCGAATAGTTTTTTGCCGACAGCATAATTTTACTTTCAAATCAGCGACAATTGCAGCAGTTTGCGATTCCTCAAATTCAGATCTTAACTTTGCATTCGTAGCAGCTATTTTATCTCTCAAATAGATAATTAACGCGTTTTTGCCTGCTAACGATGCTGAAAGATTTGCACTTTTGATTTTTTCGTCTCCTAATTTTGATTCCATAGAACTTATGGAGCTATGCAGAGATCCTACATTCAATTTCATTAATGTTGCATAAGAAGCATCCAATTCAGCTTTAATCCTGTCGTTTTCGAGTTTCAAGCGATTCTCAATTTTGACAGTTTTAGCTTTTTCGGCATCTATAGCAGTTTTCATTAAGTATATGATATACAAAGTGACATAAACTGCGATAAAGAACGAAAAACCTGAAATGTAAATCATGGATTGGTGGCTGATGATCGGTATAAATCAATAGTTGCTTTTCAAATCAATATTAAAATAATAAAAGCATTCTTTCAATTTTTTTAGTAAATTAAAAAAATCAATACATTTAATATTTTAAGAAGCTATTATAAAATTTGTTTAAATATTAATATATTAATATAAAAAAATGAAAAATATGATGATAACATAATATCATATCAAATGGATAAATTTGAATTCACTAAATTTCAAGAAATGCTAATTTGTTCACAAATTAAGCGAAATAAAATGTATTCATCTTTAAAAGATATTAATGTTTACAAGCAAGAACTCCGGAACAGTAATAAACATCGCTTTATTACGAGTTTTATAGATGAGATTCCAGAATTGTCTTATTATGAAGCAAAACAACTTCATAAGAAATTGGGATCTATTTATGTCGAATGGAATGATGATTAAGTTTTAAATTGATGCCATTATTTCATTTATGCGTAATAAATCATTTACATTCTTTATTTTTAATTCTAATGATTTTTTATAAATTTCTAGGTCATTATCATATTTATCCAATTCATTTTTAACAATCACGCGTGTAATTTTATTAACTGTTTTGAATTTAGCATTCATTATAAATGTTAAATCGTCTTTTTTATTTTTAATTAAATCATTTGTTATATCATTTAATATAGTTTTAGTATCTTTAATTGATTTTATTAACATATTGCAATCATTCATATTAATATAAATATTAAATAAATGCGATTGATTTAATATATATTCATTTATATGTGAGATTATATAATCAATATCGTCTGTTTCATTTGTATTTACAATATACAATAAAGTTTTATAATAATTATTACTAATTTCAATTCCTTTATTATTTATGTATTCTTCATTAATTTTAATATAATTATGATTAACATTAATAATAATCAACAATACAATAAGTATTATTGGTATTAACATTAGAATTACATTAATAATATTAACAGTAGGATTAAAAATCATAATTAATAATAATATTATATCAATAATGATAATAATAATACAATCAATCGTAATATATACATAACTTATAATATAATTATCAGTATGATTTAAAATTTTAGATATAGATAACTTTTTACATATTGATGTTATTTTATTTATTGCTTCTCATTATTAAATTTTTTAATTTTATGATATTGAATATATGTACTAACTATAATAACTCCGCAAACAGAACCAATAAATAAAGAAGACAAAATAATCAATTTTTTATAATAAAAATAATATACTATATTAATAGAATATGAGATCAAAAAAACTATTAAAATTTGGTGGAGTTGCTAATATTAATGGTGATGATATATATATTCAAGAAGATATAGATATTACACCTGAATTTGATTTATATAATAAAATAATAGAAATATTAAATACAGCAGGTTCTAAATATAATAGTAAAATTGTTACAGTTTTAAAAAAATTACACTCTGTTAATTCTAAAGATAATATTTATATTGATATAGTTAAAATTGTTACAATTTATGAAGAAAAAAAACATACATTTCAATCTAAAATAACACCTGAATTAACTATGTTTGGAAAATATAATTTAAGTGAATATGAAACTAAGCGACAATTTATTACAATTGATCCAACAATAATTCAAATAATGATATTTGATGATGAAAATAACTCTGATTTAATTTATTCTTTAAAATTAATTATTAGAGAAAAAAACAAATTATGTTTAAGATATACAACTAAATTATTTCCAAATGAATCAAAAATAGTAAACTTTGCTGACTTGTCAAATTTTAATAATTTTAATAAAAATTTAGATAATCAATATATTAAAACTACTGCTAATGATAATTTATTACAATTTTTAAAAAAATATATTAAATATTATAATTTTTATAAAAAATGTTATTTAATTGATGATGTGAAGCAAGGTTCTAAAACATCAACAAAAAAATTAATTGATTATCAACTAAAATATATAAGTATTTTAGGTAAAGCAAGATTTAAAAATACAGATATTCAAATAAGATCTCAAATGGTAACTGATTATGTAATGTCTAATTTATTATTTGCAAGCCCTTGTTATGCATTTATATCAGGTGGTTATAAAGGTTTTGATGAGTCTTGTTATGGTATAACACGTTCCGGGTATGAAATTGCTAAAAAATATGTTAGACCTATTTTAACTATTATGTGTAATGAGGGAAAGCATGATTCTCATGGTTTTTCTGATGCTGAATTAATATATGGCGAACACTGGGGTGAAGATTCAATTGCGTTATCTCAATTAACAGACGGAGCAATTATTATTGCACCATTTGGTGGATGGACATATATAGAATGTTTAACATTATTAGCAAATAAAAAAATAATTGCAATATTTAATGATTTATATAATATTTTAAATTATGAGAATTATGAACAATTAAGTGATGAAGAACTTAAAAGTGTAGTAGAAAAAGAAAAGGGTGAATATGATGGTGCATCAGTTAAAGAAATAGAACAATCAATAAGAAATAAAAGTATTAATAAAATTTCTAATCAAAATTTTTTTAATTTTAATAAGACTGAGCAATATAGTATAATTGATTATTATATTAATTATTATTTAATATTATTATATATATCATATACTCATGAACCTCGCTCTACATTATTATTTAAAGATAAAGTAGAAATTATTAAACATCTTAATTGTGCAATAAAATTATTAGAATATTTAAAAACATTATTTATTAGAGGAATAACACAAGAACTAGTTTCAATATTAACATATATAAATACATTAAAAAATGCTATTAATAATTATATTAAATTCAATATTGAAACTATAAATACAATATATAAAAAATTTTGTAATGGTGATGATTATCAAAGTGAATTGCCTTATAAATGTGATGGTATTTGGATTAATCCAAAATTTGATTTACTCAAATATATTGAAAAAAGAGATAATGCAATCGCGACAAAATACTCTGAAAAAAAAGAGGATGCAACCATGACAGCATACCCAATAGAAATATCAAAATCAATAAGTGTTAATATAGATATATATAAAATTAATATTGATAAATTAAAAATAGATCCATTATTTGCTAATATTAATAATAATATAATATTTGTATTTTCAGATGTATTGTATTTAAATATGTATATAAATAATAATTTAAATGCAACTTCATATCAGACACAAATACAAAATAAAATAAATGGTTTATTACATGTTATAATAAATGGAAAAAGTCCACAGATGTTATTAAAGTCAGAAACAAAAAGAATAATTAATTTAAATAGAAGTTTAGATGGTTTCCTACATCCCAAAAAAAAATTATTACTTAATGAAAATATTATAAAAGATAAATATAGTTTTATTATTAGTGAAACTTGTAATAATTATTCTACTATTTTAGAACCTTATATACCTTCCGTATAAATAACATCAAATTATCTTTAATATTATTCCTCTATAAATTGATATTTTATTGTGTTAAAATCTTCATTACATAGTTTATTATTTTTTATTTGGAGTAGAAGATTTGTGCCATTTTTTTTATTATAATTATGCACAAAATCTGTAAAAGTATAATTGAAGTATCTAATACCATCATGTTCGTATATTGACATAAAATGCTTAATAATATCTACAATTGAATATCTCAATACATATTTGATATCTTCATATAACCTACAATTTTTTAAAAACTTATTATTTCTATTTTCTTTAAGCCAAAGCAAGTATTTTGTAGGTATGTCTACCAATTTATTACCTAAATATTTACCAAAAGTTATTTTTGTATTAATATATGGTTTATTTTTTTCAATCTTATATTCTATATTTTTATTTGGAAAAATCTCTTGCCAATTTCTGTGAAACTCTGACATTATATTTTCTTCAATATTATCATCTCTAATTTGATTATTATAATAAATACAATTATTAGTTTTTTGATGTCTAAAATGAGAACAACTTATTTTAGATCCTGAAATATAAAAAACTATATTATCACATTTATTACAATAATATTCATTTGATTTAACTACACCATTTTCTATATCTTGACATTTTATTAAAGATCCTTCACTATTCTCATTCTTAATAATATAATATTTCTTTGTCCTTATTTTTAGTCTTTAAATCTTCATAAGTATAAATAATATTTATAATAATTAGAAAGAAATGACTAAAATACATGATAAACCTATTGATACTATTTTAAATAAAATACCTGAAAAAAAAATAAAAGAAATATTTGATGCCGCGTTTAAAATGGCTATGTGTGGTATTCAAAAATGTAGTATTGAATTAATTAATTTGAAAAAAATTAAAATTGAAAAAGATAATGATTTATTGAAATTGATTAAAAAATTTCAAGAAGGAAAAATAACAAAAGAAAAGTATCAAATTGAATCATGTAAAATTAATAGCAAATATCAAAAATCAGAAGAAAATTTAAAATTTATTGAATGTTCCTTAAAAAATTGTAATGACCTTATGAAAAAACAGTTATTATTATCAATAGATAATTTAACCATTAAATTCAAAGGAAATCCTGAAAAATTAAATAAATTAAAAGTTTATAAAAAACTATTTAATAAACCAAATATGAAAGATATTAAACAATTTTATAACGATTTTATATAAAAAAGATACATGAATTTCTTTAATAAAATAAATCAATATTATTAAATATGAAGAAAACAAGAAAAATGTTAATTTTAATTCATTCAATATTGCACGATATACATTATTAAAGTTGTTATTGATAATTATTAATAAAAAACCCGATTATGAATTTATATTATTCTATAATTCGTATTTATCCAAATTTAAAAAAGTATATTATGAAGGATATTTATATTTTGATAGATTTATTGATATTAACGATTTTATAAATAAAGTATGTTCGTATTTTATAAATAATGAATTAAATCAATATTTAATACCACTTCTAAGTAAACTTGGTTATATTATTTATAGTTAAATATACAGATTTTATAACTAAATAAAGCCAAAAACTATTTCCAATATAACACCACATACTACCCCATGTTTTGTACTCGTAATAATTGTATAATGAAATTGATAAGGTCGTTATAATTACTAATGAAGTTAGTAAATCATTATTTCTAATGGGCGGATATACCCATAAAAATAATCCTACTATTAATATTGGTAATGGAAAATCAACCCATAACCATTTTAAATGTCCATTTTCTCCTTTTTCAGTCCTAAATTTATTATTTGTAAAATTATAATATAATGCGATTATAGTCATTATAAATAACAATAATAACGTATATTGTTTTTCAACACCTTTTAAGTTACTTATAATAATTATATACACTTGTAATAATAATATAAATCCACCAATAATACTTATAATAAAATTTATTTTTTTGTTATTTAAATAAGTCCATGCAAAATATTCTAACAATTGCATTAAAGTTATCGTATATATCAATAAAACCGTATTAAACTGAATTACATTTAATGATAATACAATTACTGCTGCTATTGTACCTAATACAAAAGCTTTTAAGGAAACCTCGGCATTCCAACACATTATATACTCTTATTTATTACAAATAGAATATCGTCATAACGTCCTTTATTGCTTCTTAAATCATATACAGAAACATTATTTTTTAGGTCATCTGGAACTGCATCATTTAAAGTATTAATCCATTCGATTGATTGAACATCTTCTATAATTAAAATACCATCATCTTTCAATAATTGTGAATATAATTTAATAAAAGTAATCATACTTCCGATTGTATGAGGTCCATCATCTATAATAATATCAAACTTTTCAGTATCAGGTGAATTAACAAATAAATTATTAAATACATTAATATTATATGCATCAAATGGTGTATATAGTATAATATTACTGTTATTTAAATATTGCTTAGTTTTTTCGTCACAATTATTTATATCTAAACTATAAATTTTAGCATTTATAAAATAATCTTTCCATAATTTTATACTACCACCCTTATAAATACCAATCTCTAATATCTTTGTTGCTGTTTCTTTTTTAGATTTAAATAATGTTTCATATGTTGATAAATATGAATGTGCTGTATTTTTATCAGTTAGAGTATCATCTATTAAATCTTCTAAAGACATTTATTATATAATGACAAAAATAATATGTCATATATTCGCAATTATTGTTTAAATAGTTATGCAGTTTTGATTATAAATATCCTCGAGATATGAATTGCCATATTGACAATTAATAAATTCGATGAGGATATTTAAATTCAAATTATTATTAGTATCATATTCATCGATAGATAATACCTTCTCATAAATACTAACCATAATATCATTATTGACGAATTCCATAAGTTCCATTAAATGTTTTGAAATACATTCGGTTGTTGCTTCATGAAAATAGAATTCAACCAACCTTTGTTGCAATTCTTCAAAAGTAATATATGGATTTTCATTTGCATATAAATGAATTAATAATATTTCCATAGTCTCACAATCCAGAATGTTGAAACTATTGTTATTATTGAAATAATCAGCAAAATCAGGAATTTCGACTGGCATATCAACTTCATTTAATGACAACATAGAAAAATTAGGCATATCCATTTCCATATTTATTTTTATAATTGAAAATAAATATAATCATATTTTTATTGAATATCAAATATATATAAACAAATATATTTAAGGATTATTTATCTAAAATTTTAATTAAATCTAAAAAAAATGTATCTTTTTTAGCAGTATTATTAAGTAATTCATAATAACGGCATTTGCATGAATAATTTAATTCCTGAAGTTTTTTATTTTGTTGATATATTGAACCATTATTGTTATATATATTCATTCCATAATCATCAAATAATTCTAATATTTCTTTATTATTAAAAACATCTGGATCTATTTTAATTGTATATACTAATTTTTCATAAATATCATATATTGGTGTATAATTATAAATTGGACATACTATTTGTTTTTTAGGATAATCGCTTAAATTATTAGGAATATCATCAATAAATATTAATCGATTATCAAAAACTTGTTTAATATTATTAGGATTTTTTAATGCCGGATATTTAATCAATAATTCTTTAATAATAATATCAAAAGCATTACTTAATAATTTTTCTCCATTCAACGAATCATTATATGTAATGTATGGTTTATTTATCTTAAATTTACATACTTTTTCTAAATTTTCCATAAGACCATTATGTACCCAATCAAATTTAGAATTAGTATAAACAAATATTTCAACATTTTTATATTTCTTTTTCATAAAATCTACAAACTCATTTACATATGGACGCAATAATCCTTCATTCAATACATTTACAAAATCAAATTTATAACTTGTATTATAAATAATATTTATTTTATTTAAAGTAGCATATTCACACCATGGATAATTTATATCACCTATAATAGTATTATCAATATCAAATATAATTATATACGGTAATTTCATTCTATTTATAATATACTTAAAGATTATTTGGTAATGTCTTTAAGTCTCTAAAATATGTGTCATTATCTGCGTTTTTATTAGTTAATTCATAAAACCTATAAAAATTCATATAAGTCAATTCTTGTAAATGCTTATTTTGCTGGTATATCGATCCATTTTCATTATAAAAAAATATATAATTATTGCTACAATAATCTAATATTTCTTTATTATTAAATACTTCAGGATCTATATTATATTTTTGAATAATTTTTTTATAAATATCATAATAATAATTTTTGTTATATGAACACGGTATCTGCTTATTTGGTGGAATATCTATAAAATAATTATTTCGCGTCACAAATATTTTTATTGATTTTTGTTTTAAATGATTTAATGTCGATATATCTTTTATAATATTAAATTTAATATTATAATGTTTTTCAATTAATTCTAATATTTTAATATAAAATACCGGATCATTATTTAAATATTTTCCATTAAATACATAAATATTTTTATGTTTTTTAATGAAATCTATAAAATATGGTCTTATTAAACCATTATTTAATTCGTCTGTAATGTCTAATTCATAATTACATTCATTTAATATATTATTTATTTTACAATATTTATAAATATATCTCAATAAATTATATTCTTGTTTTATATGATGAATATCACTCAAAAACGTGCGATACTCAAATAATATTGGTAATCTCATTATTCCTATTTATTATACTTAAAGATTATTTGGTTATATCCAACGTTGAAAATAACTTATCTGTAGTTGAATAATAATTATTATTGGTTTTAGAATATTCATCTAAATATAAAGATCTTAAACGTTGATATAATTCATCAGCTTGATATATATCACCGTTCTTATTATGAATATTTATATTATTTTCAGCGCAATATTCTAAAATTTCTTTATTATTAAATACATCAGGATTTATCTTATATTTTTCTATTAATTTTTTAGGAATATCATAATAGATTTCATATTCATATTTAGGACATCTAATTATTTTATCGTTATATAATGGTGTGTCAATATCCTCATCGGCTATTATGAAAAAATGCGAATCATATATTTGTTTTTTTTGTGTCTCTAATGATTTATATTTATGATTTAAATTATATATAATTGTATCAAAACAATTATGAATATTATATAAATGCTCATAATCATCTTTAATATCAAATATAGATGTTGATAAATATAAATATATTTCAACATTTTTATATTTAGTTTTTAAATTATTTATGAAAGTTTCATATTCTGGTCTAATTAAACTTTTCATTTCATCCGTAAAATCGGGTATAAAATTAGTATTAAATAATTTATTTATTAATCCCAATAATTTAATTTCTTTTATACAACATGAATAATCACCCAACACGACCGAATAAAAATCAATTATAATTATATAAGGTATTTTAAATCTCATTCTATAATATACTTAAAGATTATTTGGTAATGTCTTTAAATACAAAAAATTATTAAAAAATAAGATATGATTCCGCTTAAATTATTAGATTGGATTGATAAAAATAAACTTGATTATCATTATTTATCTGATAATCCAAATGCCATCCAATTTCTTAAAGATAATCCAGATAAAATTTATTGGCGGTTATTATCAAAAAATCCTAATGCTATTGATATTATTAAAGATAATTTAAATAAAATTGATTGGCGATTGTTATCAGGAAATTCAGAAGCTATGGATATCTTATTAGCCAATCCAGATAAAATTGATCGTTATTATATAAATGATAATCCAAATGCTATTGAATATCTTAAAAAAAATCCAAAAAAAATTAATTGGTATAATTTTGCAAAAAATCCAAATGCTATAGAAGTTATTAAAGCCAATTCTCATAAAATTAATTGGACTTTATTATCATGCAATCCAAATGCTATAGAAGTTATTAAAGCCAATCCAGAAAAAATAGTATGGGATTTTATTTCAATTAATCCAAATGCAATTGAAATTTTAAGAGCTAATCCAGATAAAATTGATTATTATTATTTAAGTGAAAATCCAAATGCTATTGAACTTCTAAAAGAAAATTTTAATAAAATCGATTGGTCCAATTTATCAACTAATCCAAATGCCATAGAACTTCTAAAAGCCAATCCTCATAAAATTAATTGGATGGCATTATCTGGAAATCCAAATGCTATTGAACTTCTAAAAGAAAATCAACATAAAATTGATTGGTCTAATTTATCAACTAATCCATCAATCTTTAATTATGATTATGAAAAAATGCGAAATTCTAATTTAGAACTCAAAGAAGAAATAATAGCAGCTGCATTACATCCAAAACGAATATTCAGACTAATCGATGAATATGGCGAAAATATTATTTATGACATTTATTTGGATGATTAAAAATTGATTATTAACTTTTTTTATTTTTTTTCAGATCATGTTATCCATGATATTATTAGATTGGATTAATCCCGATAAGTTGATTTGGGTGTATCTATCTAAAAATTACAACGCAATTGAAATGTTAAGAAGTCATCCGAGTAGAATCAATTGGGGTTTATTATCTTGTAATAAAAACGC
>Ga0114969_10004890_pt1 | contig 10566 bp, 7 predicted proteins | sample M_130807_MF_Meta_FD_87316 | JGI IMG/M metagenome (GOLD analysis project Ga0114969, IMG submission 87316) | Freshwater microbial communities from Lake Montjoie, Canada to study carbon cycling - M_130807_MF_MetaG | ecosystem: Environmental > Aquatic > Freshwater > Lake | place: Lake Montjoie...
AACCAATATTACACGTTTAGTATTCAGGGGCCAGTTACCAAAAAGAAATAAAATTTACTGGCTACAGATTACCTTAAATAAAGGCCCGCAGCTTACGCAAGCAAGCCTTTTACTTTATCCAATACTTCTTGTAATCTATTCGCATTGGTTCCACCAGCAGTTGCCAAATTTTTATTTCCACCGCCACCGCCTTCAATTAGAGGAGTCACTATTTCTTTAATTAATTTTCCAGCATCTATTGCAGAATCATTGTGAACAGCAATAGCCACGCAAGCTTTTCCATCCATATTTGCGGTTAGACATACAAGATAATTTCCTTGTAATTCATTTTTCAAATCAGTACAAATTTTTCGCAAAGCATCCCCATTCGTCACTTCAATATTTTCACCAATAAAAATAGTGTCTCCAATTATCTGTTGCTTTTTGCTTACTAACTCTTGACGAATACCTGTTAATACTTTGGCTTCTATACGCTCCAATTGTTTTTGTAATTGATTTTTTTCTTCTAGTAAATGACCAATGGACTTCGTAATATCTTTTGGATTTTTAAATTGCAAACGTATGCCTTCCAATGTTTTCAATTGCGACTGAATATAAGATTCCGCTTTGCATCCTGCTAAGGCTTCAATACGTCGTACACCTGCAGCTACTGCGGCTTCCGAAGTAATTTTAAAAATATTTAATTCGCCAGTACTGCCCACATGTGTGCCTCCACATAATTCGATCGAATAATTTTCATCCATAATAACCACCCTAACAACATCTCCATATTTTTCGCCAAACAATGCCATTGCACCAGTTTTCATGGCTTCTTCTTTCGGCATTTCTTTGATGATAACTGGAATATTTTGTCTGATTTTTCGGTTCACAATAGTTTCCACTTGCAAGATTTCTTCTTCTGTCATTTTTGCAAAATGAGAAAAATCAAAACGCAAATTAAGATCACTAACCATACTTCCTTTTTGCGCCACATGCTTGCCTAATACTTCGCGCAAAGCAGCATGCATCAAATGAGTTACACTATGGTGACGTGTTATTTTTCGTCGACGTGAAGCATCAATTTTTACTTCCACTTCTCCACCTAAATCCTCCGGTAATGTATCTACGAAATGTATGATTAAATCATTTTCCTTTTTAGTATCCGAAATTTGTATAACAGAATTTTGGAATCTCATAATACCTGTATCACCTACTTGTCCGCCACTCTCTGCATAAAAAGGCGTTTCTTGCAATACAATTTGATATTGGCTTTTCCCTTTCGCACTCACCTTTCTAAATTTAATTACTTTCGTTGTAACTTCTGTTTTGGTGTATGCGCTGGACATGCATTTCGCCGTTTCATCCAACACTACCCAATCTTCGGTATCAACAACTGCAGCCTTTCGCGACCGATCTTTTTGTTTTTGCAATTCAATCGTAAAACCATCCACATCCACTGTCCAGTTTTTTTCAGAAGCGATTAACTGTGTCAAATCCAATGGGAAACCATACGTGTCACTCAACTCAAATGCCTCTGCACCAGCTATACAGGATGTCTTTACAGCATCATTGTTCATGATTTCATCCATACGTTTCAAGCCATTGTCCAAAGTTCTCAAAAATCCATTTTCCTCCTCTAGTATAACTTTCGACACAAACTCTTCTTGTGATTTTAATTCTGGAAAAACACTTGCAAATTGGTTCGCAATGATAGGAAGCAACTGATATAATAATGGTTGCTTATAATTTAAGAATGAATAATAATATCGAACAGCTCTACGCAATATTCTTCGTATCACGTAACCTGCACCTGTATTTGAAGGCAATTGGCCATCTGCAATTGTAAAACTAATTGCTCGAATATGATCGGCTAAAACGCGAAAAGCAATGGCTTGTTTAGAGTCATCATTGTGATATTTGGTATTTGTAATTTCTTCCGTCTTCTGTATTGTTGGCGTAAATACATCTGTATCATAATTGGAAGTTTTGCCTTGTATCACACGTACCAATCGCTCATAACCCATGCCTGTATCCACATGACGTGCAGGTAATTCTTCTAATGAGCCATCTTTCTTTCGATTGAATTGTATGAATACATTATTCCAAATTTCTATTACTTGCGGATGGTCAGCATTCACTAATGTACTGCCAGCTATTTGTTTTCTCTCCTCTTCTGGTCTTGAATCAAAATGAATTTCAGTGCATGGACCACATGGACCCGTATCGCCCATTTCCCAAAAATTATCCTTTTTATTCCCTAACAAAATACGCTCTTCAGGTACTATTTTTTTCCATTCGGCAAATGCTTCATCATCTTTAGGAATGCCTTCTTTTTCATCGCCTTCAAAAATAGTCACATATAATCTGTCTTTATCCAATTGATATACCTCTGTCAGTAATTCCCAACTCCAAGCTATGGCTTCTTTCTTGAAATAATCGCCAAAACTCCAATTACCAAGCATTTCAAACATGGTATGGTGATAAGTATCAACACCAACTTCTTCCAAATCGTTGTGCTTACCACTTACTCTTAAACATTTTTGTGTATCCGCAATGCGTAAAGCTTTTGGTATTTCATTACCTAAAAAATAGTCTTTAAATTGATTCATACCCGCATTGGTAAACATTAATGTCGGGTCATTTTTAACAACGATAGGTGCACTAGGTACTATCGTATGTCCTTTAGTTTGAAAAAAGTCTAAAAATTGTTGGCGTATTTCAGATGAAGTCATGTTTTATTTTTGTGGCGCAAAAGTATAAAATACATAAGTCAATTGTTTCATAACGCTGTACTATTTCTATTTCGATACCATAATTATTTATTCTACATGGCTTTGCATAAAAAAAACCGCTTCTTGTGGAAGCGGTTTTCTATATATTGTAAGATTTACATTCTTATTTTTTAGGCGTGCCTGTAGACGTTGGCGCAGTAACTGGTGCAGTTTTAGGTATTCCTAATTTTGTTTTTACATCCTCTATAATGTTATCTGTTGGTGTAGCATATATAATAACGCCATTCACACTAGCATCCAAAATATAAGTATATCCTTTTTCTTTAGCCACCGCTTGTATCGCTTTATCTGCTTTTTCGGTGATTGGTTTCAACATGTCTTGTCTTTTTGTTCCAATTTTTTCTTCAGCAGATTGTTGTGTAGACTGGATACGATTTTGCAAATCTTGTAATTCTTTTTCCTTCACATCTTTCATAGCCTCCGACATAGTTTTCACACCATCTGTGTATGTTTTATATTTTGTTTCCAATTCTTTTTGCATAGATGCCAATTGATCTTGGAAAGTTTTTGCATATGCGTTTATTTCTGCATCTGCCTTTTTTGCTTCTGGCATAGACATAATCAATTCTTCAGAATTAATATAGCCAATTTTTTGTTGCGCAAAAGAAAGAGATGTAAGCAAAATAAGCGCAAAGCTGATAAATAGTTTTTTCATTTTTAATAAGGAGGTTTTTTTTAAATTGTGTGCAAATATAGAAAATTAATAAGAAGTACCTATTGGATGACTTACTTTTTTGAAGGGGCCGCAACGCCCAAATCTCGGAGCACATCATCGCTTTTATCGATCTTAGAATCGGAATAAAAAATACTTAAATCGGCCGATTTATCAAAGATGACATCATAGGCTTTTGACGATGCCAATTTTTGAATCGCGTTATATACTTTATCTTGTACGGGTTTTACTAACTCTTGGCGCTTTTTAAATAAATCGCCTTCAAATCCAAAACGTTTCTTTTGTAATTCTTTCGCCTCTTTTTCTTTCTTCACAATTTCATCTTCTCTCTTTTTTTTCATCTCTTCGGATAGCATCACTTGTTCAGCTTGATAAGCTTTATACATACGATCTACCTCTTGTAATTTTGCATCTATTTCTTTTTGCCACTGCGCAGATGCTTCATCTAATTTTGTTTGTGCTTGTTTGTAATCTGGCAAATTCTCTAAAATGTATTTAGAATCTATCACACAATAACGTTGTGCTTGTGTATGGAAAGAAGCCAATACTACGACAGCAATAATGATTATTTTTTTCATGTTTATAAATTTTTTTTTACAGACTACAAATGAACAACGAAATTTTGAAACCAATCCATGTTTAACTTAGTTTTAGTCTTTTGGATTTCCTTATTCAGGCTCAAATCCGAGCATGAATGAAAATTTAGTAGCTTGACCAAATTTAGTTCCGGGTGTTAAACGGTCAACACCTAAACCATAATCAAGTCCCAATAAACCAAACATTGGCAAGAAAATACGAACGCCTAAACCAACAGATCGCTTCAATTGGAAAGGATTAAAACTTTTAAAATTATCCCATGCATTCGCTGCTTCAAAAAAGCCCAATCCATAAATGGTGGAAGAAGGGTTTAAGGAGAATGGGAATCTAACTTCAGCTACATATTTATTGAAAATAGTAGAGCCTGCAGTAGCCGAATACACTTCATACCCACGTTGTGCAATAATATCTCTACCATAAATAGTAAATCCTGAAAGTCCATCACCACCTACTTGGAAGCGTTCAAATGGGGATTGCAAATTTGGATTATAATAACCTAGATAACCATGTTTGGTAGCAAGTTTTAAAATTAAATTACCCTTTACACGTTGATACCATTCTGCCGTAAATCTGTACTTATGATATTCTATCCATTTATATTTTTCGGAGGCAGGCATAGAGGTGTAATCTTTATCACTAAATAAAGAATAAGGCGCTGTCAATTGCATACTCAAAGAAATATTAGATCCACTTCTAGGGAATAAAGGTTGATCGACAGAGTAGCGGCCCAAATTTATTTTTAGGCTTAAATTATTTGCCATTCCTTTTGTAAAATCTTCAAAGAATGTATAGTCTTTAATATTGTACAATTGGTAATTCAAACCATAAGAAAGTACAAAATTGTCATCAGGCCAACGAAGACGCTTGCTCAATGTAGCACCTGCGCCTAAGGTAGTCATATGCCCAGTGGTAGTAGAACCAAAATTACCTGCAAAGAAAGTTCGATATAAATTGATGGATAATGCATTTGGTTTTTTACCGCCCAACCAAGGTTCTGTAAACCCTGCTGTGATGGAGTTATACCATTTTCCATTTGCTTGTCCACGTATAGATAATTTTTGTCCATCCCCCATCGGAAGCGGATCCCATTGTTTTAGTTTACCTATATTTTTCAATGCGAAATTATTGAAGGATACACCGACAGTTCCAGTAATACCAAGACCGCCACCAAATCCTGCTTGTAGCTCCAATTGATCTGCCGATTTTTCTGTCAAGGTATAATTAATATCTACGGTACCATCATTGTGTGGTACTGGTTGTATACCAATTTTCTCTGCATCAAAAAATCCTAAATTGGCTATCTCTCTTTGCGATCGAATAATATCTGCTCTACTAAATTTATTACCTGGTAAGGTTCGTAACTCTCTACGAATAACATGTTCGTGGGTTTTATCATTTCCAGAAATATTAATATTTCGTAAAGTGTATTGTTCCCCTTCAATCATTTTAACTTCAAAATTAATCGTATCTCCAGAGATAGATTTTTCGGACACTTCTGTATTAAATGCCAAATAACCATCGTCCAAATATAAAGATCCAATATCATCCGCATCTTGCGTAGGCACTTTTCCAACTCTTTTATTTAGCAGCTCTTGATTATAAGTATCTCCTTTTTTGATACCTACCATTTGATTTAATTCCGTACTCGTATATTTTGTATTCCCCAACCATTCAATATTCCCAAAATAATATTGATGTCCTTCATCCACTCTAATATCAATATTCATATTTCCATTAGAGGCTGTATACAATGTATCAGCCAGAATAGCTGCGTCACGGTAGCCAATAGAATTATAATATTCAATGATATTCAATTTATCTTCCTCATATTTTTTTGCATTGAATTTTGAAGCAGAAAATATACTGTATCTGAAATATGGATCTAATGCTTGTATAGTTTTGGATACAGAAAGGAAGCCTTTAGCTTTTATATAGTCTTTTAACGGCGTATTCTTAACTTCACCAAATACACTTTCATTATTTGCACTGTACAAAGAAATACGAGACATTTCCTTACTGCCTTTCATGCTCTTTTTTAATTTGGCTGTATTGGCATTATCATTTCCAAAAATATTGACTTGATTTATTTTTACTTTCTGTCCCTTATCTACAATAAAGTTTAAAATAACCGTATTTAAAAATGCGGTGTCTTCTCTTTCTATCACTTGTGCAGAAACGCTTGTATAGCCTTTCTCGCTATAGAATTTTTTTATTTTCTCGAGTGCATTTTGCTTAATGGCTTCTGTAACTACTTTAGATTTTACTAAATTAATTTTTTCTTTCAACTCCTTGGCATCATTGTCTTTGATACCTTTAAAATTATATTTTGAAAGTCGAGGACGTTCCAAAATATGAATATCCAAGAATATTTTATCCCCTTGGATTTTATCTATATTAATGTAGATGTTGGCAAATAAATTTTGTTTCCAAAGGTTTTGAATGGCTTTGGCTATTTGTGGATCATTGGGTAATTTGATTTTATCACCAAGGGTAAGACCAGAAATAGAGATGAGTAATTCTTCATCTAAATATTTAATTCCACTAACTGAAATACCGCCAATGGTATATTCATTATTTGTCGCCAAAAACTTTGTCTTTTCCTTCTTTGTTTGCAAACCAATTTGTGCTGAAGCCAAACATGTAGAAAAAGAAAAAAGGGCTATACAAAAAATTCGATAAATTGTGCTATTCATGCTTACTTAAGTTGTTCGCTTATTTTGCCAAAACGGCGTTCACGATTTTGATAATTTAATAAGGCTTCATACAAATTTTCTTTTCGAAAATCGGGCCAATGTGTATGGGTGAAATATAGTTCAGCATAAGCCAATTGATACAACAAAAAATTACTAATCCGATGTTCGCCACTAGTTCTAATCATCAATTCTGGATCAGGGAAATTGGCAGTTGCTAAATTTTGTTTGATGGTCTCTTCCTTGATATCGTCAATCGCGAGCGTGTTATTTTGCACTTGCTGTGCTATTTTTTTAACGGCTTCTGTTATTTCCCATTTAGAACTATAACTCAATGCAAGTATTAAATTTAGTTTTGTATTACCAGCAGTAATATTCATGGCTTCTTCTAATTCATCTATACAAACTTGTGGTAAACTTGCAAAGTCACCAATGACATATAAACGAACTCCATTTTTATGCAGGGTTTCGGCTTCTTTGCGAATGGTGCTAATTAATAATTCCATTAATCCTTGCACTTCCGATTCTGGACGATTCCAATTTTCTGTTGAGAAAGCATATAAGGTTAAATACTCTACGCCAATTTCAGCGCAACCTTCCACCATTTCACGTACACTGATAACACCATGTTGATGTCCAAACAATCTATCGCGTCCACGCTCTTTTGCCCAACGTCCATTACCATCCATAATGATGGCGACATGTCGTGGAAGTTTTTTCTTGTCTATTAATTCAATCATGTAAATTCTAGTAAAGCGGACAAAAGTACTAAAATGAAAATTGCATACGCTTTAAATTATTTAGTATTCTTTATTTTAACAGCACTTTCACACTTTTAGGAAATAGTTACAATAGCTGAAACCCTTTATTTTCAAGCTCTTCAGGCTAGTGATGAAGGATGAGAAAAAATAATTTTCTTCGATTAAATGGAGAATCCCAAGCTATATTTTAAAGTATTTTAAGTATCCAATTCACATTCTTCAGGTGTTCTTCGCTCCATGTAATATTATTTTGTTTCAGCAAACTGAATCAGTCAATTGGTTGAAAGTAAAAAAATGAAACTTTGAAACCAAAGATGTTTTGTAGAACTTCCTAGTTAATGTAGCTGGCAGGAGTAAGGTTTTATTGTCTACACAATGATTCTCTTCATAACCAATTTTAACATAAGCCAAACACATACATTATCCATCTTGTCTTTTTACAGCAAACAAATACCCTATTTTTGCGGTGTGAAAAAAATCTTTATCCTCTTCCTTTGTTTTGTTGGGTTGCAAACACATGCACAGATTACCTTGAAAGGAAGAATATTCGATTCCAACACTATACAAATATTGAGTCCAGTTAGCATAGAAAATCTAGCAACGCATACAGGTAGTTTTTCTGACGAGCAAGGTAACTTTAGCATTACAGGAAAAGCAGGTGATGATATTTTATTTACTTATGTGGGTTATAAAAATAAAATGATACAACTCAGACCAAGCTTTGACAATATTCCGCAACAAATTTTACTGACCTTAAAAACCATACAATTAAATAATATTACGATTCGTCGTGGGCTTTCTGTATACCAACAAGATTCAGTCCATCGAGCCTCCATTTATAAAGATGCTTTTGACTATGAGCAAGCCAAATCCGTTTTTACGCCCATCACTTCGGTCTATCAAAAATTTTCTAAAAAATATAAAAACCTGCGTAAGTTCCAAAACCAAATCATCCATACAGAACAACAAAAGTTTATTGATTCAAAATATTCCACTGAATTGGTTGGAAAACTCACGCATCTAGAAGGAGATAGTTTGGCAAACTTTATGAATGCTTATCCAATGGAGTTTGACTACGCCCGTCAAGCTTCAGAAGTTGAAATAAAAATGTGGGTTAAGTATAATTTTCAAGATTATGAACAGAAAAAAAATAAGGGTAGTATAAAGCAAAAAAAAATTATCATTCGTTAATTGTAGGGTAAGTACACAAGAGCAATTAAGTTTTAGTATTTTATTACAAACAGCAATTAACTTTGCCCGAAAATAATTTTTCCTATGTCCAATGCGCTACAAGCAATCTCACCTATTGATGGTCGTTACCAAAAACAGTTGTCTTCCTTATCTGATTATTTTTCGGAGTACGCACTCATCCGCTATCGTACCTATGTAGAAATAGAATATTTTATTGCGTTGAGTGAAGCAAAATTTTTTACGCTAACCGTTGCTCAAAAAAAAGCTTTACGAAAAATTCACACAGAATTTTCTGTAGAAGATGCGCAACAAATTAAAGACATTGAAAAAATTACAAACCATGATGTAAAAGCAGTCGAATATTTTTTGAAAGAAAAATTGACTGTATTAAAAATGAGTGCTAGCCAAGAATGGATACATTTTGGTTTAACCTCGCAAGACATTAATAATACGGCCATTCCACTACTTTGGAAAGATGCACTACAACAAGAATATATACCACAAATTCAATCCATTATCCATACCTTAAAAGGTATGGCTAAGCAATGGGACAAGCTTCCTTTACTGGCTCGCACACACGGACAAGTTGCATCGCCTACACGCTTGGGTAAAGAAATGATGGTGTTTGTAGAGCGACTTGAAAATCAACTAAGATTATTAAACGCCATTCCTTTTGCTGCAAAATTTGGTGGTGCTACTGGTAATTTTAATGCACACTATGTAACCTATCCAAAAACAGATTGGAAAAAATTTGCCAATCAATTTGTCAATCAAACCCTAGGTTTGAAGCGCATGCAATACACCACACAAATAGAACATTACGATTCATTGGCTGCGCAATTCGATGCTTTAAAAAGAATCAATACCATACTCATTGATTATAGTCGCGATATTTGGTCCTACATTTCTATGGATTATTTTAAACAAAAAGTGAACGCCAATGAAGTAGGTAGTTCGGCCATGCCACATAAAGTAAACCCGATTGATTTTGAAAATGCGGAAGGGAATTTTGGTATCGCCAATGCCTTATTTGAACATTTATCTGCTAAGCTTCCCATCTCTCGTTTACAACGCGACCTTACCGATTCTACGGTACTTCGAAATATGGGTGTACCATTAGCGCATACCATTTTGGGTTTTAAATCCCTTACTAAAGGCATGCAAAAATTAATCGTCAATACGGATAAATTACAAAGCGATTTAGAACAAAATTGGGTAGTAATTGCAGAAGCGATTCAAACCATTTTACGACGCGAAAATTTTCCAAAACCTTATGAAGCATTGAAAGCATTGACACGAGGTTCTGATAAAATAAATAAAGCAAGTATGCATATATTTATTGATTCCTTAAACATAAAAGACGCTGTAAAAAAAGAATTGAAAAAAATTACGCCGCATAATTATACGGGGAAATAGTTTGTTGGTGATAACACCAACAAAGGCCGAATTCTAATGATGGCAGAGACAATTACTGGCGCTGGAATGAGGCGTTGCTTTTGTGCGAAGTCTTCCTATGCCTTGTCTATTTTAGGAAACATAAACAATTAATCTACACATACTGTCGCAGGAATGAGGCGTTGCTGTTGTGCGATGGCTTCCTGTGCCTTGTCCATTTTAAGAAACATAAACAATTAATCTACACATACTGGCGCAGGAATGAGGCGTTGCTTTTGTGCGAAGGCTTCCTGTGCCTTGTCTATTTTAGGAAACATAAACGATTAATCTACACATACTGGCGCAGGAATGAGGCGTTGCCTTTGTGCGATGGCTTCTTGTGTCTTGTCTATTTAAGAAACATAAACAATTAATCTACACATACTGGCGCAGGAATGAGGCGTTGCCTTTGTGCGATGGCTTCCTGTGCCTTGTCTATTTTAGGAAAC
>Ga0114969_10004892_pt1 | contig 10565 bp, 9 predicted proteins | sample M_130807_MF_Meta_FD_87316 | JGI IMG/M metagenome (GOLD analysis project Ga0114969, IMG submission 87316) | Freshwater microbial communities from Lake Montjoie, Canada to study carbon cycling - M_130807_MF_MetaG | ecosystem: Environmental > Aquatic > Freshwater > Lake | place: Lake Montjoie...
CGGAGCAGCGGCAGCTTGTTGTGCGTAGGTCTGGTCAGCGGGGTTGTACTGGTATTGAGGAGCATCTTGAGCCGTAGCCGTAGCTGAAGTTGAGCCGCCGATACCCAAGCGCATAACCCCGCCCTGCGCTGCCATCTGCGTAGCCGCTTCGGGCTTACCTTGCCCACGGCTGTATAGAGCTATTAACGCAGCCAACGCCTCCATTTTTTGTTTTTCAGATTTTGCAGAATGCTCATAGGGGCCAGCAGTTGAGCCACCATACGGGCCGACAGGCGCAGTCTGCCCACCTTGAACCATGCCCTTAATCTCTCCACCCGCCGCATTGTAATAGGGCGTGGAACCTATATGCCTGTAGGATGGGGCGGATATTAATCTACCGCTGGCGTCGTATCTAGGCTGGTCGTAGGCGTAGTCTTGGCGTGTGCCTTGCAGCGTGGGGGCGGCGGGGTCAGGTTGTTTTGGTGTCATCATACCGGCAAGCCCCACCCCCGTTGCTAAAAGGGCGTTCTTGTTGTTTTTTAAAAAATCCATTGCGTTTTTGCCGGATGAGGTTACTTGATTAAATCCAGCACCAAGCTTATCCGTGTAGGATGGGGATGGTATTGTAGGTGTTGTAAGAGGCGCTCCTGCTCCAGACACATTAGGTATTTGCGCGCCTTCAGCAGTACTTTTAAGTCCTTCAAAACCAAAATCTTTAGTTTGTTCCGCTAACATAGCGGCCTGTGATCCCGGCCCAGTTGCCGCGCCTTCAACTCCAAGCGCACCTGCGTAACTTTCAGGGAGTTGCGAAAAAGCATCGCCACCAACATCCCCCAGCCCACCCAGCAGCGAAGCTCCACCATAGCCCAGCGCACCAGCACCCAGAGCTTTACCCATGTCTCCGGTTTTTGCATATGACACCAGCCCACTTGCCAACCCAGCACCGATGGGGCCACCAAATATGCCGCCAACAATTGGGGCGGCAAACCCAAGAACGTCCTCAAGAAACCCCGCTTCAACCAGACCTGTGCTGGGGTTAATGGTAAGCGAGCCGCCGTGGGACATGGCAAGCTTTTGCAGCCCTTGAACTTCACCGGGAGTCATATGAACAAGTTGGGTGTCGTTGTTACGACCGAGAGATGCGATGCCTTGGGCTAGTTGTTGCATATGAACCTCAATTCGGTGGGTTTTGTCAATAATATCATTATGGTAATGCTGATACAAAGGTTAGCGTGGCTATGACAGAAGCAGTAGTTGGACGGGTCGGGCTGGTTCCGGCGACAAAAGAAGTGATGTATGTGTCCACATCTGGGGTAGACCACCAAAGCTCTACATAATCATTTGCCTGTAGCTCTATAAGGTAGTTCCAAGCTGGAATAGCGCCACCGTCAAAAGCGCCGTGTTTAGCGTTGATAGATACCCTGCCAGTTGATCCGACTATATCGGTACCGTTTACACGTATCCACACGCTGACTTCGTGAATTTGTGCTGCCACGTTAATAAACTGCCCAGACCATTGCAGGTTGTATATACCGGCTTGGGCTACTGTTATCTCAGAAGCCACTGACCCTGTGATGGTCAGGCTAGTCCTTGTTTGGGAGATGCTGACAACGTAAACCCCCGCCCCACCTGCCGTGCCAGAGGTCTGAGAAACTACCAGAGTCCCTGCCGTAATCGCCCCACCAGTCAGGGTCATGCCTAGATAGATAGCACCTGAAGTCATGGTGGCTACCGTCAGATTTGTTGTTGCAATAGACCCCGTAAAGACTGCCGTGTGAGCAGCAACACTTACCCCGTTATTGTAGGTGGTGGAGTTTAAACGCATTACTTGAGCGGTATTGGCAGGAGCAGTTTGGACTGTGGTGTCTTCAAAGGCTCCGTAAGGAAACCTAATATACTGACCACCGCCACCACCGACACCAAGCAACGTGCCAAAGGTGTTGTCCAGCGTATTAAAGTATAGCCGCAGCGTATTTAAAAGCTGGTCTTGATAGCGTTGGTCATACTGAAGCGGCCCAACAGGTAAGTTGGGTGCTTTAGGCGGTATGAGGGTGTTAGGTGGAATAGCCAAGGTCAGCGCCTGCCGTCAGGCCGCAAATCCAAACGGGTAGCTCCCAACTGCCACGCTACGCCAATGTCTGTGGATATAACCTTAAATGCCATCTGCCGACCACGTATCCGCGTGTAAACCTGCCCAGTGAAAAGCTGAACTACGTAATTACGAGATAGTGCGTAATTGTTACCGCTTACTACGTCAGGGGAGTTACCAACCCCATAAGCTGTTCCTGAGTTTTGACGGGGGCGAACAGACAGAGTGACTTGCGGTGCAGCTACCGTAGAGCCGTCAAACGTAAGGTCAGGCAGCATTCGCCATACAAACCCAAAGTTATGCCCGTCACCGATATCAAAGTCTGCGGACTGCACATAAGCTTCAATCGCTTGAGGCAGAGAAAGAGAGAAATCGTCCGTGCCGTTCTCGTGATACATAACTTGGTTTGGTGTATTGAAAGTCACGTTTGAATATTGAGTGTGTGTAGCCACGGTTGTAGCGGAGCCAGTAACAGGATTAACCGCACCACGAGTACACCCCGTCAGAGTATTACCATCCGCACTGTCGTGGGCCGTATAGCTTATATACTCAGAATCAATAATCACGGTTCCTGAATTTGGGTATGAATACCCGTTAAGCAAAGTTATTGCCGCGTTAGTAGTTGGGGTTGTCGTTAATGCCGCTGATAGAAACGAATTTTGCACACTCTGTGCGCCCATTGGAAACTTACGAAGTGGCGAATCAAGCCAAGCCGTGCGGTTCATAGTGCCATAATACCAAGTCTGTTCTAGGTGGTTATATATCACATACCGATTATTGACGGGGCTATCGGCAGAGGGGTAGAACCACCACACCTCGTTATATCCTTCGTTAGTGCCAGCAACAATTTGGTAAAACTGATCTTTGTTAATGTCGTTAAATACGTATTGCCGTAGAGTGCATGGGAGCGTATCTACACGACCTGTATATACATAGAACTTATCCACACCCATCCAGAACGTCTGGTTGTTTACAGAGGCTATAGCGTTAGGCGATATGAGGGAAATGTTGTCCACTAACAGGTTAAAGCCCCATACGTAAGGTGGCCCCAGATACTGCATGGTAAACAAAGCCGCATCAGTCCAGATTAGTATTTCTTGTTTTGCCGTTCTTGCAGCGACAATCGTAGAACCACCGGCAAGCTTGTATTCGCCAGATTGGTTAGTTGATGAGGGAACCCAGTCAGTAGCATTTTCTTGGTCTGACCAACGCACAATCATTGGGTCAAATGTAGTTGCGGGGTCGCCGGGGGTGTATGGGTTAGAACCAAACGCTATGGCAAACCGCTGAACATCTGAAGCTATGACAGCCAAAGTAGTTGTTGGAACATACGAACCACCCAAACTTGTCAACGTCACCGCCCGTGGGTATGTAGACGTATCTACATCCCAGTAGTAAATAGCACCGCCGCGAGGGGCAAAGATCAGGTCTTCGCCAAAGTTATCTGCCGTCCACAGCCTAAGTTGTGTGCCGATAGAGTTAGCCGTAGCAGAGGCAGCGCCCCACGCATAGGCTGAAGTGCCTGAAGTCTCACTGAAGTACTGCTGCACAGTAACGCCAGACAAGTGAATGGTTGCCATGCTTTCATCGGTAGCCCTAGTGCAACCGGTAAACGTAATACCCCCGGAGAGGCCGGTGTAGGTAATAATTTCAGACTCAATAACGATAGTTCCAGAAGCGGAAAACGATGTAGTTGAAGCTACGCTGATAGACGTTGCAGCCGCCGAAATAGTTGAAGACAGCGTAGAGCTACCCGTGCCATAGATAACCGCGTTCCACGGGCCAGCACCCCAGCCGTTACCGGTAGAGTAAACAGCGTTACCAGCGGCGATATCATAATGCGCCGTTACAGTCCCGCCACCAGCCGCGTCAGTAGTTATAGAAGTAGGACTGCCAGCGTAAACTATGCTGTATGTATTGCCGTCTGCTACAGAAACTATTTCAAAAGCTCCGCTAACAGTTACACCGCCAACTGTCGCTGTAGAAGTTAAGATAACATAAGTTCCTACGGACGCACCATGTGCGGTGTCAGTAACAGTTATTAACTTACTACCAGCGGTAGAAGCGAAAGGGTTTGATAGACCGGTTTGAATAGTAGTTTGTGGGGTAACGTCGTTATATAGCCCGCCGTTCTCAATGTAGTATTTCTGATTAGTGCCTATTCCGTTTAGGTTGCTGTAGTTAAGCGTAACCCAGTTGTTCATGTCCCTGTTTACGCCAACATAGGTATTAACCGTCGTACCGGTGGATGCGGCAAGGTTAGTCCAGCCGCCAATCTTTTCAGGTTGACCGGAACGGAACCTAATCTTGTCAGTCTCAAACCACCCGCCCTCATTGGCGTAAGAGGTGGATTCCCGATTAATACCCGGTTTAAAAAGTAATTTTTGTAATGGCATGGTTCACCTGTTTAAACAATCATTTCCTCGGCAGATTTCTTACTGTCTGCAACGCGGTTGAGCCAGCCTTTACCAAATATATTGAAAGTAGAAAGACCACGATAAAAGACTTCTTTAGCGTGTGTAAAATCTGTAATGAAATCTTCTGCATTTGCACCTTTTATAGCTTTAATAGTAACAGGGCCAATTACTCCATCTGCGGTTATTTTCAATGCTCTTTGAATAGTCTTGATTGCGCGGCTAGGCCCAGTATTGATAGCAAAGTCAAAGACAAGATAGTCAACGCCAGACGGTAGCTGATTACACAGACAAGCATCCCAATACTTCATGCGGTATAGCGGGGCTACCATCTCTTTTGTGAGGCTTTTCATCGTAGCCTCGTCTACGCCATGTTTAACCCAGTCCATCCAAGCATTGCGCGTAACCCCCAAGTTGGTCATGCCTCCGGGATCATCTTTACGGTTAACAAATCCCCCTTCATGCTTAAGAACCAAGGCAAGAGACTTCTCAAAGTTTTCAATCATCTGTTGCTCTCTGAACTTTTAATCTTTTCAGCCGATCTCATTGCGCCAAGGCCCAACATGCCCATTAAAATTTGCAACGTCAGGTCGGTGCTGATAATCGGAAACTCTCCCGTATACCCAAACCAGACCTTGGCTATAAACCTAGCAAACGGTTCAATTAACGCAGCATACGCCAAACCTGCACCACACACCCAACCGATTCCCGGCCTCCATCCAGCTACAAACCAATTCGTTGACTTTGCTTCTTCAATGTTTACTTGAATCTGAAGTTTGGCTAAGTCAGTCTCCGCAGCAAGTTGGGCAAGCTCTCCATTTTGTTGCATCTGGAGAAGTGCCTTTTGCGCCTCGGCTTGTTTTTCTGGGTCAGGAAAAAACCGCCCTATTAAACTCTGAGCAGCGGAGAACAACCCGGATATAACTAACGGGTTCAAAAGTTGCCACCCACCGGATTCAGAACACCTACTGGAGCATCTGTTACAATCGTAGTGCCGCGCTTGATGTGAGCGTTCGTAAACGGAGATTCGTTGATTGGCCCGTAACAACTTGCAAGCTGAACTCCGTTTACTGGCTTTGCTTGTTTCTCACAAAGAAACGACCATTGGTTGCTCATCCCGGAATCTTTACCAAGGATGAAGGTTCGCTTCACCAGTGGCGCAACTGCCCAGCTTGGCGCTTGTGGCGCTTCGCTGACAGTGGAAAACAGGCTCCAGACCTTACCCGCAGGAGCATCGCAGGAGTTATTCATCAGCGCAGGGTTAGCTATGCTTCTACCTGTAAGAACGGGACAGACTGCCATACCCTCGGCAAACACTTTGCCCTTTACCGTGATCTTTTTGCCGGTAGGCGTTGAACCGGATGCAGCACACAAAGCATACTCGCCGTTACAGATCATCAGGTTTGCAGCAGATACGCTAAACGGCAGCAACGAAAGGAGCAGTAGTTTTTTCATTTGTCGGCCTTGTTTTCCAGTTTATCAAATATCTTGGCAAGCATCTCTTTAATGCCTCTGATGTCCTCCCGGTAGTCGTCACGCGCAACGTAGGTTTTTGGCAAGTCCTCCCGCAACCTTGAAAGATCAGACTTCAACTCTTTGACAGCAGACCATAGTTCTCTAGCAAACCAGCCAAGTATAGTAAAGCCACCGCCAAGGAGTCCGTTTATTAGATGCTGGTTATCCATATTCTTAAGATTTCATTATGTAGCAAAGGGCGTAATACGGCGGGAGGTTTTGGTTTGTTCCTGATACGCTACCAACTGGAACGGCGTTGGTAATGTTTGCCGTTCCAGACTGCGTTGTTCCACCAGCTGATATTTGATAGACAGATAGGTCGTTTCTAACCGCTCCTGCTCCACCCGATAATAAAGTATTTGATTGTTGTAAGTGCGTGTGCCCCGCATCTGTTGCTACGTGGGTATGCGAAACAACCACCAAATCCGCAGAACCACCTGATTGTGTTGCAGTTCCTGTAACGGTAGTCTTTGCTGCACCACCTGAATCCGCGTCTGCGGCAATTACAAACTTGTTTCTTAGGTCGGGGGTGCTGTTACTGCCATTACACAATACCCACCCTGTTGGGATGGTTGCAACTGTTCCATACCATAGAATAATCATGCCGGTGAGGAAAGAAGACTGCATCGACGGTAAAGCACCTGCCCCGTTGCTGGTTAGCACTTGCCCAGTGGTTCCTACAGAAGCTATGGCTTGTATTGCTCCCGTAGAAGTAGTGCCGCCACACAAAACAGCATAAGCAGTAGCAGCAGCAACCCCTGACCCACCATTAGCAACAGTTAAAGGGGTTCCAAGGGTCAGAGAGGAAAAGTAATTCTGAGCAGTAAGAACGTCTGTGCCGTTACATACAAGCACCATTTTTGCAGCGGCGGGGACTGATACGCCCGTTTGCCCACTAACTTTGACGGTTACAGCGCCAGAGGCATTGTTAAAGATAAAATAAAGCTTTGTATTGGTAGGCACAATTAAATTAGTGTTGGCACCACCAGAGCCGCTCAACTGTATGGTCATGTTACGCGCCACACCAGTAGCCCCGTTAGGGATAGTGATGGTTGTATCTGCCCCAGTAGTGCAAGATACAATTGTATACCCGCCAATTGCCTGATCTATTAGAGTTCCCAGATTGGTATTGGTCGTGGTTCCCCATGTTCCCGTCTGTTCGCCGGAACCGATTAATTCAATTCCAAGATTACTGTAAGTGGAAGCCATTTTTAATCCTTTATGCTGCTATTGCATACCAAGTTGTAGTTCCTGTTGAGGCTACATCAGTCCAAGTTACAGCCAAGCTTGGGCTAGACAACGTGATTATATTCCCTGCTATCGTCGTAGCTGCCATAGCTCCACCACTAAACGCACCGCTATCTTCGTAATAAACCACGTTAAGAACATCAGTCCAATCAGCAGTCTCCGTAGTGCTTACATCTTCCCACGTTCTTACCGTTCCAACAGACCCTGTTGCAGTGACGCTTGTAAGGGCCGGGGCAACTGATATTCCAACCGTGCCAACAGACCCTGTGGCGGTTACAGCGGTTAGTGCTGGGCCATGAGCAACTGCTACCGTTCCTACCGAACCTGTCGATGTAACTGCGGTAAGCGCAGGAGCAACTGAAACACCTACTGTCCCTACCGAACCTGTAGCCGTAACTCCCGTAATGGCTTGGGCGTAAATAACAGTGCCAACAGACCCTGTAGCAGTAACTCCTGTAAGAGCAACTGTTCTTGCCCCCATTGATACCGTGCCTACCGAACCTGTAGCTGTAACTCCCGTAATGGCTTGAGTATTAGAAACCCCTACCGTTCCTACCGAACCTGTGCCAGTAACGCCTGTAAGGGCAACTGTTCTTTCCCCCATTGACACCGAACCAACAGACCCTGTGCCAATAACCGCAGTTATACCTACGGTTGAATCTACCGCGTCATCAGCAAAGGCAGCAGAGGATAGGGAGTCAAGCCCAAACATTTTTTACGCTACTTCTAGTGTGGCAAGTTTAGTTTCCAACACTTCTACTTTCTCCATCAACGCCTGAACCGCGCCATACAGAGCCGCAAGCATCTGCGCCCCGTTAAGATCAAGGCAATCTTCGATCACATCGTGGCGCACTTTGGGGCGAGTTTTAGTAATCATGCGCGGCATCTGGTAAGTTACTGGACGGGTTCCCATGACCGCAGGAATAGCTTCAACCGCGTCAACTGCGTTAACTGCTTCAACGGCTTCAGTTTCATCAGTGGCTTCAACCGCTTCAATTCCGTCCGTAGCAGCAACCGCAGAAACAGCCGGAGTTACTTCGTATTCCTCCAACACCGCAGCGCCAGCTTCATCCACCACATCCACGGTATCAAACAGAAAGACTTTGTTCTCTGATGTGACTACCTTCGACACTTGCACTGCTTTGCCGTTGATTACTTGGATGCTTGTTTCTGTTTTTTCTACAACTTCAAGCGTAAAGTCTTGTTCTTCGTATTCCTCAATGCCATCTGGAATATCAGTTTTTAGCGTGAACGGTTTGACCGATACGGCGTTCTTGAATACCTTTTGAACGTCTTGCGCTATCCAACCAAGATTATGCTTGTCTTGAATCTGGTCGTCTGTGTAAACGCCGGGAGCGAAACCAAAGTGCTTAAGCGGGACTGACTTGACTATCTCATAACAACGGTCAAGGTTTGCAGGGACAATATCGGATTTGATGCGTTCATCGGATACGACTGTCCACAATCCACCGACACCGGGTTTACCTGCGGAGTCTGTGCTGACTTCAAGCGCATAATTTACTGTTGCGCCAGTACCAATTCCTACTCGGCCAGCGGAGGTGATACGCATTTTTTCTGTGCCGTTAGTCCAGAATACATGAGAAGCTGAAGGCACTACATAGTCAAGTTGTGCGGTACTTACCCCTAGTCCGTATGTAACAGAATTATCCCAAAGAAGTCTTAATTTTATATTTGAACCAGCAGTTGAACTATATGTTCCACCTAAATCAATAGTATCAGGGGTAGCTGTTGATGTGGCCGTTAAAGCACCTATAGATAAGTTAAACCTAGGAGCATTAGTCCCAATCCCCACACTACCAGCAAAATAACTTTGCGCTGTAGCATCCGAATAAAGTGCCCAACTAGTCGCGCTAGCTGGCGGGTTAATTATTCGCACACCGTAGTTATTTGTTGCTCCGTAGCAGTTTGAATACACTCCGGTGTTGGTATTAGAAGCGCCAGTTACATTTATTTGAGCGCCGTAATTGGTATTTGAGCCACCACCTGCACCAGAGTGCGCGACGATAATAGCAGAAGTATTTGTAGTTGCTTGCGTAATATCCAATTTTCCAACAGGAGTCTGATTGCTAATCCCCACGTTGCCAGCGGAGGAGATACGCATTGCTTCTGGCATATTACCGCTAGTATCTCTAGCAGAAAAAACTAAAGCACCATTAAAACTTCCACCCGATCTAACCCCAGCAATACGTCCAAATGCGGCTACAGTTGTGCCACTATATAGGCCACCAAAACAAATACTGCCCCCAAACCCATCGGTAGCGGTGCTGTTAGAGTAAATAAACAGATTGCCTTGATTGGTTGTAGCAGTTTTGTTATTGCCCGCAATTATTGTATTGGTGGTATTGCTATCTGTATCAGTAGCTAAAGAGCCTTCATTTAAAACTTGAAACTTTCCTTGTGGAGCAGTCGCCCCCGTCCCAATCCCCACGTTGCCGCTGGAGTCGATACGCATACGTTCTGTGGCGCTTGTCATAAACTTATACGGATGAGCTGTTGTAGTTCCCAACATAGGAAACGCATCCGAATCTGTATAAAGCCCAGAAGCCACACCCGAAAAGTGACTTGCAAGCCAAATATATTGACTAGCTGCATTTGTATTTGCTAAACCAACTGGGCCACCATTCACAGCAAGTTTGCAGTTAAGCCCGTTAAAACTACTTGGCGTAGTAGTCCCAATCCCTACGTTGCCAGCATTTAATATTGCTAAATTTGTTACGTTATTTGCGGCATTGTTAAAAAATATTCCTGTGCTTCCGCCAATTGCTGTTAGTGTCGTTCCAGCAGAGTTAAATATTCCCATGCTTGCAGGAGCAACAGCCGCGATAGGGAAAGCTACCGAAGTGAACAAGCCAGCGTTTTGTGTAGTAGCGCCTACAGTGCCGTTGATGTTGATACTGGCAGTGCCGGTGAGGTTGGTTACTGTGCCGGATGCGGGGGTTCCTAGAGCAGACGCGTTGCCCGAAGCATCCAGATACACAGACTTGGTAGCGGGATAGGTAACAAATACGTCCTTGGTTCCCGCGCTGAAGTTTACCGCATTGTTAGAGTTGGATGATTTGATAATCGTCGTTCTGGTGAGGGTGTTACCAGAAGTTGCGTACGTGCCAATACCTACTTCCCACTCAGCCACACCCGGATTGGATATAGCGTAGTAGGTCGTATTGGTGTTGCCAATCGCACTAGAAAATGTTTGGTAGCCAACAACCGCGCCAGCTAGTGTTAATGCTCCAGTACCCGTTGTAGTGGATGTCTCCCTTACACGGTCAGCTAAAATGAGTGCCATGATTCATACCTTTAAG
>Ga0114969_10004893_pt1 | contig 10564 bp, 7 predicted proteins | sample M_130807_MF_Meta_FD_87316 | JGI IMG/M metagenome (GOLD analysis project Ga0114969, IMG submission 87316) | Freshwater microbial communities from Lake Montjoie, Canada to study carbon cycling - M_130807_MF_MetaG | ecosystem: Environmental > Aquatic > Freshwater > Lake | place: Lake Montjoie...
GAAACGATTGTCGCTCGTTGTTCGATCCGATAGACTATGTCATCTTCGAAGGGCTTTCGCAAAAAGGAAAAGTAGACAAGATTTTCTTCGTGGATGTGAAAACCGGGAATGCGCGACTTTCGAAAAAACAAAAAGCAATTAAAGAAGCTGTTGAGAAAAACCAACTTAAATTCAAGACCTATGGCCAGTAATCCGATAGTAGATTTCTTTCAGCAGCTGCGCCGACTCTTCGGCTATTGTCCGTGTTGCGATACCGTCTTCCGTTTGAGCGATTGTAAGATTTATCATCAGACCAAGCCGGAAGCCGATTGGAAAGACGAGCTCGACAAGCAAATGGAAAAGCTCGACCGCATGGAAGAGAAAATTATGGAGAAGATTGAAGCTGCGCGCGAAGTGGCTCGAGAGTCGGGAAGAAAAGACGCGAAGAAACTCATTAAGAAAATAGATCCCATCTTCTCGCCTCTTCGCCTCGATGCGAACGATGCGAAGGTGTTGTTTCATCCGGTCGACTTCCTAGTCTTCAACGGCATGCATAACGACTACATCAAGAACCTCATTTTTCTCGATCAATTCACCACCACTCCTTCTCAATTGCAAATGCAAAACAGCGTCATCGATTGCATTGACAATCGCAAATACGAATGGCTAACGATGCATGTGGGGGAAGATGGGGAGATTAGGTAGAACGGAGTTATTGGAAAATCGAAGATTTTATTCCTATTTCATAATTGGAACTTCGTTATTCCTACTTTGTAATTCCATTTTCATAATTCTTCATGCTCTGTAATGCCTTTAATTTATCGATTTTCTAATCCTCAACGATTGCAATACTTTACCAAAGTCATTGGCCCATAGGTCTGTCTCTGAAATTCTGTAAGAATAACCAAATGAATGCATTCGGTCATTATTAAAAAAGGTGTAATTGTGTACAATTACTTCCGGATTATTCTGGAATTGCCTCGTGTAATTGAAATGCAAACACGACATCCCATTAATAACCAAAAGACTCATAGGATACCATTCTATTAATTTGTGCCCTGTACTAATCAAATCTCGGTTAAACTTATCTTTAAACAAAGGTTCCCACTGCCTCATGTCTTCGATAGAATACAAGTTTGGGTCGAAATCTAAGACTTCATATTGTCCCGGAAATCCAAGGACATTCTCTAAAATTATCGAAGAATAATTTTTCTGTTGCCCGTTAACCGAATCTTTTCTATTTGTTGGCTGCGCTGTCAAATTACTTCCGTAAGATCCTTGTGCTACTTCAATGCCATCTATCAATGTCGTGTACTCTCCTGCAGTAATCTCCATCGTTAGAGGCAAATCAAATTCAACCCCATCCTTAGATTTAATATGCTTCCATTTAACCTGAGAGCCATTGGCTTTCGAAATATCATCATTACCATTGTTTGAAGCACAACCCATAACCCCTGCAATCAGGGCAAAACAAACGCAGAAATTAAAAACTCTCATTTTTTGCTTTTTATACAACTTCTTACATTATTAATAACAATCAGAAGACCTTGTCGAAATATTTAATGAAAATATATCTATTCTATAAATATCCTCTAATCCTTTAAAAAACTTTATACCTCCGAAAATAATAGCTCCCCAAGCCAATACGTAGGACTCTCCGGGACCAGCTGAGGCAAATGATCCAATAGTCACAATGATTCCACCAAAAAATAACAAGCCTCCATAAAGAATTGCACCCTGTGATTCAGGACTTCTTGATGATCCGTGACTTGAATATCCTTGCTGAATATGTTCGTTTCTAATTGGAACAAAATCAACATTGACAGCACCTTCTGTATTTAAATCTGTATCCTTTAACTTTCGCCATTCACACCAAGTCTCTGTCCATATTTCAGTATTCAAACCAATCTTCTTAGCTTGAATAAATTGTTCAACTTCTTCTCTTGAATATTCAACTTGAGATAATCCTCCTTGATTAATTAGATATTTCATTAAAAAATAGATTTAAATAAAACTTTCCTAATATACAAATAATCAACCTTATCTTAAACTCTTTTAAACCTTCCCTCAAGTTCAATCGAAATAATTGCTTTGACTGTTCCAACTATACGGCTTCGGCCCCAAAAAAGAAAAAGCCCCGAATTAATCGGGGCTTTTCAAGCGGAGAGCTAGGGATTCGAACCCCAGGACCTGTTACAGTCAACAGTTTTCAAGACTGCCGCAATCGACCACTCTGCCAGCTCTCCGCCGCAAAGATAATATCTTTTTCTAATCTCAAAAGAGTTTTCTTAAATTCGTTGCAATGAATCTCGCATCTTACTCAAAATCAATAGCACTCTGCTGCATTTTTTTGGCAAAAGCCGATTTCTGTGCCGCTCAGCATTACGTTATCCTTCAAAACGGAGATTCTATCTCCGGAATTCGATTGAGCTACGATGCGCCCATTGCGCAGAATGCCTATTTCACACTGGATCAGAACAGATGGAAGGCAAATGAGATTTCGAAATTCAGCAACAACAACGGCACATTTGCGAACCTTTCACACATTCACGGTAATGATACAGAACGCTATGCCATTCGCATTCGAGTAGGAAGAGCTGCCAATGCTTACGAGGAAATTCCATTCGGGGTGTATTGCGACGATACACTGAAGGTTTATCCGGGTATGAAGAAGATTAACAAACTTCTCGCATCAGGAAAAGAACTCGACTATTACAACATAGGCAAGGGGCCCGTTTACGCTGCGAATTACAAAAACATGATGCGCGATTTCAGTTCGAACAGCGAATCTGTCTACTACATTGAGCACCACCGCAAACTGAAACGCATGCAAGTAGCACTCCTTTCAGCAGGACTGGGGATAATGTCGTATGAATTCTTTCGTCAAGATAACTTCGAATTCACTCCCATCTTCGCTTTGGGAACTGTGATCTCTCTTGCACCGCTTCTTGCGCAAAGCCCGAAGAAAGAAGATGTTTGGGTTGCCTTTGATGAGTTCAATAAGCCCAAGGTTACCACAGAGAATTGAAAATTAGACTATCCAGTCACCGAGATTATTCCTTGATAGGAATTGTTATTGGTCTTTTGCAATCTCATCGAAATACTGATTTATTTCAATTAATATATCAGAAACAATATTCACAGCATCAGATTCTACAGTTAGAACTTTTAACTTCTTATCTTCCTTAAAGATTATTATTTTACAATTAACTGTTGATTCTTGAACATCGTAAATAAGTTTCAATGTGTAATTTTGACTCGACTCATTTCCTGCAAACAGAAAATTGAAATTTGAATCACGAGGCTTTTTTTGGCTTAAGCCATTGTTCAATTTATTCTTCAAATTCAAAGGGTCACTTTCGGTTGAATCCCTGGCGTTTCCAAAGAAAACAAGTGGTTTTTTTTCAACTAATGGAATACAATTTCGCACATCATTATCAACTTTTCCAATAGTTATATTCGATGTGCCAAAAGGTTGAGCTTGTTGCTTTAATCCGTAAGAATTCGCAATCTTATTTTGTTCCTTTTCCGTTTCTAAAAACCATTTCTGCAGATTCAAGTACCCCTCTCCATCCAAAATTTTAGAGTTGTTTTTTAAAGTGTACAACAATGAATACGTGAGTAAACCATTTCCCAAAGTGGCTGTTTCATAGGCAGATTGATATGGGGCTGAGGCTGCCAATATGAATAAGCCCGATTTATCTCCCAAATCAGCTATTTCTCGCTGTCTTTCTGTGTCTTCATTATCTCGAGAAAGCATTGCGGTGGTGAGTTGGGAAATTGCTTGTCCGCTATTACAGGCATCATAAATCAAGATTGTCTTATTCGGCTTCATTTGGAGTGGGCCTTCAGGATTAAGCCATTGCGCTAAATCTTTCGTGCTAATACCTATTTGATTTAATTTACTTGCATCAGAGGTTAAGAAGGTAAAACTGCTATCGTTCCCATGCATAACACCGTGACCCGCGAAAAATATTAGCAGTATATCGCTTGTTGTTGCTGAATCGGCAATCTCACGAAGTGCTTTATAAACACCTTCCTTTTCCGGAGTTGCATAAACTTCATTACCATTTACACCATTTTGAACATTGTAAACAAACACTCTTTCCTTCCCTAGTAAACGTTCAGCGCTACAACCGAGGGCCTGACCAAATAACCTAGCATCCGTTGCTGGAAATTGAAGATTCATAGAAGCGTCTTTGTATTCATTTACTCCAATAAGTAACATGAAAAGATTCGGGTCTTTCCGCTCTCCTTCAGCAAGAACGACGATATCAAATCCTCTTGACTTATACACATGATCTTGATTGAATGAAATTGAATTTATTGAAATCTTATTAGACATACCTGAAGTATAATACTTTTCAATTTCCTTCTTAATAATCACGATCTCCACCTCTTTGCCATCAAATCCTGGCTCCTTTAAATCTATTGTTTTAATCAGCCGACCATCTATTTTTAATTCAACTCGATTCACTGACCATCGTCGATATTTCAGTCTAAAAATCCAACTGTCTTTTGTATCTGAAACTAATTCAATAATGGGCAAGGAGCCACATATGTCTAGTTCGCTTATACCTGGGAATTTTATATCTTCACCGTTAACAATCATACGTGAAAGCCCCGGTACATAAAGGGCATCTTTAATCTGATCAAGATGGATTATTTCAAGTTCGCAATTAAAATGTAATTTCCCCATTGACTTTGTCGCACCTTCAAAACGATAATCTTTATCATAAACAAGCCAGTCTCCGTTTTTGAAAATATACAGGTCAAAAAACACATTGTTCTTGGTCGCGAACCTTAAAGGGTAATCTTCTGAATTGATTAATTGAAAATCATTTTCTAAAGCTAGAATTTTCTTTGCATTCTGAATGTGATATAAACACGAAACACAGATACTATCTGCTAAACTATTTCTCTTTAAGATTTCAAAATTGAACTGGCCTGTTTCAAAAAAGGTAACTAAGCTACCTTCATTTCTTGAAAGGTTGAAACTAAATCTAGAATCTGAGGGCAAGACAATTTCAGTTTTAAATTCTTTGAAAACATTTACTGATTTAAGAGTTTCATCTAATCTGTATATCTTACGACCACTGCTTACTAATAATTCACCATTGTTAAGTTCACGCAATGCCCAAGTCGAATTCTCTGGAGAGTCAAATTTCACCGTTCGAACATTGGAAACCGACTTAGTATCTCTAGCCATTTTGAAATAAACCAATTTATTTTCTTGGGTAAGCACATAAACAGAACGATTATTTGCAGATACGTATAAAAAATTAACGGTACAGCCCAAATTATAAAGCACCTTCATTTCTCCATTCTTGTCTAGACCTAGAATTCCATCATATGTCAGGAATAAAAACTCATTCGTTCCTAGACATTTAACATCACACATGTATTTATCTTCTTTAAATAAATCCTTTGTGCTCCTAAAATTTGATGTGCCGGTTACCGCATCGAAAATGTGAAATCCATTCTGATCGTTAACCGTGAATACATCTTCATCTAAACTAACAAACAACGGATTTGCACTTGGACTGCTAGAAATTAATTCAAAATTATTATTATATAAACTTATTGAGCTTGGCGTCGCAATCAATACCGTGTTATAACTTTCAGACAACTCCTGTAAATGAATCTCTTCCTTAAATTTAATGTGTGATTTTATAATACCTAGACCCAAATCATAAACATACCAATTGCCGTTATCATCTGTAATTGACAAGAAATTTCTTGATTGAGAAAACCGAATACTGGTTATCGCATGAGAAAAAGCAGAAGGAAGAATTTGCGGATTAATGAGGTCTATTGCGATATTAGAACCGTTGCTCGAAATAAGTTTAACACTTCCATCATTAAACCCCATTGCAATAGAATTTTCATTAAGAAATTCATAGCACGTTGATTTTAATGGCTCATCTCCAAGTGCCGACTCAACAACAAATTTTTTATTGAGATTGTAAATATTTCCATCCCATGAGGAAACCCAATAAGCATCATCAAAGGCTAATGCGCTGGTCATGTAATCTTTGAAAACGCAATCTTTGTAGGTTAATTCAGCAACATCGAGCAAAATACAGGAATTCGCCTCTGTAGGAATTATCAACTTAGACCTACTCTCATTATACACCATCGCTGAAATCTTGGCAGTACAGTTTAATATTTTCTCAGCTCTTCCATTAATCTTGTCACAAAAAAATATATCGCCATTAAGGAGAGACAAAATCAAACCATTTTTATTGTCCACAATTTTAAAAGAGGTAACTTCAAACTCCGGAGAAACTGAACCTTCACTTTGAAAAGTTAACAAGTCAGAATCCAAAACAAACAATTGATTCCGGTCTCTTAAAACATATATTTTTCCTTCACTCGAATCAAATGAACTTACACTGTCTGAAACTAGTGTCAGATTACTGAAGTCCTTTTTGAACTTAAACAAACTATCACTTTCAGAAAGGCAGATAAAATTCTCACCGTCAAATGCAATATCTCTTAGGTATCCGAAACTCAATGAAATTGAAGATTGCTCTTCAGTTATAATATTTACAAGAGAGATATTGTTTAGTGAGAACAACGCTATAGTGGTATCACTTAAAAATAATATCTCAGAACATTCAACTTTTGGTTTAATTACCTTAACTTTTATCTTAGACTCCCTTTCCCAAATTATAACATTACCATTACTGCCTAAACTCGCCACATATTCTTGAGAAGGAGAACATGCCAATTGCAAGACACCATCTGTATGTGCCATGGGATTTACAAGTTGAGGAGACACTTGAGCTAGCATTTTGGCAAGCACCAATAAAAAAGAAAAAGTTAAGACGAGACGTTTTTCCATACTTCTAAAATAATATTATAAAAATAACGGTAAAAGGCCGAAATACAATCTGCTAAAAAAAAAAATTAAAAACAATACTTTAATCTTAAATTATTTTAATCCAAGCAACGCTATCACGGGTTTTGGAAGTTTTTTCATGATTTTCGAAACTAACGAAACACCCAATAGTATTGAAAATAAATACAAGGTTGCCAATTGAATCAAACAAAAAAGAAAAAATCCAATCGTGTCCCTTGCCGGAAATACTTCAGCACAAAGGGAAATAAAGAAACAGTGTATAATATATACAAAGAGGCTATGCCTTCCTAAAGATGAATATCTTCTTGCCAGAAGTGTATTTGTAATATTCGTATTCCTAAGGGAAATAACTAAAAACAAAATAAAAGATAATGACAACAATAAATAAACTCCTGTAACTGGGTAAAAAATCTCGACGTAGGAGGAGCGCACCGGATTCAAATCTAAATTTGAAAGAGCGAAATAAGCGCTGCTGAACACTACTAAATTCAAAAGCAGAATAGAGTATCCCTTGAGACTTTCAAATCGATTTACAACCGCTCGGCCAATAAACATATATCCTAACCAAGGGAAAATTGGAAACCATCCATCAACAAATGCGCGGGAAAATAAGTTGGATAAAAACTCATTATTTATTGATATTGATTCAAAAATTGAAACATCAACAATTTCAAATCTATAAAAACCTTTAAGAAAAAAAGAAAACAATATAATCACAAAACCAATAACAAAATCCGAGATCCAACCGAATTTCAATAGTCCACAAAAAATAATTCCAAAAGAGATCAAGTATAAAACATCGAAAGTGCCGAATGGATATATTTTCCACGCTAGTACATCTATCATTGAAGCTGTTATAAATAAATATAGTCCTCTAATAACAACACTCTTCGATGAACTCGTTTGTGAAAAATTCAAATTAGCTCCTGCAAGAAAAATAAAAAGAGGGGCTGCTAACGAAGAAATAATTCTAAATGAGTCATTCACGTTGCCGTTAAAAAAATAAGCCGAAGAGTTAGCAAAAACCATAATGATTATTGCAGTTGTTCTCAACACATCGATCCAAATATATCTTTCCTTAGGCACTGTATTCAACTTACTATTTTACTCGAAATTTACTATAGAAAAATCAAATGCCTGATTAAACTTCATTTTTGTTTTTTTTTCGACTAAAATTCCTCTTTCACTTCAAACGATATTCCACAGGAGCCTATGCCGCAATCTCAAATTAAAAATTGTACTTTCGCAATCAATCATAGACCATGCAAGCATCCATTCCCACCTCTGTCTTTTCATTCTTGGAAGAGTTAAAAGAAAACAATAACCGAGAGTGGTTTCAACTCAATAGAGAAAAGTATCTGGAGCAGTATCATCTCGCTACGCTATTTGCAGATGAGCTTCTGGTGAAAATGAAACAAGTAGACAACATTGAAACTGCGAGTGGGAAAAAGTCTCTTTTTAGAATCAACAAAGATGTGCGGTTTTCAAAAGACAAATCTCCGTATAAAACCCACATTGGCGGGGCGTTCTCACGTGCTACGAAAGAACTGCGAGGCGGTTACTATTTCCACATTGAACCGGGAAATTGTTTTTTAGGTGGTGGATTTTGGGGACCTTCTCCGGAAGATTTGAAACACATTCGAATGCAAATCGCTTCCGATCCTGAGCCTCTGCAAGAAATACTTTCATCGAAAGAATTTATTTCAACATTCGGCAAACTGGAGGGTGAACAATTGAAAACCGCACCAAAAGGATTCGACAAAGAACACCCAGCCATTCAACTCATCAATTACAAACAGTTCTTGCTTGTCAAACGATTCACAGACAAACAAGCACAATCACCAAAATACCTAGAAACGGCATTTTCTACTTTTCAGGCCATGCGTCCGTTTTTCGATTACATGAGCGAGATTCTTACGACTGATTTGAATGGAGAGGCGCTAATATAAATCCTATACCATTATTACTTCGTATAAATAATTGGAACAAAATTCTTGTAATCCTTTACCCTATCCTGGGTTGAACTGTATTTTGAAACCTTAGGAGTAAAGCTTGTAGATTTCGTCGGGAGAAGTTCCATTAAATTCTTTAGATATGAAATTTTCAAAACGTAATTTACGTTCTGGTTCTCATAAATTTCACCGTTCAAACCTGCTGACACAATTCCTATTAATTCTCCATTTTCATTGAAACAAGGGCCTCCGCTATTTCCTGGCTGAATTGGAGCTGAAATTTGATAATATCTCACATCACCTTGAATACCAGTTCTTGCATTTATTGATCCATCGGTATACTTAATCTCACTTCCCATTACATCGGCATAAGGATAACCCAAAGTGAATATACTCGATCCTGATTCTTCTAATTTCGAACCTAATAAATATGGGATTTGGGCGCTGCCTTCCTTTAGATTTACCTTTAATATCGCAACATCATTGTCTTTATCAATGTGAATAACCTCTGCTTTATAACTTACGCGCTCATTCTCCAAGTCAAAAACAACTTTAATTTCAGAGGCGTCTTCTATCACATGGTAGTTAGTTCCTATATAACCATCATTCGTAATTAAAAAACCACTTCCATTCCCTGTAAAGTCTGACTCTTCGGTTTCAGTTGTTTTCCCTTCTCTCTCAGACATCGCAAAATCAAGGAAATCCTTTGATTTCTCATCATCAAAATAAACTACCTCTCCAAGTGTTCGAACAATTGAAAGTCCTTTGCCAGAAATAAATAATCCGTAAGTCATTTCCTCTATTGGCTTAAAAGGAATTCGGCTCAACTCTACGTCGTTTATTTCAATAATCAGTTCATCTGAAACAAAGGACAATAAAACATCGCAATTCATTTCTTCTTTATCACTTCCCACATCTAAACTAGACCATTGTACCAAAATACTCTCAGCGCCTTTATTATAGGTAACTAAAGAATACAAGCGGTTACCACTTAATTTCAATGCTGAGAAATTGTCTTCGTCTACGTAGTTGAAAACCAAGCCGACCAAATTATCCTTGTGAGGCTTATTTATCACAACATCCAATTCTATAGAATATGGTTCTTCGTGTTTTGTTTCAACAATGATCGGATTGTAGTAGTTGCAATCTTTATCCTCTATTTTAATACCTAGCAGACCAGAATATTCAAAAACATCTGCACATTTATCTTCAACTTCGAATCGCGACATTTCATCTTCAAAAACCAATTGGTGAATCCCCAACCAAGAACCATCTTCAGTAATTTGCCAAAACGAATTTTGGAATCTCGTTCCATTATCATAATTTGAGTACCCCAGCAAATTTCCGTTCTTATAAAATTCGAGATATGGACCCTCTAATAAACCAATATCACCATAGTGGCATTCCGAAAACAACTCACCACTTTCGTAAAAATCATATTCTATTCCGCATTTCCGAGACTGATGGTTGTAGCGGCTGATGGTAGAGGGATTTCCATTTCTATAATAAAAAACTGTCTTAGACTTCGTATGAAAAGTCATCTGATCATCACCATAATCGACATATAGTGCATGAAATTCATTCTGAATATCACCGTTAATGTAGAAATCTCTGACCTTTCCTTTCGGAATATTTGGTGCTTCATAAGTAATCTTTCGAAAAAACACGGCGTCCTTCTTATTGCATCTTTTCCATTCTGCATCAAAGTACTCCGTCAATTCCTCGCCTATCTTTGGGCTGTAAGCTAATACCACAGGTAACTTATCTA
>Ga0114969_10004894_pt1 | contig 10562 bp, 13 predicted proteins | sample M_130807_MF_Meta_FD_87316 | JGI IMG/M metagenome (GOLD analysis project Ga0114969, IMG submission 87316) | Freshwater microbial communities from Lake Montjoie, Canada to study carbon cycling - M_130807_MF_MetaG | ecosystem: Environmental > Aquatic > Freshwater > Lake | place: Lake Montjoie...
AAATATGATCCTTATGGTAGAATGGGTAATAGACTCTTTCAATATGCGTTTGGTTTAATTTTATCTAAATTAAAAAATGCAGAGTTTTATCATGATGATATACCTAACTTTAAAGTCAATAGCAAACCTTGCAATTTTTATTCAGCTAATGTGTTTACTACAAAGTCATTTGGTAATCAAAATGTAGATTTAGATTATTTGGTTAACTATGACGGCGATATTATTGTTAATTCTTTTGTACAAAAGGCAAAATATTATATACCGCATAGACAGTTATTAGTTAACGAGTTACTACCAAACAATTACATGACAGGTAGTGATAGCTTAGTTGTACACATACGCGAGACTGATTATATAGCTATTAATGGCTTTTTAGGTTATGATTACTATAAGAAACTTATTAATGACTCTGGGTTTACAAACATTACTATAGTTACAGATAATTCAAAGTGTGATACTGTTCAACGTTTAGTATCTGAAGGATGTAAATTAAATTCTGAAGGATATGTTAGTAAGTTTGAACATACAAGCGATACAAGAGCGATGTGTGATTTTGATTTACTAGTTCAAAGTAAAAACATTGCAATATCTCAATCATCTTTTTCTTGGTGGGCAGCTTTCTTAGGTAACCATGATAAAGTCATATTTCCATATAAAAAAGAAGGCGGTATGTGGCCTTGCGTACCAGGTATAGATGATGTAGATTTGTTTTTTGAATCACCAGTAAACATAAAATACATCAATGAATAAGATAGCTATTATATTATCTGGGGTACCAAAATTTGCACACCGTAGTAATGAATCTATTAGAAAATGGTTCCCTTCTGCAGATGTTTTTGCTCATATATGGGATACTAAAGCAGAATACATTAATAGGAGCTCATCGTTTCATCCAACATCATATACAGATGTATGGGATGTATCGCGGGTACTTAATAACTTTAAATTTATAAAATATGAAATACAAGATTTTAAAGATAAAAATGATTACTGGCATAATGGAATTATAAAAGAATATAAAGAAATTGGGGTTAATTTAGGTAACTCTCATGAAGGTATAGAAGATTTTGGAACATCAATAACATCTATGTTTTATAGCTTAAACCAAGCATTAAAATTAAAACAACAACACGAGATTGAAAATAATTTTAAGTATGACGCTGTTATTAGAATGAGATTTGATAGTGATGTTTACAATTGGAATTTACAAATTAGTAATAATATGTTATATATACCCAATAGTTATGATTATGCAAAGGATGGAATTAATGACCAGTTTTGTTATGGTGATAGTCAAGTAATGGATGAAGCGTGTAGTTGCTATAATGGCTTAGATGAAATTGTAAGAAGTACAAAGATATATAACCCTGAATTTTGTTTTGCTGAACACCTAAGGAGATGTAATATAATACCAAATAGAATATCAAGACCGTCTGCAAATGATATTACTGTTTATATAAACTAATGATAAAATTAATTATATTCGATTTAGACGGTGTTTTAGTATCATCTAAAGATATACACTATGTATCGTTAAATGCTGCACTACATCATATCGATCCAAAGTACCCTATAAGTTATGAAGAGCATTTAGGTAAATATGATGGGTTAAGCACGCGTAAAAAATTAATATTGTTATCTAAAGAAAAAGGTTTACCAGAAGAGTACCATAATAAAGTATGGGACAGTAAACAAAAAGTTACTGAAGATCTAGTTAATATGCTTGAACCTGACAATAGAATTGCTAAGGTACTAACAACTTTAACTGAGAAGTATAAACTAGCGTGTTGCACTAACTCAATTGAACATACAGCAAAATTACAACTTGAAAGAAAGGGATTTTTAAAATTTATTAGTTATCTTTTTTCAAATGAACAAGTTACATACCCCAAGCCTAATGCTGAGATATACATGCGTTGTATGATTGAAGCAGGAGTAAATCCAGATGAGACTTTAATTATAGAAGATTCATATATTGGAAGGAGAGGCGCTTTAAGATCAGGTGCACATTTATTACCTGTTAATTGCCCTGAAGACGTTACATTAGAACTTATAGAAGACTTTATTATGAAAATAGACGGCACATCTACTGAAAACAAAAAATGGAAAAGTGACAAACTTAATATATTAATTCCTATGGCTGGAGCTGGTTCCCGATTTGAAAAAGCTGGGTATACATTTCCTAAACCCCTTGTTGAAATTAATGGCAAACCTATGATACAGGTTGTTGTTGATAATATTAATATTGATGCACATTATATCTTTATAGTTCAAAAAGCACATCAGGAAAAATATAACTTAAAGCAAACTTTAAATTTAATTGCACCTGGATGTGATATTGTAGTTATTGATGGTATAACTGAAGGGGCAGCTTGCACTACATTATTAGCAAAGCAGTATATCGACAATGATAAAGCTTTAGTTATAGCTAATTCAGATCAATATGTTGAGTGGTTTAGCGATGAGTTTATGTATAATATGACGTCAAGTAACGTTATGCAGGTATACTTACATTTAAATCTACTCACCCTAAATGGAGCTTTGCTAAGTGTGATGAAAATGGATTTGTAACAGAGGTAGCTGAAAAGAACCCTATTAGTAATATAGCAACAGTTGGTATATATTATTGGAAGAAGGGTTCAGATTATGTAAAGTATGCTGAGGAGATGATTAATAGCAATATTAGAGTAAACAATGAATTTTACGTATGCCCCGTATTCAACCAGGCTATAGCGGATGGTAAGAAGATTAAAACCTACAACATAGATAAGATGTGGGGCATAGGTACGCCAGAAGATTTAAACTTTTTTCTTGAACATAAAAAATGAAAGTAATATCACATAGAGGTAACTTGTTTGGACCTAATCCAGAAACAGAAAACAACCCTGATCATATACAAGATGTACTTAAAAAATATGATGTTGAAGTTGATGTATGGTTATCTTCAAATAATGAGATATTTTTAGGTCATGACTACCCACAGTACATTATATCACCAAACTTTTTACAACATAAAGGGTTGTGGTGTCATGCTAAAAATTTAAATGCATTATATTACCTTATGAACGCTAACATTAAGTGTTTTTATCATAATGTTGACGATTATACCTTAACAAGCAACGGCTATATATGGACGTACCCGGGGTATGAGGTTACAGACAAATCTATTATAGTAAATTTAAATGAAGGTTGGCAAAATACAAATTACAATTGCTATGGAGTTTGCGTAGATTACATCTATAATAATAACTGATGAAACCTTTCAACGAATGTATGCAATTTAGCAGTAATTATGCTAATAAAAATTTAGAAGATAAATGGAACATTATAACCGATCTTTACGATAAAAACATGAAGCATCGCGGTTTAGATAAGATCCCTAAGTTAATTCATCAAATTTGGATTGGTGGTGAAGTGCCGCAAACATTAGTTGATATGGCCGAATCAGTAAAGGCTGCTAATCCCGATTATGAATACAAACTTTGGCTTGAAAGTGATGCTGATAGCTTTCAATTTGAAACTAAAAAAATTTATGATGCTGCTACAAACCCAGGACAAAAATCAGACATTTTAAGATATGCTATTTTAAAGAAATATGGTGGTATATACCTCGATACTGACTTTATTGGCGTTAAATCGTTTGACCAATTATTGCATTTAGACTTCTTTGTTGGGGTATCCTATGATAAAGAACCAACTCTATTTAACGGATTGATTGGCGCCGTTCCTAATCACCCAGTTATCATTGAAGCTAATGTATTTGGAGAAATTAGAGACGGTGATGGTATGGATGTAATTAAAACTACTGGGCCTTGGTTTTTAACTAAAAAACTTTTTAAGAATTTAGATAAAGCTGGTACGATAGTTGTATTACCTCTAACATACTTTTACCCATACCCAAATTTTGATAAAGATAAAGTTAATGGAAACGATTATAAGAAATATATCACAGATGAAACGATCTGTATACATTTATGGGATTCTAGATGGAATTAAATCAATTCATCTCTGGTGAAAAGATACAAAAACTAGCTGAAATTAGTATAATTCCAGTAGGAGATGGTAATGGGGAAAGCAATTGCGGGTTTGTAATAGATCAGCAAAAAAATAATAACTATGAAACATTTTATTATACTGGCAATACGCCAGATCTACCAGGCGAGATAATTACCGCTAAAACGCTGTTTATTAACACCTGGACGCTTAATAAATTCTTTAATTATATATTTCCTCACCTTAAACATAGCCATGTGTTTATATCTCATAACTCAGATTTAGGAATTGGTGAAGAGCATAGAAAATACTTAGATAGTGATACAGTAAAAGCATGGTATTGCCAGAACGCTACAATAAGCCATCCAAAATTACATGCATTACCTATAGGATTAGGAAATCAGCAATATCCGCACGGTAATATGCAGTTATTAAACGATGTAATAAATGATACTGAACCAAAGAGCTTTTTATTCTTTAAAAATTTTAATATTGGTACTAATATATCAAAAAGATCTCAAATAGATGATATAACTACAAAGAACAATATATTAATGACTACTAACCTACCACAGAAAGAATATTTTAAAGCTATAAAGAGGAGCGCGTTTTGTATAAGCCCACCTGGTAACGGGGTTGACTGTCATAGAATTTGGGAATCATTATACTTAGGAACCATTCCAGTTGTAGAAACTCATTCTGCATTTGAACAATTTAAACACTTACCAATTCTCTTTATTGATGATTGGAATAAAGTTACTATAGATTTTCTTACAAGTCAGGTAGGTATGCTTAATCAATTTAATAACCCTATTCATGAATTAACAATGAGTCATTGGGTACAAAAAATTTATGGACAGAATATCTGACGTTAAGATTAAAGAAATATATAATGAATTTGTATTATGCAACAATACAGATGAATATAAGAATAGATATGTACCATTACCAGTTCATAAAAATAATAAGCAATGGAAGTGGGAAGAAAAAGACTTTCCTAGAGTTATTTCGTTGTTAGAATTTGAAAGGTATATTGAAAAGTACGACTTACGACCCGATAAGATATTAACCGTAAATGGAATTACTGATCCTGAGATAGAATATTTAGCGGGCAGATATAAACAAATATCAGACGTCGTGTATGAAGATAACAACCCTAAGACAGATCTACATACACTCGATTTACCTATAAAAGATTTTGATCTTATAATTTTAAGTCAAACATACGAGCATATATACAACCCACAGCAATGTATTAAAAGTTTAAAGAAACATTTAAAACCTGGCGGTTACTTATACATTAACGTCCCGGCTTGTAATGCACCGCATAGCGAACCTTTTCATTATTTTACAGGATACACACCAATGGGATTGGCTGCAACTGTATATCAAGCTGGATTAAAGATAAAAGAAATAGGTCAATGGGGTAATGTAGAGTACTTAGTAAAGCTTTGGACTAGAAACCCTGGCTGGTCTGAATATAGACACTTACAAAACCCTGGGCTTAATGAATTTCACAATCCAGTTATAACATGGGGGCTGTTTCAATTATGAACGGTATAATTAGTAGAGATGAAATAGAGTTTGTAGGTCATGGTTTGTTTCAAAACTTTAGACTTGCTTTAAAAAACTACCTTAATACAGAATTTAAAAACGTTAATGATATAAATGACTTAAATGGTATAGATGTTCTATATATTATTGATGAACATTTTACACCGCATGTAGGTATATGGAAGAATGATGCATTTATTAACGAGATCAACCAACTAAACATACGAGTTGTTATATTTAACTTTGAGAAAATACATAGCGCAGCCTTTCCTTGGAATATAGACCATCAAAGATATGTTGAAAAAATTAAAAGCTTAGTTCAATTTGTTAGTGATGTTAATGATGCAAAGATAATGGGTAAGGTTCACATTAATAAGCAAATGTTGTCAAAAAGTACTTTACTGGATACTGACCCAATAGGAGAAAAGCTTGATAGAATCTTGTTTTTAGGACAAATCTCACCGCATGTATATGTAAGTAGAAAAGAAGTACTAAGAAAAGTCATCGAAAGAAAGTTACCAGTAGATATATACGATTCAGACAGAAAATTAACATACAAACAATACCTTACTAAGATTGCTTCTTACAAATACATACTAAACCCTCTTGGTACGGGCGAGTTTATTAACTTAAGGTTCTATGAAGCAGTTCGACTTGGATGTATTCCTATACAACAGGTAACAGATGAGATGCTAACTCGGTATAGTGAGTTAAAAGACAACGCTTTATATAACTTTAAATCAGTTGACGACATACCATTACAAGCCAGCCCGTCAGTTCAAGACAATCAATACAGTTTAGAAGATTATTTCGAAGAAATAAACTTGAAATCATACCTTTAGTTCATACAATTAGGTATGATTATCAAAGACATTCCTGTTTACGACGGATTATTAATTCATAAGAGATTTGCTTACACTTATTTTAGAAAAAAGACATTACCAATTGGAAATATTGTAGCTTTTAGAGCGCCGATGAATGTTTTAGCTGATGGTATGATTGATAGTGAAGATATTCTTCAAAATGACTTTATTTATAGTAATGATGCTATCAATTTTTGCTGGGAGATACCAAATGTTGATCCATACGGCGCTGTAGCCTTTCAAAGACTACTTAATACTCAGATTGCAAGCATACTTTCTAACAAGTATTTGAAGAAACCTATTGAAGTTGATGGAGATGACTTGATGGTTCATGATGAATTTGAAGGGTCTGATGGTTCTCTACAAAAGATCGGTAAGTGTAGCGTTAGTATTACATATTCGAAAGATAGTATTGCATTAGGTCATACTGGAATCAATATAGACGCTGGTCGTCAAGCACCTAATTTTGCATATAGCACAAAGCTTAATGATGAACAAGCAGAACAATTCATGAAAGACGTAATTGAAACGTTTTATAACATGAGTGATGATATCTTTATTGCAACTACAAAGGTTATATGTTAATACGCAAACTTTTTAAGTATGAAATGTCTCATAGAGTAGTAGGTGCGTTTACAAAACGTTGTTCTGAGAATATTCACGGTCATAGTTACAAGCTCGAGCTATTATTTTCTGGTAATGTTCCGGACGATGCTCATATGGTAATGGATTTTGGTTTTGTAAAAAAGTATTTCCATCCATTTGTAGATAGTTTTGATCATTCTCATATGCTCTGGACTGGTAAACGTGTAGTAGAAGATAATTACATTGCAGAACATAACGAACGCTGGATAACAGCACCTTTTTCCTCTACAGCTGAAATGCAAGCCAAGATGTTCCATATATTCAGTAAAATTGCTGTTAAAGAACTAAAGAAAATGGGACTTATAAACGATGAAGTTACCGCCGCCGGTGCTATTGTACATGAAACTGATACTGGTTATGCTGATTACAGATCAATCGATGAGGTAGATTGTATGTTTCCAGAGATTAAGCTCAAGGATATCTTATTCTCATCTGGTATTCAATTAGATTGGCCAAGAGAGTTTACCATTTTCTATAATAAACTGTTACAAACTGAAAATTAATAGATGACAATATTTGATTACTTAAATTCTATATTATTTTCAAAGGAGAAGCTAGAATTAAACTGTGATGATGAGTCTCAGTTTAGTGTTTTTATGGTTAATCGATGGAGTTCCTTTTACTCTAAAGAAATTGCTGAGTATATTAATCAGACTTCCAATACATATGCAGGTATATATACAAGTAAGCAAGAACAATACGATTTTCTATATAATGTCATACCTAAAATTAAGTTTAAACGTTTAAACTATGTGAAAAAGACTAAGAAAGAAGATAAAGATGAGGATGCAGTAATAATACCTGAGTTTTACAGCGAACGAGAGTATAAAAACAATGTTGAGTTTGAAAAAACGATAACTAAATAGAATATATGGCACAAGTATCTATAGATGTTTTAGCAACACAAAAAAGTTTAATTGATCTAGACAGTTATGGTAAAGGTAACTTTGGTCTTAGTGATGATTTTGTACTTTCATTCGTTTTTGATGACATAGTACTCGTAGAATTCATTGATGAAGTTAATGACGGTACTGGGGACGCTATATTACGTCATGGATTATACGTACCAACCAATGCTTTAATCAAGGCTTGGAGAAAAGCTCAAGTTATTCTTGCTGGTCCTAGTGTTAGATTTTGTAAAAAAGGAGATATTGTTATATTTCCTAATGATAAAGGTGCTGCTGTATCAAATATTATTATTGAAGGATATGGCAAGCTTAAAAAGGGTGTTTTCTTAAACGAACAAAGATTATTCGGTATTTGTAAGAACGTTAATGAGCAATCCGTTGCTAACCCTGAAACTATTTTAAATGCAAACAACATTAACAAATCTGAAAAGCCTTCTAAGAGAAAGCGTATGTGAAGTGGTGTTTATTAGACGCCGTCCTAAAGCAGGAAAGCCTGCTTTTAGACGAATGCTATGTACGCTTGATGAAAACATACTGAATACGACTAACGGTCGTCTTTCTTTAAATTATAAACCATCTTCTGGGTTATTGCCATACAATGCAGAAGCTAAAAACTTGTTACCTGTATGGGACATCTTTATGCAAGGTTGGAGAATGGTGAGTATGGACAATTGTGATTTAGTTAAGACAGTTAAGCAAGAAGATTTTTGGAAATACTACAATGAAACGTTATTAACTATGTCAGTTGAGCAAAAATTAACTTATATGGATACATGATTAATACATCCGAAGATATTATTAATAAGTTTTTGCAAAAAAACATCGTATTTTTTATTAATGGAGAAAAACCACTTAAAACCTGTAAACTTTTATTATTTAAATTTAAAGACTTTTATTTTAACTTCACTATCAAGACAGACGACATGATAAGAACTTTTGAACTACCGTATCCCTTCCTTGTAACAGAAGGAGTTAATTCTATATCCTTTTCATATACGATAGAAGATTTTTCACAAAAAAATATGGAGTTGCTTGTTAAAGCAAAGTTATTAAAACCTAAAAAGAGAAATAAATTATATAACTCTGTGGTTGTTTTATCTGCATTAAGTTAATATAATGTGACAGTGTATAGTCGTTACCTATCTAAATTCCCAGACAACTATAATCCAAGCAAACAGCAAGTTGAGCTTATAAAACGAGTAGAGGATGCTTTTTCGCAAGGACATAAATTTGTAATATGTAGTGCACCAACAGGTTCTGGTAAGAGCTTTATATCTAAGACGTTAGGTAACGTGTCTAATAAGTGTTCTGAGGAGTTTAGAGAGCTTATAACATCGTATGATGCATTTAAACAAGATTATATTGGTAATTATACGAATGAAGTGGAATGTCTTAAGGAACACCCTCATGGTGCATTTGCATTAACAATTACAAAGTCATTACAAGATCAGTATAAAGGGTTATTTGATGATTCAGCAGTGTTAAAAGGTAAGAGTAATTATCAATGTCAAGTTGATACTGATGTAGACGTTGAGAATGCTCCTTGTTTGTTAGCTCCTAAATTAAAAGACCAGTGCTGGTCTAATAATATATGTCCATACTATAATGCAAGAAATAAAGCACTGTTAGATAGGTTTAGCGTGTTAAATTACAAAATGTTTTTAGCATTACCAGGTCATGTTAAACGTAAAAACTTTATTATTTGCGATGAAGCTTCAGAACTTGAAGATGAATTAGTAAAACATTTTTCAATATTTGTTGATCCTGATAAATTAAAACTGCTTGGTATTAAAATACCCTATTTATATTCTGCAGAATCAGAAGATGTATATAAATGGATAACATCCTTAATGATAGTAGTTGGGGAGCATGTTGAGTCTCTTACTCAAAAACATAATAGTAAAACTACAGCATTAAACATTAATGATAAGATTAAGTTGAACTATTTTAAGAACTTACATAGAACGTTAAACTTAATTGATGAGACTTGGAGCAAGTGTGAGTATATATGTCAGCGTGAAGGTAAAACAGTTAAAGTTATGCCTTTAAAAGTTAATGTTCTTTCGAAATACATCTTTAATTACGCAGAAAATGTACTGCTAATGTCAGCAACAATTGTCGACCATAAACACTTTGCTCAAACGTTAGGCATAACTGACTATAAGTACGTGGAAGTTGATAGTACCTTTGATAGCGCTAAAGCTCCCATATATGTATCTATACATAATAAGATCAATAGGGCTAATATGGATAAAATGTTACCCCGTATATTATCACAAATTGAAACTATATGTGATAGCCATAAAAATGACAAAGGTATTATACATACCCATACAATGCAAATTACTCAATACTTGCAAAAGAATTTAACAGATAAGAGATTCTTATATAGAGATTCTGAATCTAAGAATGAGTCAATATTAAGTAAGCATTTTAAGTCTACTGAACCAACTTGTATAGTAAGCCCGTCAATGACATTTGGGGTAGACTTGAGAGATAATTTAGCAAGGTTTCAAATTATAGTTAAAGGGGCATTTCTACCTTTAAGTGATAAGAGAATAAAAAAGCTATTTGACGAAGATAAGACATGGTATACAAA
>Ga0114969_10004898_pt1 | contig 10556 bp, 1 predicted proteins | sample M_130807_MF_Meta_FD_87316 | JGI IMG/M metagenome (GOLD analysis project Ga0114969, IMG submission 87316) | Freshwater microbial communities from Lake Montjoie, Canada to study carbon cycling - M_130807_MF_MetaG | ecosystem: Environmental > Aquatic > Freshwater > Lake | place: Lake Montjoie...
AAATATTCAAAAAGTTTTTAACTATTATATAGAATATGATGAACGACCAGAAAGATATAAGAGAGGAGTTGATTTACAAAAACTACAAACCGCAATAGTGCCGTCAAATTGTAGTTAGTCGCTTAAATGCGAACATTTACACCAATAGAAAAGATGAATAACATAATTATTATATTTTTTATAATAGTTTTGTCTCATTTTTTTTTTCGGTTGGTGTAATTAAGTATATATAATATAAATATGAATATGAATATGAATACTACCATCCGAACATCATTAATATCCAGTTTTTCTAAAATTAGCAGTTTCATATGGGCGTTTGTAGACCCACTTTTAGGAATAAATAAACCTAATGTACCCCCTATAATCTATATAATAATAGTAATATTAGTAATTGTACAAATTATTCTATTTATTAATACAATTTTATATTATACAAAGTATGAAAAAAATAAAAGTGAAAATAATATTCCGCTTTTTGAAAAATACCCCGTTTTTGAATATTTAAAAGATGAAAATTTTATGGACATAGATGCCTTTTTTTTAAAGTATGATAGTCCATTCCCTTATATTTTCATATGGTATCCAGTCTCGATCGTTTTATATGTTCAATCGTATAAACATTTCTATCCCGAACCTAATTACCAAATCATGCCTGACAAAGACAAAGAACATGTATTTGGCTACTTTATTGGACTAACATTGTTGTTTATTGCATATTATTTTGCATTTAACTTTGCAATGGATATACCTACAAAAAATAAAATACGCGAGTTTGAAGATAAATATATCAACAAACATATTATAAATATGCGTATAAATACTGTCATTGATTACAATGTCAACCGACAAAAAATTTTAAAAATATTGAAATATATAATTATTTCGGACATGGAAAAGAATAATTACATATTAAATATAGATACAATTGCAACACAAATTAAAGACCAATTAAATGATGCAACAACAACTATAGACTATATAAAAAAAGCATTAAATGCAGATAATATAGACGTCGAGAAAATAACCATATTGGAATTAATATATACTTATGGGAATAAAGAGGTTATAAAAGATGATATTTCAAGAATTAAATATATTAAGTATATAGATAAATATTTTTCATTATTAATTAATGAAAATATAGATGCAAAAATAAATTATAGTATGTATTATATTTTAGGATTATCAAGCAAAGATTTTGTTGAGAATAAACCTACAATATTCGCATCCGAAATAATTACAGAAAAATTTAAAAATATTATACTTAATCTGAATGAACTATTGGATGATACTATATATGTTAATATAAAAAGATATTATATTGGAATGTTAATTGCATCCGTTTTAATAATTATAATATTAATTGTGTCTTTTTGGAATGAAATTAGAAAAGCATTTTCAAATTTTTGCCGTGAATTTAAACTCGATGGAAGAAAGGTTGTTTTTGTTGCGGCAATAACATTTGTTATTGTATTATCATTTGGGGTACAAGCTGGAATGTATAAAAATACACTTGCTGCAGCAAATGCAGACACAGAAGACACAGATGACTATGAAAGCGCGGAAACAACTGAAAGGAAAGCCTGGATGAACCCTAAATAAAATACTATATATATTATATATTTTATTAGAATAGTATATTAAAGATAATATATATATATTATATTAATGATTGCAAAAAAAGGAAAAGGAAATGCAAATAAGCAAAAAGTAAAAGGCCCAATAGATAAAAATACTGCAGATAGGGAAGCATTTGACTACATAAATGAAATTAAAAAAGTTGTAATAGGAATTAAAGGTAATATTAGTCCTATCAAATTTGAAGTTTCTAATAATGATGCACAAAGTGTTAATACTATTATAAATGAACACATTAATAAACTAAAGATAAAAATAAATGAAAAATGTAATGAAAATCAACTATGTAATAAAAAATTTCCTTCAGGACAATTACTACCAAATAATGATGTTCCAACATTAGATACTATTATTGGATTATATGAACCTACATTTTTCATAAATAAATTAAACAAATTAACTATAAATAATCCTTTCAGAGTTACTAAAAGTGTTAACACAAAATATACATTAAATATACAAAAAAACTTATTTACGTTCTATCAATTTTCTGAAAGCATTATTATACAAAGACCTAAAACTACAGCAACCCTTCCCGCCGCCACTGTTGATATAAATTCAATAAGTATTGTAGATATTATTAATACACAACATTTAGTAAATTATTATATTAGCATTATACCTTATGCAATTTTATTAGAAACGGTACTTGATCCTATAAGTCTTCAAGATAAATCTAGTTATATTGATAAATTAGCTAAAAAACAGCACCTACTTGAAGTGTTAGAAACTATATTAACATATAGGACAGATGCGTTAGTTAATTATTTGCCGCGTGAAGTTTTCCCTGATAATTTCAAGGAAAATTCATTTTTATATTCTGATATACATAAATACATTTTTAATCAAGAATTGCAAATTTGCAATAAATATCAACAAAAAATCAATGACGGAGAACTTCAAGATAAGTGGTCTCCTATATATATAGATGAAATATCGCGTAGTTTTTATAAATTTACCATCGGAGCCGAAGAATACGGCTACGACAATTCAGTGTCATTGTGTGAAAATATGAGGTTAATAGTTGAAGAATTAGATAAAATTAAAATTATTACATATAAAAATGTAAACGACTTGTATTTAAAACTAAAATTGAATACCGATAAAAATAAATATTATCTTTATGTGCATGCATATATATATTATATAAATCTGGTTTTTATTAAGTATTGGTATGATATATTTACAAGTTACATAGAACATTATGATAAGTATTCAAAATACAAAAAATTTACGGATGATGCCGATTTTCTTATGTTGTTTCTCGATGATAATGATATAACTACTATAACTGAAAAATCTAAACAAATACATGATATAAACATTAACATTGAAATTTTTAAAAATAATCCTGAATTTCAAATAAGTATAATAAGTAATAATGATGAGACCACAAATTTCAAACTCGAAGATATACAATTAGATAGTGAAGGAACCGCACTTATTGATATTGATAAATATTTGAAAAAAATTAAAGAGATGAACGTAGTAAAAAAGAATGAAGTAGATAATTGTGATTCTATTTTTAATATTATTGAAACAAAATTAAAAAATTTTAATATAACTAATGATTTTACTACTACTGCTATTCCCAAAGATTTAATCTACCTTCTAACAACATTAAATAATAATTTTACCACGAATATTGTTAAAATATTTAAAATACTTACAACAAAGGTTAATTTTGACGAAGTTAATTTTGACGAAACTAATGAAAATATATTGGCAGAAATTAATGTAGTAGTAAATGATACGGATATTTCACAAGAATATGATGTGGCCGATCAAAAAATATTGAAAACATTTATTGATACTATAAGTAATATAATTGATACAATATATAATGATAAAGATAAAGATAATGATAAATTGTATAATGATAGTCTACAAACATTTAATAATGCATTTTTATTAGTATCAAATAATGTTGTAATATATGAACATAGTAATTATGATACTGGTAATTATTTTTCATTATCAAAAGACGATATTAATAAAAAATATCTATTGGAAAATTTAATTAAAACAATGTTTTTAAAATATTATGATGATTACGTAGTGAATAAGAAGAAATATGATGATATAATTAGTGAATTAGAAATAGAGTTTTCCGTATTGAAAGAAAAGATTGGACAAGATAAAGATGATAAAAAGGATATTTTTGATATATACAATACATACAAAACATATAAACAATTAAAAAATAATGCTGATGAAGAAAAAGCAAAATTACAAATAATAGATGATAAAATTAGATTAGGCTATTATTTTGTTGCAAATAAATTATATGAACAAGAACTTATTGCTTTGTTAATAGATAAACGTAAAAAAGCATTAAAATACATTGATAATGAGAGAAAAAAAATTATAGATGAATCGAAAAAATTAATGGACGTATTTAATGTGTTTAAAGATGATATATTAATTACGTCTGATGATTACCTATTATTTGAATATTATGATGTAATTATAAATATTCCAAATTATAATACATACCCTATAATTAAAAATTATGTTAGTTACTATAATTTAAGTGTAAAAATATGTAAATTTTTTGAAAAAATTATCAACGTTTTAATATCAGATGAGAATAAGATTAATGATAATTTAATACCCTTTTTTAATGATGATACATATGAATTGCAACCAATCGAAAAAAAAAGAGGATTTCGACAAATACATAATGAAATTAATAAGTTAATCATTGAAATTAATAAGTTATTTGATAGTGTAACTGATACTGAAATTGATAAAGGATATTCTAATAGTATTGATAATATTAAGAGTTTAATTGATAAAAACAATGATATTAGTTTAAATTATAATAAACTTTTATTTAATGACGATGAACCATTGTCGGATATACAAATTGTAATATGTGTCAAACTTTTTAAAATTATTAAAACAAGGTATACATTAATAGATGTATCGAACACATTGCTAAATAAATTAAAAGTGTTGAAAGCAACTACATCAGAACAAGCAGGTATTATATTACAACCTATAAAAGAAGATCAAGAACGACTTTCTATAACTAACCAGCTTATGATACTTAAAAAAGAGGAATTACTAAAACTGTTAAACAAAGATTATAAAGATAATGATTTAACATCAGTTAATAATAAATTAATTGCTCATAAAGAGGAATGGACCAAACAAAATCTTGACCAAACAAAAATAGCGAAATTGTACAACCACTACAAATTAGAGAATGTTTTAAATAAAGAAAAAATAAAAATACTTGATAAATTAATAAATATAGAAATAGAGAAAATAAAAATACCAAAACAAAATAATAAAGATAAAATAGATGAAAATATACTACAGCCAATAATTGGCTGTATTCATGCAGAATATATAAACGAAGATATAACAAATTCTATTAAAGAATTAATAAAACTAATCACAAGTTTATCAGCAATTAATGTTAATAAACAAGAAGAGCTTTCTTTATTAAAAGGAACGTACAAACAAATTACTGATTATGAAAAAAATCCTCTTGACATCCCAAAAGAACCAAAAGAATTAGAAGAAAAATATGTAAATTTAACTTTACTTTTTAATAATTTAACAAATTCTACTAATGAAGATGGAATAGAACAAATTAAAAATGCAATTTTAGAAATACTTAAAAATATACATACACAATTATTGAAAGACATATATAGTTTCACTAACACTAAAGAAGGTTTGGAAAGTTTGGTAAGTTTGGAAAAACGCATTAACGTTTTCAAAGGAAAAAAATATGATGGATTAGATAAATATAAGGAAGAAAAATTAAAAAATTTAGTATTATTATTGACAAAAAGAACAGATATTAAACTTGAACTTATAAAAGAGACTGAATTTTTAGAATATAGAGCATATTTTAAACTGTTTATTCAAAATAACAAAAGTAGAATAAAACGATTAAACGACACAAGTGAAGAAATAATTAATATTGAAGATTCTTCAGATATTAATATTATTTATGAAAGTATTAATAAAATACAAAGGATATTATGTGATAAGCAAAATTTTGTAACAATACCAATAATAACAAATGAAACACATCAAGAACAAATTGAGAAAATTAAAAATTTTACGATGGAATGTGATAAGAAAGACGACGAATTAAAAAAAAATGAAACACAAATTATTAAAGAATACAACAAGATTATAGCAGATCAAAAAGCGGAAGTAGATAGTTATATTGAAATACTCAAAAAAAAAGCGACAGATACAAATATTCTAACAATTAATGATGTAATTAAAAAAAGTTATGAGGAGTTTAAAAATTTAACAGATAAATTTAATGTTGATGATGTTGTTGTTGATATATTACCAAAAGATATTTCTGAAATACACAGTAGTTTAGATAAACTAAAAAAATTATTTAAAATAGTTAAGGAAATAAAAGACCAGAAAGATGTAGTTTTGCGAAATATAGAAGAAGCAAAAGGGCATATTGAAATAATGAAAGATATAAGTGATAAAGTTAAATTTTTACAAAGCAACAAAGATAATTTCCCAGATGAGGGATTACCCAAACTAATACAAAAATTAATCGATAAAATTACAAAATTAAATGATGATACAGAGAAAGATGAAAAATTACGGGAATGTCTTTCTGAAGGTAGAGACGGCATTGAAAAGGAACATACTTATATAATTAAAGAAGTTTTTAATAAAAAAGGAAATATCAAGTTAAAAGACGATATTGCTGCAAAGACAATATATGAACCTTATTTTAATTATTACATAGGATATATATATTTTAACACACGCACACACACATATAATGGTAGATATACTGAAGAAAACTTTGAATACACTGTTCAAGATTTTGATAAATATAAGGGATTATATGACGATATTTACATGCACTCATACGAAGAACTTAAAAAATATATAGAAAATCTCCCCGCGTTCAATGCGAAAATAAATAAGCTAATAGAAGCAATCGACAATATTTATTTTCTATGCTATAAAAATCAGTTGGTAGAAGCATTAAAAGCTATAAGTAACTCATTCAATGCATTATATAACAATTTTGAAATGCGCTATGATGCAATGTTCACTAAATTATATAAAAAATTTAAAAATAATAAAATATATAAAATATATAATGCAATAACTGCTATTGAAAATGGCAAATTCAACGAAACACTAAGGGACGATGGAATGACTAATTTTTTACTGAATGAATATATTTTATTAGTAAATGAAAATCGCGACCAATTACATACAGAAAAAATATATTTGGAAGCATATAATAAATTAACAGATTATAAGCAAGAATTAGAAGAACTTAGAATAGCTTATTACAATCCAGAAGTAGAAGATGTTATAGAAGAAGTAGAAGTAAAATTAGAACCAGATGCCCTAAAACTATTGGCGTTAGTAGAAATGTTAATAGATAATAAAAACTTATACGATGTTTTAAAACCAAATAATTACATAGTAATTAATGAATTAGAAGGGGAAGACAATAATAACCATGGAGCAAATTTTGAACAATGCATTAACGCATTAAAGAATTTAATTTTTATGCATAGTCAAATACCCTCAGATAAAGATATAAATGAAGAACAAAAAAAAGATATATTTGAAAATTTAAATATTTTTACAAAGTCAGTACCCGAATTTTTAGATAATTTTGAACTAACACTTGGTAATATATTTAACCAATTTAGTCAAAGATTAAGAGATTATTTAGAAGGAACCAATTTTAAAGCATTATATACATTGTTCCCAAAGCATGATTATGCTTTAGAGTATGAAATGTATACAGTAGATGTGAGTAGGTTAGCTATACCTAATGATTTAATAAATTTGCAAGATTATGTAGATACTGGTAATAATATACGCCCTCTCATAAGTAGTATTGTGGATGACAATCCTTCAGAAAATCTTGTATTTATGATTGAACGCCATGACAAGGATAAAAAATTCAAATGTCAAGATATCATTAAAATCACCAATGCTACTTATGAATTAAAAGGCTTTATATGCAAAGAAAATGATGAATATAGATATTACAAAAAAATATCTGATGGGAAATGGTATTCACTAAATCATAATTTCAAGGATATAGATAGTACAGATGACGCCAATCGTTTAATAGATTTAGGATACATGTATTATTACAAGAAAATAGAAGCCACAAAACTATCGCCATCTGTATCAGAAGCAATACAAGATAGATCTGTTAATTTTGCACTATCTGGAGATAATGAGGAACAATTTGGTGGTAATTTATCTGCGTTATTCCAAATGATAATTGATAATGATGAACTATACAATTTATTATTGAAGTTGGATGTAAATTCAATAGAAAATAAAACAGACAAAAATGAATACCTAATCGAAATTATATCCCATTTAGTAAATATAGTTAAAGTATATAATAGTCTTAACATCACCGACACTGTTTTTGACAATGTTTTGAAAAATATAACATACGAATTAACATCATTATCAAGACTTATAGGTAGAAAATTATCAACAATTACAGGTAAAAAACTTAATAATATCAGTAGATACGATTCAAGAATACTACATATAGTATTTCAAGGGGTTTTTGAACAAATTTATAAAAATTTTCATGATAAATTTATTGAAGGGTCTTATGAATATATTATGTTTGATGAAAAAAATTATTATAATTCACAGTCAACTAAAATTGAAACACTGCATGTAATATTAGAGTTAGATTATTATGCCTCGCAAAATACTATGCAAGTTCTTATTGATGATAAAAAGCAAGATATACAAGAATCAAAAGAGAAACACCTAATTAATAATGGTGATTTAATGTCAACATTAATAGATTTTAAAAGCAGACCTGTCAATTTAGTAATTGTAGTTAATAGAAAAAAAGGTTTTCAAGGTGATATTGTATGCCAAGATGAGTTAACAATAGGTGATACAAAATATATATTGAAAGGTTTTATAAAGTATATAAACGGCCATAATGTATATTATAAATGTTTATTTAATGGGAATTTGCGATTATTAGATAGTAAAAATAATGATAAATTTGGCATAATAAATAGTGATAAGGATAGTATAAATGATGCAAAAGATAATGCATATATGTATTATTACAAGAAAACTGATTTGTCGATATTCTTGGACAAATATAGAATATTACATGAAAAATTATTAGAAACAGGAAGCAACTACCAAAAAATTATGGGAAAAGATCTTGAATCTTTTCAAAGATTTCAAAAAAAATTTAGCGGCGAACAAGGTATTGTTCGATATTTGGAAGGGGTTAATGACGATGTACCTGGTTTTCGTAATGGCCGAGAGAAACTTATAAAAATATTTAATCAAGGTAAAGAAGAACAAGAAGAACTATTTGATAAAATTACAAAATATACAGAGGACTTGAACAAAAATATTTCTGAAATGCAGAAATTAATTAAAGAAACACAACCAATAGTAACTTTAAATGCTGTTGTTGTACCTTTAGAAGATGAGTTGTATTCGCATATTTGTTCGTTATTGTGTATGATATTTGATAATGAAAAATTAATTACCGGATTGAAAGTGTTAGAAATCAACAAAATAAAAAATAATAATATGACTTCTGGCCAATATAACGAACTTATAAACACATTAATAGATTTAGCGGAGAATTATACCAAAGAAAATCTTAATTATAATATAATAAATAACTTTAAGGAAAAAATTATCAATGTCCTCGCAAAAAATAAAAAAAAAGAATTAACTCAAAGTGATATATTTGAGTTACTTTTACAATTTATTTACGAAGAATTTGAAGATTTTGGATTGTTTAATTATGGACCATATAAATACTTTGTACGTGAAGATACAGTTAAATGCGATGGTCCAAATTCAAGCACAACAATTGGACAATCTAAATACGAGGTCCAATTTCATTTAGCTGTAAATAGTAAAGATTTAGAAAGTTGTATAAATGATGAATTATTTAATCAATGCTATGGTAGTAGTGTAGGGCAACATGTAAAAGTAAGAACCCTAATAACATATCCTGATAATTTAGTAATTACATTGGACCATGGGAATGATACAAATAGAAAATACAAAATGGTTTGCCCGTATACATTAAAAATTTACAAAGATAGTTCAAAAACCAAATATATTGAATATGAAATGCATGGTTTTATCAGCGACGAACACAAAGGGAGCTATTATAAATATTTACCAGATAAACAACCAGGTAAACATTTTGAATTATTTCAATATTTTGGCACCACAGGCGAGAGAAATGTTCAAAGTCATGATATTTATGATATTGATATACAAAATACTGGTTATATGTATTATTACAAGAAAAAGGATATTGTTGGAATATATATTGAAGTATATAATAAATTAGAAGAACAAAAGGCAGTTTTAGAAGAACAAATACAAGAAATGAAGGATCCTGATTTAGATGTTAAAAAATTAGAAGAATTAGAAGAAGTATTGAGTAATTTAAATAAAAAACTAGAAAATATACCTCGCAGAAATAGAGAAGATATTGGAGACAATGATACTGATAAACTCCGAACACTTATAGATGATGCAGAAGAAGCGTCATTACATTCAAAAGAGGTAATTGCAAAATATGAATTAATTATTAAAGATAAAGAAGAGAACGACGCGAAAAAACCGACTGGTGTTGATGTTGTTGATGACCAAAAAGAAGAAGTAGAAAAGATTGCATTTGTTGCTTCTGATGTTGGCAATGGTCTTGGTGCTGGTGTTGCTAATGGTGCTGATACTCTTGTTGCTGGTGTTGATGTTGTTGATGACCAAAAAGAAGAAGTAGAAAAGATTGCATTTTTTGCTTCTGATGATGTTGGCAATGGTCTTGTTGCTGGTGTTGCTAATGGTGCTGATACTCTTGTTGATGTTGTTGATGACCAAAAAGTAAAAGTAGAAAAGAATGCATTTTTTGC
>Ga0114969_10004900_pt1 | contig 10555 bp, 8 predicted proteins | sample M_130807_MF_Meta_FD_87316 | JGI IMG/M metagenome (GOLD analysis project Ga0114969, IMG submission 87316) | Freshwater microbial communities from Lake Montjoie, Canada to study carbon cycling - M_130807_MF_MetaG | ecosystem: Environmental > Aquatic > Freshwater > Lake | place: Lake Montjoie...
CCCGAGATCCACCTGCCGGCGCTCACCCGGTTCGTCGACGGTTCCGGCCCGATCTTCGCGGGCAAGATTTTCCCGTTCTGCTTCATCACGATCGCCTGCGGCGCGATCTCGGGCTTCCACTCGCTCATCTCCTCCGGCACGACGCCCAAGCTGCTGGCCGACGAGGCCGATGCGCCGATGATCGGCTACGGCGCCATGCTGCTCGAGTCCTTCGTCGCGATCATGGCGATGATCGCGGCGGCGGCGCTCGACCCCGGCGTCTACTTCGCGATCAACAGCCCGGCCGGCGTGGTCGGCGCCGATCCAGCGGCGGCCACCGCGACGATCACCGGCTGGGGTTTCCCCGTGACGCCGGAGAAGATGCAGGCGCTCGCGACCGCGATCGGCGAGAGCACGCTCTTCGCGCGCACCGGCGGTGCACCGAGTCTCGCCGTCGGCATGGCCGCAATCTTCGGGCGCTGGCTCGGCGGAGCCGCGCTCGCCTTCTGGTACCACTTCGCGATCATGTTCGAGGCGTTGTTCATCCTGACGACGCTCGACGCCGGCACCCGCGTCGGCCGCATGATGCTGCAGGACCTCCTCGGCCACTTCTGGGAGCCGCTCGGTCGCGGCGACTGGTGGCCCGCGGTCGTGCTCTCGAGCGCGATCGTCGTCGGGGCGTGGGGCTACTTCCTCTACCAGGGCGTGATCGACCCTCTCGGCGGGATCAACATCCTCTGGCCTTTGTTCGGCATCGCGAACCAGCTGCTCGCCGCGATCGCCCTGGTTGTCGCGACGAGCTTCATCATCCGCACCGGCAAGGCGCGGTACGCCTGGACCACGCTCCTGCCGCTCGGCTGGCTGCTCGCGGTGACGATGACCGCGGGGTGGCTCAAGATCGCCTCGTCCGACCCGAAGCTCGGCTTCCTCGCCGGCGCCTCCGGCGTCGCCGCGCAGCTCGCGACGGCCGCGCCCGAGAAGCTGGCGACGATGCGTGCGCAGATCTTCAACCTGCGCCTCGACGCCGTCCTGACCGGCTGTTTCATGGCGCTCGTCCTGCTGATCCTCGCCGAGGCGGCCCGGGTGTGGAGCCGCGAGGTCGCGAATGCACGCCGCATCCGCCCCTGAGCGCACACGTTCGGTGGACGGCAGCCGTCGCCGGTCGCGACGAGCCGACGCCGGGCCGCCGTGGCTTGCCTCTCAGACCGCACCCGCGGCCCGCAGCGCGGCGATCTGCTCCGCCGAGTAGCCGATCTCGGCGAGCACCGCGTCGGTGTGCTCGCCATAGACGGCGGGCGGCGTCCGGATCGAACCCGGCGTGTCGGAGAGCTTGATCGGGACGCCGGTCGAACGCATCGGTCCCATCGGCCCCTCGATGTCGACGATCATGTTGCGATGGCGCACCTGCGGATCGGCGAAGACATCGTCGATCGAGTTCACCGGGCCGAAGCAGACCTCGGCGTCGCCCAGCAGGGTCGTCCACTCGGCGAGCGTCTTCTCGCGGAAGGCCGCGCGCAGGAAGTGGAACATCTCGTCGCGACGCTCGCCCTCGGCCCACTGGTCGGCGACGAACTGCTCGCAGCCGAGGAGGCGGCACAGGTTCGCCCAGAAGTGCCCCTCGAACGCGCCGATGGTGACGTGGCGGCGATCGGCGGTCTCGTAGACGGCGTAGCAGGGATGCCGTCCGGTAATCTGCTCCGCACCGCGCCGGGGCGGGCCGCCCGTGAGCTGGCGCAACAGCAGGTGGTAGACGTTCCAGGCGACGGCCCCGTCGAGCATCGAGACGTCGACCCACTGGCCGCGACCAGTCGTGCCGCGCGCGAGCAGTGCCGCCAGGATGCCGACCGTCGCCATGAGCGATCCGGCGCCGATGTCGGCGACCTGGACGCCAGGGATCACGGGCGCGCGCCCCTCCTCGCCGACGTAGTGCAGCACGCCCGCATAGGCGAGGTAGTTCACGTCGTGGCCCGCTCGATCGCGGTAGGGGCCGTCCTGCCCGTAGCCGGAGATCGAGCAGTAGACGAGACGGGGATTGCGCGCCGAAAGCGTCTCCCAGTCGATGCCGAGACGTCGCGTGACGCCCGGCCGGAAGCCCTCGAGAACGACATCCGCACCGTCCACCAGTCGCGACAGCACCTCGCGTCCGGCGTCGTTCTTCAGGTTCAGCGTCATGCTGCGCTTGTTGCGACCGAGGAACGGGATGCCCCCGCCGAACGGGTCGCCCGGCGCCCCGACGCAGAGCACTTCCATGCCGAGGTCGGCGAGCAGGGTGGAACAGAACGGCCCCGGCAACTGCCGGGACAGGTCGACCATGCGCAGGCCTTCGAGTGCAGCGGGCATCGATCCCTCCTCGCGACCGGGAACCTCCACGGGGCCGGCCGCGGCCGCACTCTAGCAGGCCCGCCGGGCCGAAGGCGGCGTCGTCAGGGCGCGATCGGCAACGCCCCGAGGAGCCCCGCACCGAGCGCCGCGCAGAAGAGCGACGGGGGGACCATCGCGATCGCCGTGCACCACAGTAGCCGCGGAAACGGTACGCCGAGGGCGCCCGCCGCGAGATTGACGAGCGAACTCGAGACCGGGATCCAGTGGCCCACGATGAGCAACGCCGGGTGCCCGATCGGCAGGCCGCGCAGCCAGGAGGGCAGCCGGTCGCTCCGCGCGACGAGCCCGAAGTCGGCTCCGGTCCGGCGCCCGATCGCGAATTCGAGGGAGGCGGCGACGAGCCACGCAGCCCAGCTCACCAGCGCCCCGTTGCGAAACCCGTAGAGCGTGCCGTTCAGGACCGCGCACGGCACGAAGTCGCTCGCCGGCGACAGGTTCACCAGTACCTGGAGCGGCAGCCAAACGGCGGTGCCCTTCCAGCCCCAGCGGCCGCGCAGCACGGCCGGGCCTCCCATGGACCGGATCCAGAGGATCGCGGCCGCACCGAGCAAGAAGGCGCAGGCGAGCGCGGCTGGCCCTCGCCAGCGCGAGGGGCGGGCGATGGCGGCGATCTCGGCAACGCCCCCGTCGGCCGCCGGCAGCGTCGGGTTCACCTCGGCGCCGGCGCTCCGTTCGGCTGGCTGCGCGCCCAGTCTGCGGCGTGGCGCAGCAGCGAGGCTGCATCCGCGATCCCGAGCTTGCGCTTGATGTTCTCGCGATGGCTCTCGATCGTCTTGAAGCTCACACCGAGCTTGATCGCGATCTTGCGGGTGCTGAGGCCTCCGCCGAGCAGCGAGAACACCTGCAACTCGCGGTCCGAGAGGCTCGCGACGTCGCCGTGCTGCGAATTGTTCGGCTGCTCGAGGAGCTTGTGCAGTACGAGCACCGCCATCTTGCGCGTGACGTAGAGTTCGCCCTTGAGCACCGTGCGGATCGCGGAGAGCACCTCCTCGGCCGCCTCCTCCTTCATCAGGTAGCCGCTGCCACCCGCGCGCAGCACGCGCTCGGCATAGACGGTCTCGTCGAACTGCGAGATCGCGAGCATCGGCATGTCGGGATGATCGACCTTGACCGCCTTGATCAGGTCGAGGCCGTCCTCGTTCGCGAGCCGCATGTCGACGAGGATGAGATCCGGCTTCTTCTCGGGGATCGTGCGCAGGGTGGACTTCAGGTCCTCGGCCTCGCCGCAGCAGAGCATGTCCTCCTGCCCGTCGATCAGCTGTCCGATGCCTTGGCGGAAGATCGGATGGTCGTCCACGATCAGGATGCGTGCCTTCGGCATGTCGGGATGGGTGACCGCAGTCGTCATGATGCGCTCGCTTCCGGCCTCTCCGAGACCTCTGTCGTTGGGGGCGCCACCGGGCAGACGACCCGGATTTCCGTGCCGCGACCCGGTTCCGAGTCGATGTAGACCTCTCCTCCCACCGTGTGCGCACGGTACCGCATGATGCGCAGGCCCATGCCGGAGGAGTCGGAGGAGATCGCAGGCGTGGGAAACGGCTCGGCGTGCTTGAAACCCTTGCCATCGTCGGCGACGGTGAGGACGATCGTCTCGGCGTCGGCTTCGAGCCGGATGTCGAGGTGCTTCGCCGCACCGTGGCGGATCGCGTTGTGCACCGCTTCCTGCGCGATCCGATAGGTCTCCCGGGCGACGGCGAGGTCGACGTGCGGTTCCTCCGGACGGGACAGGAACGTGCATTCGACCTTGTACGACTCGACCGTGTCGGTGGCGAGCTTCTCGAGGGCCTTGGCGAGGCCGAAGCGCTCGACGTCCACCGGATCGAGGCCGCGGGCGAGGCGCCGAACCTGGCCCATCGCACCCGCGAGCAGCTTCACGATCTCGCCGGCCTGCTGCGAGAGCTGGTCGGAGGAACTCTTCGCGAGCCCCTGCTCGAGGACCTTCGCCTTGAAGGCCACGCCGCCGAGGTACGAGCCCAGACCGTCGTGGAGGTCGTGGCCGATGCGATGCTGCTCGTGGGCCGAGGCCTCGACGACGGCGACCTCGAGGCGCTTGCGCTCGCTGATGTCGTGGAACCAGCCGAAGACGAATCCCTGCCCGGCGTGTTCGACATAGTTGGCCGAGAGCTCGATCGGGATCATCCGGCCGTCGGCGTGCCGCACCCGCGTCTCGACGACCCGCGACTTGCCCTCCTTCAGCTCTTCGAACATCCGCCTGAACGACTCGTCGTCGAAGTCGAGAGCGACGTCGGAGAGGTTCATGCCGATCAATCGCCCGAGGGAGTAGCCGAGGAACGAGCAACCCGCGTCGTTCAGGTAGGTGAACCGATAGCCGTCGTCGGGAACGATCATGTAGAGCGGATCCCAACTCACCTTCGCGCACTTGCGGAAGATGGCGGCGACCTCCTGGCTCTCCTTGCGCGTCGTGACGTCGGTTTCGATCGCCATGTAGTTCGCGATCTCGCCCCACTCGTCATGGATGGGCTGGACCTCGATGGTGAGCCAGTAGCGGCGACCGAACTTGCTGTAGTTGACGAGCTCGACATTGAAGCCCTCGCCCTCGGCGAGGCGACGACGCATGTAGTCGATGGTCGTCGGATCGGTGTCGGGCCCCTGCAGGAAATCGCCGGGGCGGCGGCCCTTCACATCGTCGAGCGTGTACCCGGTCATGCGCTCGAAGCCGTCGTTCACCCACTCGATCCGGGCCTGGGCGTCGGTGAGGATCACCGCGTTGTCGGTGCGCGCGGCGATGAGTGCGAGCTTGCGGGATTCCACCTGCTGCAAGCGGATCTGTTCGTGGGCCTGCTCCAGGGCGGCGTTGCGCTCGGCGAGGCTATCGTTCGCCGAACGCAAGTCGGAGCGCTGCTCGGTGAGCAGCGACGCCATGCGCTTGAGGTCTTCGTAGGCCGTCTTCTGCGCCTGGACGAGGTGGACCAGGTCGACGATCGGATCGTGGATCGCGAAGTCGCTCAGCGAGAGCCCGAGCATCGCGATCTGGCTCGGGTCGGTGATCCAGGGCGAGCCCAGAAAGAGCATCAGGCCGGCCGCCTCGTCCCAGAGCATCTGGCCGCGCAGGGTGAGTTGCTTAGCCTCGTGCGAGAGCAGGAACAGGTTGCGGGTGTTGCGGCGCAGCCCCTCGAAGTCGGCGATCCCGTCGGGCCGCTGGATGCGGAAGACCGAGTTCATCGATGCGCCGGCCGTGGCCTCCGGACAGATGCGCGCGAGCGTCGAGCCAACGCCGACGATGCGCATGGCGTCGTCGATCGCGATGTGAAACGGGAAAATACGGTCGAGGTCCCCGAAGACGAGGCCCGTGGGCATGGAGCGGAGGGATGCCGCCCTCATGCGACGGCCTCGGCACCCCAGATGACGCGGAAGACGTCGTGGTCCGCGCCCTCGCCCCGATCCCGGACCTGCTCCACGCGGACGGGGGTTTCGAATCGCTGCGCCAGGCCGCGTACCAGTCCCTTCACCATCGGCCCGAGGCCCGGGCGGTCGGTGAAGTGGTGGAGCAGGAGCGAGCGCTCCGTGACCTCGCCGCACTCGAAGCGCGGCGGCTTCAGGTCCGGGAAGATCATGGCGACACGGGTGTGCATCTGGTTCAGGTTCATCAGGAACTCGGGCAGCGAGCGCCCGGCCGCATCGAGGATCGCACCGTAGCCGTCCTCGGCGGTGTGCAGCACCCAGTAGACGCCGAAGGCTTCCAGGATGTCGGCGGGCGGCGTGTCGAGGATCTCGCTCGCCGCAGCGACCAGGCGGTAGGTCGTCTCGTCGGGGTAAGCCTCGGTGCTGACGAACACATCGACGTCCACGCCCGCGCGCTCCTTGATGCGACGCCAGGCATCGGGCCCGTAGTTGGTCAGGACCAGGCTTTCGACGGCCCTGTTTATCATGCCGTACATTGGGCTTCTCCCCGAACCGCGGCCCCGAAGTAGCCCGCCGACCGATTGGTCGAAGTTATCGATTGTAGTCCACGAGACGCAAGCGGCCGACGGGCACGACCGCCCGCGACCCTGTGAGTATGCGGACCCACCACGGCTGGGGGAAGGACCCCCGGCCAGCGCGACCGCCCGGGGCGTCGGGCGGCCTTCCCGTCGGTCCGGCCATGCCGAGGCCCCGGCCCGGAGCCTCGGCGAGGGAATCGCCGTCCGCCGTTGACCCTGACGGACCGCTGGAGGAAGACACCCCGGCATGCCGTTCCCCGACTTCGAGCCGACGATCCCCGTCCTGCTGCGCCGGGGCGCCCGCGATCACGGAGAGCGGACGCTCATCGTGCTCGGCGAGGATCGCCTGAGCTATGCCGAGGCCGAGCGCCGCTCCGCCCGTCTCGCGGCGGGGCTCCTCGACGCGGGCCTGCCCAAGGGGGCGCACCTCGCGCTGCTCATGCCCAACGGCCCGGACTGGGCGGTCGCGTTCCTCGCCGCCGCGCGCATCGGCGCGACGGTGGTCCTGGTGAACACGTTCTTCCAGCCCCGCGAGTTGCGCTGGGTGCTGCGGCACTCCGACGCGCACGCGCTGCTCGCCAGCCGATCCTTTCGCAGCCACGAGTACGCGGCGCGACTCGAGGAGATCGCGCCCGACCTCGGGAGTCAGTGCGCCGGCGACCTGCGCACGGACGAGCTGCCGCGCCTGCGCGCGGTCTTCCTCGACCGCCCCGAGGGACTCCTCTGGGCGGGTTCGATCAGAGCGCTCGAGACGCGCCCGGAGGACGGTGCGGAGGCGGACGAGGCTCGATTGCGCGAGGTCGAAGCCGACGTGAGCCCCGCCGATCCGGCGGTCGTGATCTACACCTCCGGTAGCACCGCCGAGCCGCGCGGTGCGATTCACACCCAGGGAGCGATCGTCCGCCACGCGTTCAACGTGAACGCATGCGCCGGGCGCGACCTCGGCCCCGAGGACCGGGTCTGGTCGCCGATGCCGTTCTTCTGGGTGGGCGGCCTCGTCGTGTCGTTCCTCGGCGCGATGCACGCCGGCGCCTGCCTGCTCTGCGAGGAGGCGTTCGACGCCGAACGCACCCTCGACCTGCTCGAACGCGAACGCGCCACGCTGGCGGCGGGCTGGCCGCACTACGGCAAGGCGATGGCCGCGCACCCGAGTTTCCCGCGCCGCGACCTGTCCTCGTTGCGGGCCGGCATGATCGAGATCCTGCCCCCGGAGCGGCGGCCGCCGGACCCGACGCTGCGCACCAACTCGCTTGGCATGACGGAGACCTGCGGTCCGCACACCTTTGGCCGCGAGAGCGACCCGCCGGAGACGCGGCGGGGCAGCTTCGGCCGCGCGGTCGACGGCATCGAGCACAAGGTGATCGACCCGGAGACCGGTGCCACGCTGCCGCCCGGCGCCGAGGGCGAGATCTGCGTGCGCGGCTACAGCCTGATGCAGGGCTTCCACAAGGTGGAGCGCGAGCGGGCCTTCGAGCGTGACGGCTTCTACCGGACCGGCGACGGTGGGCGGATCGACGCCGACGGCTTCCTCTGGTTCACCGGCCGGCTCGGCGACATGATCAAGACCGCCGGCGCGAACGTTGCACCGAGCGAGGTCGAACAGGTCCTCGCCACGATCGCGGAGATCAAGGAGGCGCACGTCGTCGGGGTTCCCGACCCGGCGCGCGGACAGAACGTCGCGGCAGCGATCGTGCTGCACCCCGGCCGCACCATCGAGGTCGGCGCGATCCGGGAGCGACTGCGCGCGGACCTCGCCGCGTACAAGGTCCCGCGCGAGTTCGTCTTCCTGCCCGAGGGGGCGCTGCCCTTCACGGACAGCGGCAAGATCGACAAGCGCCGCCTGCGCGCGCTGCTCGTCGAGCGACGGGGAGCCTAGGAGGCCGTTGAAGACACCGTGTTTCGCGGCGCATCAGCAGGCGCCATGAGCACAGGCCGCATCGCATCGCCGTCATTCGCTGCCTGAGTCGCCCTCACCACAAGCCCGCACCCTGTTCAGGCGTTCGGCTTGTCGCCGGTCGCCGCGGCCTTTTTCATCATTTCGAGGCGGTCGATGAGCCCCATGCGCTCGGCGCCGACCGTCGAGGGCAGGCGCTGCTCGATCTCCTCGGGCGTCCAGCGGCCTTCCTTGAACATGGCGCGGACCTCGACCGGCTGGTTCCAGACCGCGATCTTGCCGCCGGAGACCGTGTAGACCTGCCCGGTGATGCTGCGCGCCTTCTCGCCGAGCAGGAAGACGACCATCGGGGCGACGTCTTCGGCGTCGCCGATGCCCTGGATCTCCATCGGGACGTTGGCGCTCATCCGGGTCTTCGCGACCGGTGCGATGCAGTTGGCGGTCACGCCGTAGCGGTGCATGCCCGCCGCAGCACTGCGCACGAGCGAGACGATGCCGCCCTTGGCCGACGCATAGTTCGCCTGGGCGACCGACCCGGCGAAGGCACCCGACGTGAAGCCGATGAGCGTGCCGCTCTTCTGCTCGCGCATCGCCGCCGCTGCCGCGCGGAACACGGTGAAGGTGCCCTTCAGGTGGGTCGCGATGACCGGGTCCCAGTCCTCCTCGGCCATGTTGAAGAGCATGCGCTCGCGCAGGATGCCGGCGACGCATACCACGCCGTCGATGCGGCCGAAGGAGTCGATCGCCGACTTCACGATGCTCGCGCCGCCTTCCATCGTCGCCACGGAGTTGGCGTTGGCGACAGCCTTGCCGCCGGCCTTCACGATCTCCTCGACCACGCCGTTGGCGACTTCGCTGGTCGGCTCCTTGCCGTCCATCGACACGCCGTAGTCGTTCACGACCACGTTGGCGCCCTCGGCGGCGCAGGCGAGCGCGATGGCCCGCCCGATTCCCCGGCCCGAGCCTGTCACGGCGATGGTTTTGCCCTCGAGATACTTGCCCACGCTAGCTCTCCTCCTCGATCCGTCGGTGGATGGGACGCGGCGCGATGGCGCCGCCCGAGGACCATAGGACGAGGGGCGTCGAGAGCCAAACGGCGCGGGAGCGACTGCCCGGTGAGGGCCGACCGACCCCGGACAACACCGGTGGGCGATGGCTCGGCGACACGGCCCGGACCAGTGTGGGTCCGGGTCGGTTCCGGAAGAGCGGTGCCGGCCGACTACGGGATGGAGGTCGGGACGGGGGTCGGCGTGGGCGTCGTCGGGGACGGGGACGGCTCGACCATGGTCTCGCAGCGACGCACGATCTCGCAGCTCTTGCAGCTGTCCGCAGGGCCGTCGCCACCGTTGCAGCGGTCCTCGCCGCCGCCGCCGATGATCGTGTCGGCACCGAAGCCGCCCTTGAGCACGTCGGCCTTGGGGCCGCCGGAGATGTTGTCGCTGCCCTTGCCGCCGCGGATGAGGTCCTTGCCGTTGCCGCCGAAGAGGTCGTCGTTACCGTTGCCGCCGATGATCGTATCCGGACCATCGCCGCCGCAGATCGTGTCGTCCCCGCCAAGGCCCTTGATGAAGTCAGCGTCGCCGAGGCCCACGATCACGTCGGCCTTGCCAGTTCCGATGATCGTGTCCGGGCCGTCGGTTCCGCAGATCGTCGGCGTCTTGCCGTTGCAGGTCGGCTCGGTGCCGTTGCAGGGGTAGTCGGGGAGATCCGCACGGGCCCCGGTCGCGCACAGGAGGGCGCCGGCTGCGACCAGCAAGGCTGCCAGGGAGGTTCTCGACTTCATGGTTTTCTCCATCGCGAACGGGGCGGCCAGCGGGAACCGGTGGCCGGGCGCGGACAGCGCCTGGATGATCCAGAGTCAAATCACCCGGACCGTGGGCGGTCAACCCGCTAAATTCCCCCGTCCGGCGGCCCTAATGGCTGCCCCAGAAACCCATCGCGGCCGCCATCCCCAGGCCGATCGCGACCACGCTCCAGCGAACCCAGGCGCGGGGCACCCGGCGCACGAGCGAGGCCCCCCCGTACCCGCCCGCGACCTGTCCAGCGGTCATGAGGGCCGCCACCCGCCAATCGACGGCTCCGCCCCGGGCGAACCAGATCGCCGCGACCCCGTTGATGCAGGTTGCGAGACAGGTGCGTACGGCCATGCGCCGGTGCAGGTCGCGCAGCCCGAGCAAGCCGAGGGAGGCGAGCATCATGATGCCGATGCCGGCTCCGAAGTAGCCGCCGTAGACCGAGATCAGAAACTGGCTCGCGATCGCGCGGAGCGGCGAGCGCGGTGGCGGCTCGTCGGCCGCGCCGGACTCCGGCTCGACCCGCCCCCCGGACATCCGGGCGAAGAGCTCCTGCAACGCGAAGA
>Ga0114969_10004905_pt1 | contig 10552 bp, 9 predicted proteins | sample M_130807_MF_Meta_FD_87316 | JGI IMG/M metagenome (GOLD analysis project Ga0114969, IMG submission 87316) | Freshwater microbial communities from Lake Montjoie, Canada to study carbon cycling - M_130807_MF_MetaG | ecosystem: Environmental > Aquatic > Freshwater > Lake | place: Lake Montjoie...
ATTAGCAATCGAAGAAGAAAAGCACAACGGCCATTTCATGGGTATTGATTTTGGGTTAAATGTATTATTGAATAATGCTTTTCAAACAAATTTTCCAACGGATCCACAATGGGATAATGCGGTCTTAAATTCCTATTATTTCAATTTTAATTTTTACGATCGTAAATTGATTATTACTCCAGATCAACTAGGTGTGACTTTAGGAGTAGGATTAAATTTATCCAAGATTGCATTTTCGGAAGATTGGACGCTAAGAGACGATTTTAGTAAGAAAGGCAATGCGGTGTTTGGAAATGCCTCATTAGATTCGATTAGTTTTATACGTAATAAATTACACTTTGCATATTTACAATTTCCAATTTTAGCCGAGTATACACCAAAAAAAGATATCTGGATCAGTGCAGGATTTATTACAGGGATTAAGCTTTCCTCCAATGTAAAACAATTATATACCGATGAGAATAATCCATCGATTGTATATGAGCGAACCATTAAAGGGACTTTTGGATTAAATACTTTTAAATGTGATGCAACAATTAGAGCAGGTTTTGGACAAAGTTTCGGAAGAATGTATGGAGCGTTTATTACTTACGCATTAGTTCCAATTTTCAATACAGCCGTAATGGCAAATGTGCATCCCCTTACTTTTGGTGTAAGTTACAATTGGTAATTTCGATGCAAAAATCGTTTATCCGAATAGTCGTTCTTTCACTTTTTGGATTTTTTGTGTTCGCAGGCTTTAGAAGTCAGCATACAACCATTCCTAATTTATTAGAAATTCCTGCCCACAATGCGCACGATTTAGTTATTTGTCATACTGGATATTGTTTGTCTTATGATGAGAATTATAAACTTGCTAAATGGGTAGCGTATGAACTAACACTTGTAGAAACGGAAGGTGAAATTGGACGTAATGATAAATTTAAACCAGACCCGGTAATTACGCATAATAGTGCAGCTTTAGAAGATTATAAAAAATCAGGATACGATAGAGGACATTTGGCTCCTGCAGCTGATATGAAATGGTCTGTTGAAGCGATGGAAGAATCCTTTTATCTTTCCAATATGTGTCCGCAAGATAAAAGTTTTAATCGCGGTATTTGGAAAAAGTTGGAAGAACAGGTAAGAGAATATGCAAAGCATAATAAACAAATAAAAGTTGTTACAGGTCCAATTTTGCAAGAAGGACTTCCAGTTCTTGGACCTAATCGAATTTCTATTCCGCGCTTTTTTTATAAAGCTTTGCTCGATTATTCGCAACCTTCTGTTAAGGCAATTGCGTTTTTAATGAAAAATGAACACAGCGAATTGCCTTTGAGTCACTTTGTTATTTCCATTGATAGTTTAGAGAAGATTTCCGGCATCGATTTTTTTCCATTATTACCCGATGCGGATGAAAATAAGTTGGAAAAAGAAAAGTGTTTTTCCTGTTGGGAATCGGATAAAAATCATTAATAAATTTGGAATTCATTAAAAAAAGCGTACATTTGTGCAGTATTTATAAATAACTAAGTGCGAGGGGATGATTATCCCCTCTTTTTTTTAGCAAATGATTACAAAAGAATTAGTACAAAAATTAGCGCAAGAACGTATCGATGAACTAGATAGAGGTCTTTTCATTGTTGCGATTTCGATTTCTCCTAAGTTTGTGATTAACCTAGAGTTAGACAAAGTAGAAGGGTATGTTGCAATCGATGATTGTGTTTCTGTTTCTCGAAACGTAGAACATAATTTAGATCGTGAGGAACAAGATTTCGAGTTACACGTCTCTTCTGCAGGATTAGACAAACCCTTACGTGTTTTACCACAATTTGTTAAAAATATTGGAAGAACAGTAGAGGTGACATTAAAAGACGGGAAAGAAAAAGAAGGTGTTTTGTTAGAAGCAACAGCGGAGAAGATTGTTGTTAAAACATCCCGCACAGAGAAAAGTCCGGAAACAAAAAAGAAAGTAACCATTGAAGAAGAGGAAACTCTTCTGTTGGCAACGATAAAGGAAACAAAAATTGTTATTTCATTTAAATAAATAGGCATGAACAGCTTAGAATTAGTAGATTCGTTTTCAGAATTCAAAGAATTAAAGAGTATTGACAAACAAACAATGCAACACGTATTAGAAGACGTGTTTCGTGCAATGTTGAAAAAGAAATTTAACACAGATGAGCATATCGATATCATTGTGAATATTGAGAAAGGGGATGTTCAAATTTTCTTAAACAAAGAGATTGTTCCGGATGGTGAGGTAGAAGATTCAAATACCGAAATCGCTTATTCAGAAGCAATCAAAATTGAGCCTGATTTTGAAGTAGGTGAGGAAGTTTCTGAAGAATTTAAGTTTGCTGATTTTGGAAGAAGAAATATTCTTTCATTACGTCAAAACTTAATTTCTAGAATTTTAGAATTAGAAAAAGACCATATTTATAAAATCTACAAAGAGCGTATCGGTGAGATCGTTACTGGGGAGGTTTACCAAGTTTGGAAAAAAGAAATCATGGTATTGGATGATGAGGGCAATGAGTTAATCTTACCTAAATCGGAACAAATTCCAGCAGATTATTTCAAAAAAGGAGAATCTATTCGTGCAGTAGTTTCTAAAGTAGATATGCGTAATTCAAACCCAGTAATTATCCTTTCTAGAACTGCTCCTGAATTTTTAGAGCGTTTATTTGAATTGGAAGTTCCTGAAGTATTTGACGGATTGATTACCATCAAACGTATCGTACGTGAACCAGGAGAAAGAGCGAAAGTAGCTGTTGAAAGTTACGATGACCGTGTAGATCCAGTTGGAGCATGTGTTGGTATGAAAGGATCGCGTATTCATGGAATTGTTCGTGAGTTACGTAACGAAAACATCGATGTAATTAACTTTACAACTAATACACAATTATTTATTCAACGTGCACTTTCTCCAGCGAAAATTACTTCTGTAGAAATTATTGAAGAAGAAAAACGCGCGAAAGTTTCCTTAAAACCAGACCAAGTTTCTTTGGCAATTGGTAGAGGTGGAAACAACATCAAATTAGCTACTAAATTAACAGGGTACGAAATCGATGTTTACCGTGATGGTGAAGTGGATGTAGATGATGTGGATTTAGAAGATTTCGCGGATGAAATCGAAGGATGGATTTTGGACGAATTAAAAGCAATCGGTTGTGATACCGCTAAATCTGTTCTTGAAATAGGTGTAGAGGATTTAGTAAATAGAACCGATTTAGAAGAAGAAACAATTCAAGAGGTATACAAAATACTTCGTGCAGAATTTGAATAATAGTAAATGTGTGTTCAAGTTGCACACATTTTTTATACCACTAAGTCGCACAAAAAGTTAACCTGTTTTTTTACAGGAAGAAATAAAAAATATGGCCGGAAAAACACAAAGATTAGGCAAGGTAGCAGGAGAGTTAAATGTTGGGATATCCACATTATCTGAGTTCTTGCAATCGAAAGGAGTATCAATTGACCCAAATCCAAACTCTAAGTTGGAAGGGGAACATTATGATCTATTACGCCGACAATTTGCAGACGATCAATCGCTTAAAGAACAAGCGAAATTAAGCGCTGTGAAACGTGAAAAAAGAGAGACAGTTAGTTTAACGGATGCGAAAGCAGAAACTAAGTCTACAAATGACGATGAGGAAGATGATTTTGATGCAAGTATTTTGGACAAAGTAAAAGCTCAAACACCTATCGTTACACCTCCTGTTGCAAAAGAGGTAGTGAAAGAGGAGGAAACACCAGCCGAAAGCGATTCGAAAGAACCGACGATGGATGGTGGCGCTAAAACACTTGGAGAAGGGGATATGCAATTACAAGTGTTAGGTAAAATTGATTTGGATAAAATCAATTCCAAAACACGTCCAGATAAACGTAAAAAACCTGAAAAAGAGGTAAAATCAAAACCAGAAAACACACCAAAGGTTGCGGCTAAATCCGAGGTGAAACCAGTTGTGGAAACGCCAAAAGTTGTGGAGACTCCAGTTAAGGTAGAGCCTGTTGCAGTTAAAGAACCTGAGGCGCCTAAAGAAATTGAAACGATTCGTGCAGAACGTAAAGTTCTTACTGGACCTACTGTACTTGGTCGTATTGAACTTCCTGTAGATAAGCCAAAAACGGTTCATCGTCCTGCTAGACCTGGTGATGAACCACGTAAAAAACGCAAGAGAATCAAGAAAATTGATCCTACAAAAGCGAGTACAGGAACACCTGCAATTAATGACCCTAAGAGTGCACCAACGAAAGAACGTAAATTTTTAGGTAATTCAAGACCAATTGGTAGTAATGCTCCGAAAGTAGCACCTACGGAAAGAGATATTCAAAAAGAAATTAAAGATACGCTTGCACGTTTGTCGAATACTGGATCTAAATCCAAAGGTTCTAAAAACAGAAGAGTAAAAAGAGATAATAACTTACAACGTCGTGAACAAGAAGCTTTAGACGCTGAATTACAAGAAAAAGTATTAAAACTTACCGAATTCGTTACAGTTTCTGAATTAGCTGCAATGATGAATGTAGGTCCAACACAAGTAATCTCAGCATGTATGTCCTTAGGGATCTTTGCTTCGATTAACCAACGTTTGGATGCTGAAACAATTCACATTATTGCAGATGAGTTTGGTTTTGAAACAGAGTTTGTAAGTGCTGAAGTGCAAGAAGCGATTACTACTGTAGAGGACAGAGAAGAAGATTTAGTATCTCGACCTCCAATCATCACGGTGATGGGACACGTAGATCATGGTAAAACTTCCTTGTTGGATAGAATTAGAAATGCAAATGTAACTTCTGGCGAGTCCGGAGGTATCACGCAACATATTGGTGCATACTCTGTGGTACTTGGAGATGGTCGTAAAATGACTTTCTTAGATACTCCAGGTCACGAAGCGTTTACTGCCATGCGTGCGCGTGGTGCGCAAGTAACAGACGTTGCAATTATATTAGTTGCTGCGGATGATGACGTGATGCCACAAACAAAAGAGGCAATCTCGCACGCACAAGCGGCAAATGTACCGATGGTATTTGCGATTAATAAAATTGATAAAGACGGAGCAAATCCAGATCGAATTCGTGAACAACTTTCTGCTATGAATATTTTAGTAGAAGAGTGGGGTGGTCAATACCAATGCCAAGAAATTTCTGCTAAGAAAGGGTTAAACATCCAAGAATTATTAGAAAAAGTATTGTTGGAAGCTGAAATTTTAGCTTTACGCGCTAATCCAACTAAAAATGCGGTTGGTACAGTTATCGAATCTTCTTTAGATAAAGGAAAAGGATACGTAACAAATATACTTGTTGAGGCAGGAACATTGAAAATCGGAGATGTTGTATTAGTTGGACGTAACTACGGTAAAGTACGTGCAATGCATGACGAACGTGGAGCGAACATTAAAATTGCAGGTCCAGCGACTCCAGTATCAATTTTAGGGATCAATGGCGCGCCAAATGCTGGGGATAAGTTTCACGTATTAGACGACGAGAAAGAAGCAAGATCCATTGCCACAAAAAGAGAACAATTGTACAGAGAACAAGGTTTGCGTACAACAAAACATATTACATTGGAAGAGATTGGTCGTCGTTTGGCTATCGGAGATTTCAAAGAGCTTAACTTGATCATTAAAGGTGACGTGGATGGTTCTATTGAGGCACTTTCAGATTCCTTACAAAACCTTTCTACGGAAGAAATTGCAATTAAAATTGTGCATAAAGGTGTCGGTGGAATCACCGAGGCGGATATCAACTTGGCTTCTGCTTCAGATGCGATTATTCTTGGATTCCAAGTTCGTCCATCGGTTGCTGCACGTAAACTAGCAGATGCCGAACAAATCGATATTCGTTTGTACTCTGTTATCTACAAAGCGATTGACGAAATCAAAGCTGCAATGGAAGGTATGTTATCTCCTGAAATTGAAGAAATCGTTACTGGTTCTGCAGAAATTCGTGAAACATTCGACATCACTAAAGTGGGTACTATTGCCGGATGTTTCGTTACGCAAGGTATCATCAAACGTAATGCTAAAATCCGTGTTATCCGTGATGGAATTGTGCTTCACACAGGTAAACTTGGTTCATTGAAACGTTTCAAAGACGATCAAAAAGAAGTGAAACACGGTTACGAATGTGGTTTGAATATCGATAAATTCAATGATATCAAAATTGGGGATATCGTGGAAGCATTCGAAGAAAACGAAGTAGCTAGAAAATTATAAATTATGAGTTAGGAATTATGAGTTAGGAATTATAACTCAAATATAAATCAAAAAGCCTGCTAAAATATTTAGTAGGCTTTTTGATTCTAAGGATCTTTCTCTCGTCACTCTTAACGAAATCTGAGGCTCTCGAAGGTTATTTTCCATTCCAGTTGGTCATCGTCAAACCAATACCAATAGTAGTAAACCCCTTAATGAATTCTGTAGCGGTTTTAATGCGATCTTCCAAAGTCGCTTTTTCGTGTGCGTCCCATTCTCCAAGTACATAATCTACCTGTTGGCCAGGTTTAAATTCATCGCCTACACCAAAACGTAATCGTGCGTATTCAGTCGAATTTAAAACCGCTTGAATATCTTTTAGCCCGTTATGTCCACCGCTACTACCTTTTCCCTTCATCCGTAATTTCCCAAAAGGAAGTGCTAAATCATCGGTAATAACCAAGATGTTTTCTAGCGGAATTTTTTCGGTTTGCATCCAGTAATTAACCGCTTTACCACTTAAATTCATGAAGGTATTCGGTTTTAGAAGTAGAATTTGTCTTCCTTTATATTTTGCCTGTGCAAGTTCTCCAAGTTTCTTAACTTCATAAGATACTTCGCATTCCTTTGCGAAGGCTTCTACAACCTTAAAACCTATGTTATGACGTGTTTCTTCGTATTTATAGCCTGGATTACCAAGGCCAATGATTAGATATTTCATAATAGTGTAAAATTACAATTATAAATTATTACTAATAAAACTAAAAGCTATAACTTTGTATAAAAAAAAAGATTATGCCAGTAATTTCAATGTTCTATGGACTAATTATTTCCATGTATTATTTGGATAATAAACAACATCATTTTCCACATATTCATGTAAAATATCAAAATGATGAGGCTGTTTTTAAAATACCAGATGGAGTGCTTTTAGATGGCTATTTACCAAATGGCAAAAATTAAATTAGTATCTGCCTGGATTGAATTACATCAAGATGAACTAATGGCAGATTGGGAATTGGCATCAACAGGACAAAAAATATTTTCAATTGATCCCTTAAAATAATTGCTATGAATCCAAGAGTAAAAGAAGTCAATACCACTCAAAATTTTATACTTCAATTAGTTTTTACGAATGATGAAAAAAAACAATTTGATGTTAAGCCTTATTTTAATTTCGGTTTATTTTCTGAGTTAAGTGATTATTCAATTTTTAAAACTGCTAAAGTTGAATTTGGCACCGTTAACTGGAGTAATGGATTAGATATATGTCCTGATACACTTTATCTAGAGAGTAAATAATCCATAATTTACAAAAGCCCCTTTAAAAAAAATGATTTGAATTTGTGTTATTTCACAATCAATTGAAATCCTTTTCCATGTACATTCATAATCTCAATCGCTGGATCTTCTTTTAAAAGCTTTCTTAACTTAGCGATATACACATCCATACTTCGACCATTAAAATAATTATCATCGCCCCAAATTGCACGTAAAGTTGCTTGACGATCAATGATTTCGTTGGTGTTTTTGGATAATAAACTCAACAGTTGATTCTCTTTTGTGGTTAATTTAACGACTCCAGAAGGTAAATGAAGCATGCGAGATTGGGCATCAAAAGCAATTGAACCAATTTTGATATTACTATCTTCTGCAATATTTTTAGTGATACTTCTTCTACTAATAGCTTCTATACGTGCTATTAATTCTTCCATAGAAAATGGTTTGGTTAAATAATCATCTGCACCTGCTGCAAAACCAGCTAATTTATCTTCTTCAAGCGATTTTGCAGTTAAAAATAAAATAGGAATCTGTTTATTTAATTCACGTATTTCTTTTGCTGTTGCAATTCCATCTAATATTGGCATCATCACATCTAGGATACAAAAATCTATTTTTTCAGCATTGAAATATTCTAATGCTAGTTTCCCGTTACGTGCTAATTTTACATGGTATCCTTTCGATGTAAGAAAGGTATGTAATAAAAGTCCTAAATTGTCATCGTCTTCTGCGAGTAAGATTGTTAATTTATTTTCCATGTGCTTGATTTTAAGTGTTAATTGGAATTTGTATGGTAAATTCCGATCCTATTTTTTCTTGACTTTTTACATTTATCTGCCAATTGTTTAAGGTTACAATCGCTTTTACATAACTTAAACCTAGACCAAAACCTTTCACATTATGCAAATTACCGGTTGGGATACGGTATAATTTATCAAAAATCTTTGCAATGTGTTCTCTAGACATCCCAATGCCTTCATCTTTAATACTTAATGAAATGTGTTGATAATTTCGCGCTAATGACACCGTAACTCTAGGTGTTTCTTTACTGTATTTTATCGCGTTATCGATAAGGTTTGAAATGACATTTACTGTATGTATTTTATCTGCATGAATATGAATAGGAGTAGCATCCATGTTTTTTACAATTTTACCCCCAAAATCTTGTATTCTAAATTGCGCATGCGCACAAAGTTCCTGAATAACTTCTGAAAGATTAATGTCTTCTTTTTTTAATTCAATATCTTTTTTATCGATAGCTGCACTTTGAAGTATACGTTCTACAAGTAATTCAAGTCGATTGTTTTCTTGATTAATCATGTGAACAAATGGTTCTGTTTTCTTGTTTTCTTCTCCCATTAAGTCTTTGTCGCGTAAGGCCTGACAAGCAAGTGAAATGGTTGCTATGGGAGTTTTAAATTCGTGAGTCATATTTGAAATAAAGTCATTCTTCAATTCACTCAATTTTTTTTGCGTGATAATTGTCTTAAACATGAAGGAAATTGCATACAGAATGAGTAGTACAAGTAAAAGACTTATACTAAAAGGAATAAACATTTCGTGGAAAATGAACGATTTTTCTGTTGGAAATTTCAGAAAAAGATAGAGGCTTTCATCGATAATATTGGATGGAAATAATTGTGTTTTGAATACATTTGTGGTGTCTGTGTTACACGCATAATGCGAGGTAGTTGTATTAAAATGAATGGCTTCGTTATTTTCATTTTTTACTACAAATCGAAATTCTTCAGGAAGTTTATCCTTTCTAGCCTCGTATGCAATAATAGAATCTAGAAAATGTATATCGATTCTTTTTTCTGGTGCAACAAACGAATTATCATGAAAAGCTACAAATAACATTTCATTGATTAGTTTTGATTTTTTAAAGATTTGCTGCATCACACGCTGATCTAATTGATTAGAAACATGATCGCTTTTTGCGTGTTTTGATTTTACAATATCTTGATTGAAAATTTGTTGAATATTTCTTACATCTTTTGCTAATACCTGATGCTCTGTTTTTAATCCGGAAATTGTGTCAAAAGATGAACCTTGAATAAGTAGGTATTTATTAAATTTTCCATTTTCTAGTAGAACAGTGTCACGTATACTAATGCTTTCTTGCGAAGTCAATAAATTCTGAAATTCCTTTTTGAGAATGTCTTTATATTCAGGGCTAAAATCTTTATTGACAACATGCAGGTATTTTCGGAGTTCAATTGCTTTTTCATGGCGAATTGCAATGCGCTCAATTAGCGTTTTTACTTTGTCTTTAAATTCTTCCGATTTTTGGTTGTACTGCTGGGATACTTGGTAAAATTGAATGAGTAACAAGGATATCATTGCGAATGACACAATTCCGATAATCCAATTAATTCTAATTTTAAGCATAGCAACAAATAAACATCCTAAAGTAAAATTAATCTGCGAGATGTAACTAACCTTAACTTTTTTTAACGCTCCATGATTTTATCAGCAGCTCCTTTTGAATTTTCTATTTCAAGGATACATTTTGCTTGTAATTCTTGTAAATTTGATTCGATATATTCAATTATTCTTACTAATTCTTCTTGTGTTTTAATCGAAAATCCAATTCCAGCATTTATAAATTGTTGTGCTTCTGGAAATTTCGTATGTAAAGGTCCAAAGATAACCGGTAGGCCAAACACCACAGGTTCAAGTGTATTGTGCAACTTTCCTGTAAATCCACCTCCAATAAATGCGATTTTTCCATAAGAATAAGCATTAGCTAATTTGCCGATACAGTCAACTAATAAGATAGATTTGTCTTTTTGATCCGTATACTTTGAGTAACGAATAATTTCGTTTTGGAATAGTTTTTCGATGGAAATTAGGTGATTTTCTGAAATGTCATGTGGAGCGAGTATTATTTTAGTGGAATTTTTCGTAAAATAACGATACAATAATTGTTCTTCGACATTCCAAGAACTACCCAGTATGAGTGCTTTTTTGCCTTGTAAAAAGTCTTCTATTATTGGGTCTTGCACTACTGATTTTTTGTTTTCTATTACTTTATCAAATCGTGTATCTCCCGTTATACGCACATTATGAATACCAATTTTATGTAAAAG
>Ga0114969_10004907_pt1 | contig 10550 bp, 7 predicted proteins | sample M_130807_MF_Meta_FD_87316 | JGI IMG/M metagenome (GOLD analysis project Ga0114969, IMG submission 87316) | Freshwater microbial communities from Lake Montjoie, Canada to study carbon cycling - M_130807_MF_MetaG | ecosystem: Environmental > Aquatic > Freshwater > Lake | place: Lake Montjoie...
GTTACTGTTACAAATAGCTCAGGGTGTTCCACTACTGCAAGTTCCACGAATATAGTTGTGAATCCTACACCTTCAATACCGGTTATTACACCAAACGGGTCTACAACATTTTGTCAAGGAGGAAGTGTTAACTTAAGTGCTACAATTGGTGCGTCAGCATATCATTGGTCGAACAATGCAACAGCACAATCTATAAATGTTTCAACTTCGGGGAGTTATTCGGTTACTATTACCAATGTAAGCGGATGTTCTGCAGTTTCATCGCCAACCATTGTAACAGTTAACGCTGTTCCTACTATTCCTGTTATTACGCCAAGTGGGGCAACAACTTTTTGCCAGGGAGGAAGTGTAAATCTTAACGCGCCAGCAGGAGCTGCTACTTATCATTGGTCAACCAATGCTTCTACCCAATCAATCAGTGTTACCTCTTCGGGGAGTTATATGGTGACAGTTACGAATAGTAGTGGTTGTCAGGCTGTTTCTTCACCTACAACAGTAATAGTAAACCCTTTACCAACAACAACAATTACAGGATCTACAACTATTTGTTCTGGTTCAAGTTCGATCCTTAATGCTGGAGCGGGTTTTACCTCATATCATTGGTCTACAAATGCGTCTACATAAACAATTTCAGTTAATTCAGCCGGTACTTACTCTGTAACTGTAACAAATGCAAGTAATTGTACTGGAATTGCCTCTGTGGTTGTCACTGTAGGTTCTGGATTGTCCCCTTCAATTTCCGGCTCTTCAATTCTTTGTTCTGGAACTAGTTCAGTTCTTAATGCCGGATCCGGATATAGTGCATATCACTGGTCAACAAATGGAACAACTCAATCAATTTCAATAAGTTCGGCAGGCGTTTATTCAGTGACTGTGACGAATTCAAGCGGATGTTCAGGAAGTGCTTCAATAGCAGTTACTACAGCAACTTCGCCTACACCAACAGTTACCGGTGTTTCAGCAATTTGTACAGGTTCGAATTCTAATTTTAATTCGGGTAGTGGTTTTAGTTCATATAGTTGGTCAACGGGAGCTACAACACAATCTATTTCAGTTTCAACTGCAGGTACATATAATGTGACTGTTACTAACTCAAGTGGATGTTCTGGTACAGCCACAAAAACGCTTACAGTTAACAGCAATCCTTCTCCGACAATTTCCGGGGCATCTAATATTTGTTCCGGGACAAATACTACACTTAATGGGGGGGCAGGATTTAGCTCCTATCATTGGTCAACCAATGCCACGACACAAACAATAACTGTAAATTCAGCAAATACTTATTCAATTACCGTAACAAATTCATCTGGGTGTTCTGGTACAGCTTCAAAAACAGTTAATGTAAATCCAGCACCCAATCCCGTTATTACAGGTGCGTCTACAATTTGCGGAGGGGCAAGTACAGTGCTTCATGCAGGTGCAGGTTATAGTTCGTATTTGTGGTCTACTGGTTCAACAAATCAAAATATAAGCGTCTCAACAGCCAATACTTATTATGTGACTGTTACAAATTCTTCAGGTTGTTCAGGAGTTAATTCGAAAGTAGTAACAGTAGGTAGTATTCCAAATCCAGAAATTTCATCAAATGGATTAACTTCAATTTGTCAAGGAAGTTTTGCTACTCTAATTGCAGATTCAGGATATGCATCATATAATTGGTCAAATGGATCTAGTTTATCTTCAATTTCTGTACATGACTCAGGCGTATTTTCTGTTGTTGTTTCAGATGTTAACGGTTGTACTGGTTTATCCAACACAATTTCTGTTTCTGTAAATGACACACCAATATGTTCAGGATGGATTCAACCATCTGAAATTTGTTCAGGTGATGCCGCATACATAAGTATAGATGGAGATACTTCCTGGAACTATTTATGGAACCCTGGATTAATGACCGGAATGACATTAACAGTTATTCCTCCTGTTTCAACAACTTATTTATTAACTGCTACAAACAGTTCCAATTGTACAACTACTTTTTCTTTGCCAATTACTGTTAATCCTGTTCCATTTACACCGGCAATTATTCAATCAGGAAGTGTATTAATCGCCATGGCTAACAATGCTTCAAGTTATCAATGGTATTTTAATGGCGTATCAATTTCCGGCGTTACTGATATGATTTATAATCCTGGTAAACAATATGGAAATTACTCAGTAATTATTTCAAATGATTTTGGATGTGAAACTCAATCCGTTCCTTATGGTTATTATGGAGTTGGAATTTCTAATGTTGTTAGTTCAGATATTGTTATTTACCCAAACCCATTTTTAGATTATATCGAAGTTGAAAACCTTGATGGAAAGTACGAAATAAAAATATTTGATATTCAGGGGAAGGTGGTCTACCAAACACTTAACTCGGAAAATATTGAAATAATCAACACTTCAGAACTTTCCGCAGGCTTTTATTTACTTAGAATTATTAACCGATCGAAAATCATCAATTCAGTTTTAGTTAAGAATTAGTTTAAACTAAGATTTGCATCAATAAAAGGGCAGATAAAATATTCTGCCCTTTGTTTTTATTAAATCATATTTACTCTTTGATTTCTTCAGAAACAATTTCAATAAAATGCTGAAAATATATTTCAAACCTACTTGTAGTACCTGCAGGACTGCTCTTGATTTGATAAAAGAAAATACCAAAGAAAAAATTGAGTTGTTTGAATATTTAGTGACAGTGCCAACTCAAAAGGATATTCGTGAGGTATTAAAAATGTTGGGATTAAAAGCAGAACAAATTGTTCGCAAGAAGGAGCATTTATATAAAGAGAAATATGAAGGCAAAAAAATACCGAACGCGCAATGGATAAAGATTCTTTCTGAAAATCCAATATTAATTGAGCGCCCGATTCTGATTAAAGATGGCAAAGCAATTATTGGGAGACCACCGGAAAGAGTTTTGGAATTGCTAAAAGTGCTTTAGGTTGGAAGGAACTTTTAATAGCTATGATTTAAATCAGAAAATTTTAGTAAAATAAAATTGAATTTTGTTAAAAATAGATTTAACTTTCACTAACCAAAATCCAAAAATCATGATCACTGCAGATTCAATTGAAACTCATCACGAGTACAAAACCTGGTTGAACAAACTTGAATTTTTCAAGGATGAATTAAAAATATTTAAAAACAGATTGTCGGAGGTCACGAAACAGAATACAAATCACGATGTGTTAGCGATGGTCGAGCATTTTCAGAATCAGATTATCATTCAGCGAAACGAAATTGATACTCTCCGACACAACATTAAGCAGTACGAAAATTCACTCGAAGCGAAAGTGAAAGAAAATATAGTGGCTGCAAATCACAATGCTGATCCAGAATTTGACCAACACAAGGAAAGTATCACCACCTTCGAATATTTATTTAATGAACTCAGAGATGATTGCGTAAAGTTCTTTTCGAAAGTGATGTAAGAAAACCAAACCAAAACCCATAGAAGGGAGTTTCAGATTTTTCTGAAACTCCTTTTTGTTTTTAGTCCTTCCAGTACCACCAATCTAATTTTTTCTTTTCGTGCTTTTTTGTTTCGGAAAAATAAACTGCGCACCGAAAAACATAAAGCAGGCAACGATCGTGTTGCGCGCCAGTGAGTTGAGTCATTTTATCATACAACCCCTGCGGATTTTTATTTTTCAAATCGCTCACCTTTCTGATTCCAAGTAAGTACAAATCACCTGCAATTGATTTCCCCACTCCGGGAATTATTTGCAATGATTTTAAAATTTCTTTTTCAGCATTCATTTTCTGAAATGAAAACTACTTGTTAAAATTTATAACAGTTCCCACATTTCCATTCGGCTCCTGTATATTCAAGAGATAAGAAAGCGTAGGAGCAATGTCGGTGATGTGATTGAGTGTTCCGGTTTCACCTGTTTTTATTTTCCAACCATACCATAATAAGGGAACATGCGTGTCGTACGAAAAAATGGCGCCGTGCGTGGTGCCTTTTATTCGTCCGCCAAACCAATATGGATCATACAGAATCATAATATCTCCGCTGCGCTTTGGTAAATAACTATTGTTCAAAACTGATTTTAACTGGTCAGGCATAGTTGCCGCATTCAGGTCTTCAATCACAAATGAATTGTAATATCCTTTTTGTCTGTATAGCATCGGTTGAATTAAATTCAATACACCTTCAACTGTAATGTTTTTATGTTCGAGAAGAGAATGATTCAGATAAAGTTGCTGGTTTTCGTAAGCAAGAATAATTCCTGTATCGCCAAAGGATTTATTCAATATTATTTTCATGGAATCGAGCAATGAAATTTCATTTATCACTCCGGCAGGAATGTGATAATCTTTTGCTAAACCCGGCACAGGCGCCACACCATGATCGGCAGTTAAAAAAATGAGGTAATTATTTTTTCCAACCCATGTATCTAAAAATGAAAAGAACTCAGCAAGGTCCTTGTCCAATCGTAAGTATGTATCTTCAGCTTCAATTGAATTCGGACCAAATAAATGTCCGACATAATCAGTGGAAGAAAAACTGACAGTTAAAAAATCTGTTACAGTTCCTTTTCCGAAGTTTTCATTTTTAATGGTGCTGATTGCAAAGTCTTTCAATAATGTATTTCCATAAGGTGTGTACTTAACTAAATCATATTTCACCCATGTGGAATCAGAAAGATGGTGCGGGAAAATTGGTTTTGTATCAGATGGCAATGAAGATTCATATTGAATGCTGTCAATTGTGCTTTCAGTATATTGTTCAATCGGCAACAGTGTATTCCAGTTTTGCGATAAATATTTTTTTGGTTGCTGTTCAGCATTTATATCCGCCACCCACTTTGGCAATGCGCTCATGTAAAACGAACTGGTAATCCAATTTCCTGTTAACCCATCTAACCAGTAGGCGGCATTACCTGTGTGACCTGCCGGAAGTATCGCACCTCGGTCTTTCAATGAAATACCAATTGCTTTCGACTGAAAATTATTTGATAGGCGCAGTTGGTCGGTGATGGTCGTAGTAAGCATTCGCTGTGGCGACATGTTGCCCGATAAATTATCAGCACCAACTGTTTTATAAGATGTATCACTCGTTACATATACAGATTTATTGGATTCACGCTCAAACCAATCATTCGAAACTATTCCATTAATGGCTGGGACACTACCTGTATAAATGGATGCATGCCCCGGACCTGTGTAAGTCGGAATGTAATTGAACTGCGCATTTTTACAATTGAAACCCTGAGTCATTAATCGTTTAAAACCACCATCAGTATATTTTGAATAATAGCGATACAAAAAATCGTAACGCATCTGATCAATCACAATTCCAACAACCAACTTCGGTTGATTAGGTATCGGAGTTGTTTGTGCAAAAAGATTCTGACTACCTAAAAGAAAAATCAGAACAAGCAAAGTGTTTTTCACAAGAATTAATTTTAGCGCAAGATATACCGTTGATTGAATTGAAATAATTTATCGGAACATTTAACCTTAATTTACCAATGAAAATTTGAATTTCTGTTTCAAAGAATATCCACAGTTTTTAGTGGGAAGGAGTAAAATCAATTTTTTAATTAGCTGACTACATTGCGTCGCAGGACTTTTTCAACAAAAGTGTTTCAACGAATAATTAATAATGGCTGAGAAAATTTTTAAATACGACGAAGACAGCATCAAGTCGCTGGATTGGAAGGAGCACATCCGGCTGCGCCCCGGCATGTACATTGGTAAACTGGGTGATGGCAGCGCGATGGACGATGGAATTTATGTATTGCTGAAAGAAACAATTGATAACTGCATTGATGAATACACAATGGGTTATGGAAAAAATATTGACATTGAATTAACCGACCACTCAGCTAAAGTTCGTGATTACGGAAGGGGAATTCCGTTGGGAAAATTAGTGGAATGTGTGAGTAAGATTAACACAGGTGGTAAGTATGATTCCAATGCGTTTCAAAAAAGTGTTGGATTGAATGGCGTAGGAACAAAAGCAGTGAATGCACTCTCCACAAATTTTAAAGTGCAGGCATGGCGCGATGGAAAAACGAAAGTTGCTGAATTCCTCAATGGAAATCTGACCAAGCAAACGAAGGAAGAAAAATCATCGGAGCCCAACGGAACTTATGTTGAGTTTATTCCGGATGAAAAAATTTTTCGCAACTACCGTTACATTCCTGAGTTCGCAGAGAATCAGGTTTGGAATTATTGTTTTCTGAATGCGGGTTTGAATATCAATTTCAACGGAAAGAAATATTTATCGAAAGATGGATTGCTCGATTTGCTGAAGCGAAAATCAAATCAGGAAGACATCCGTTATCCGATTATTCATTTGAAGGGTGAAGACATTGAAGTTGCTTTCACTCACGACAATCAGTATGGCGAAGAATATTATTCGTTCGTGAATGGGCAACACACCACGCAAGGCGGAACTCACCTGCAGGCATTCAAGGAAGGAATGGTGAAAACGCTTCGCGATTTTTACAAGAAGGATTTCGACATCAATGATATTCGCCAGTCCATTATTGCTGCTGTGAGTGTTCGTGTGCAGGAACCTGTTTTCGAATCGCAGACAAAAACAAAACTCGGTTCGCAGTTCGTGAGCGAAGGCGGTGCTTCCATGCGCAGCTTCGTGGTTGATTTTCTCACCAAGGAGTTAGATAATTTCTTACATAAAAATCCTGCCACTGCCGATGCACTGTTACAGCGCATCATGCAAAGCGAACGCGAGCGCAAAGAACTTTCCGGCATTCGCAAACTTGCCAACGAGCGCGCGAAGAAGGCAAACCTGCACAATAAAAAATTGCGCGATTGCCGCTTGCATCTCAACGAAGACCAGAAAAAAGAAAATGTATTGAACACCACGCTCTTCATTACCGAAGGAGATTCTGCCAGTGGTTCCATCACCAAATCGCGCGATGTCGAAACACAAGCCGTGTTCAGTTTGCGTGGTAAGCCGCTCAACTGTTACGGTTTAACCAAGAAGATTGTGTATGAAAACGAAGAGTTCAATTTATTGCAACACGCACTCAACATCGAAGAAGGTTTGGAAAATCTTCGTTACAACAGGGTAGTGGTTGCCACCGATGCCGATGTGGATGGCATGCACATTCGTTTGTTGCTGCTCACTTTCTTCCTGCAGTTTTTCCCCGACCTCGTCAAAAATGGTCATGTGTATATTCTCGACACACCGCTTTTCCGTGTGCGCGATAAAAAGGAAACCATTTACTGTTACAGCGAAACCGAAAAACAAAACGCAATAAAAAAACTGACCGGCAAACCCGAAATCACGCGCTTCAAAGGACTCGGCGAAATTTCGCCCGAAGAGTTTGCCAATTTTATAGGAGACGAAATACGGTTGAACCCCATTATTCTGAAACCCGAAATGACCATTCAGAGTCTGCTCGAATACTACATGGGAAAAAACACACCCGCCCGGCAAGATTTTATTATCAGCAATCTGAAGTTCGAAAAAGATTTAGTGGAAGAAGAAGCAGCACTGCTGTAAATTTCTTTAGCTTCATTAGGGCAAGCCCCCAAGCATTGATTACAATGCAAGCGGTCGGGCTTTTCATTCCAATCTTTTATTGATTACAATAAAAGGATTTTCCCTTCAATCCCTCTTGCGGCTTACGCACTCATTTGCTACGCAGTCATTGTTTCAAAAATTTACTCTGCATCCGTTGTTTGCCATTGCTTATTTGTAAAATGTAAAATCCATTTGCAAGGGCACCGATATTTACTTCTTCATTGTTGGAAGTAATTTCATTCCTTACCACTTGTTGCCCAAGTAGATTATAAATTATGAGTTCAACTTTTTGTGAACTGTTCATCCACCAAGCAATATGTAATTCATCTTGCGCAGGGTTAGGATAAAGGTTCAGATAACTCCTACCTGTTTCAATCGTTCCTGCATTCGTAATACACCCGGGCACTAAACATCCATTACTATCTAACCTAACCAACCACAAATCTTGATTGGTCATTTGTGTGCCTGTGCTATCACACCCATCAGTACTTCCGCTTACAATAAACCCGCCATCAGGCAATTGCTGAAAGTCAGCAAAATAATTAAACTGGCTTATACAGTATTTATACAAATGCTCCCACAAAAAATTTCCGTCCTTATCCAATTTTGCTATCCAACCCTGCGGATGACTGCCGTTGCTATCAACCGGGTCAAACATAACACCTATTATAACAATGCTGCTGTCTTCAAGTTGTTTTGCTATGTAAGGAGCATTCTGCTCTGTTGCATTGAATATAGTTCTCCATTTAAAACTAAAATCATTGTTCAATTCTCCTAAGTAAGTTGGTTGTGGAAAATCCCCTGTATTTATTACTGTATCTAAGGTTCCATATTTTATCATTTGATTTTTCAAACCAATATTCAAATACCCTCCCCATGAATACATTGCTCCTGTATTCCATAGTTTTTGGTCAACCATATTCCCTGCACTATCCGTAATAATTATCCATGGAGCCCAATGTGTCGGAGTCAATTTTTTTTCACCACCAATAATTAAATTCTTATTAGGTAATTCAAATACGCAATATCCTTCATCATTTATTGCGGGTGCTCCATAGGATTTATGCCACAACTCATTCCCATTGCTATCAGTCTTTAATAAGTAAATTTCAGTTTTTGAATTTGAACCAGTGCCTGTATCTTTAACCGTTCCAATAATGGCATATCCTGAATCACTACAAAAGGAAAAATTATTTGCAATAAAAAGTAAACTGTCGCCCAGATAGGTTTTAATAAAAGAAGTATCACCGTTTAGGTCTATTTTAATTAAAAATCCTCTATATTGGTATGGTAATGGTCTCGATATAGAACCGACACCTACATATTTGTTATCTATCTTTCTTACACAATGGCTAAGACCCATAGAATACCTTCCAATAACTAAAGTGTCAATCACAATTTCTGAAACAGGATTTCCATTTAAATCAAATTTACTAAATATTAAACTGCTATTGGAATTTGAAAGAGGCCATGCTCCTCTCAAAATGCTAAATAAATTTGAGTCAATATTTATGCTCATTCCCCATTCTGACCATGTATTGTTAAAATCAAAACTTTTATTAAACTGTGATTGTCCAAATAAATTAAAAGGCAACAATAAAATTATTGCTGCCTTTATTAAAATCGTTCTCACTGAATTATAAAAGTTTTTTAGTTTGTTGGTGTTTCTCCCCTCGTGCCCCTGCTTGTGTGTTTTCACCAGCAGGTTTTTATCGCACACAAAATAAATTAATTCACGAAATAAATTTCCCCTAACCAATTTTTTCATAGATGCGACGCAATTATTAGTCAGCAACAAACCATCGCTGACTGTTCCTTCTCCTTGTAATCAAGGAGAAGGATAGGATGAGGATGAGCGCGTGCCGTCAAAACGCGCGGAGCGAATCGGGTTTGACTTGAATTTTCTTTTGCAACTTTTCTTTGCTTCAAGGCAAAGAAAAGTTGAAGCGACAAAAAGCTCCCATATATATAGTATGAGATTTGCAACCCGACTCCCAACCTTCCTTCAACTCTCCTTTCATTAAAAACCGCTTAAATTTCATTTTTTACGGCATTTAGCACTTTCGTTACGGCTCTCTTTTTCTTCCTTACAGCATCGCCAACTCTCGTTACGCCTCTGCCCCGTCTCACTGTCAGTCTGCCTCGCTTCGCTACGCCTCTCTTTGCATCCTTTGTCAGTTGCGCGGCTTCGCCGCGCCTCTGTCTTTCTTCAGGATGCCATCGCCTCCTTTCAGAATGCTATCGCCAAATCTCTTTTCGCTATCGAGAACTTTCTTTTTCCCATCGCCAAAAAACTTTACGCTTCATTTTTTCTTCCGGACGCTATCGTTTTAATTCTTTACCTCCAAGCGAACTTTCTTTTTCATATCATCCTAAAACTTTACTCCTATAACTCCTTCTGTACTCCTATAACTCTTAGTTAAAAAAACTCCGTGAGATCTCTGCGCTAAACTCTGTGAACTCTGTGGTTAAGTATATCAAAATTAAAATTGAACATTCGCACACAATTCTGTGAACAGTGTTTGGAAGTTTCTCTAAAATAATTTTCACATTTAAAATCAAATGAAATCTTTGTTGAATTCAAGTTGCAATAAGAAATAGCAAATTAAAGAATGAGTGAAGAAGAAAAAATAAAATCTGAATCGTTGCACGAGAGCAAGCATGTCGAGAGCATGTACAAAGATTGGTTTCTCGATTATGCATCGTATGTGATATTAGAAAGAGCCGTGCCCGCCATTGAAGATGGATTTAAACCAGTGCAGCGCCGCATTGTTCATGCGATGAAGGAAATGGACGATGGTCGCTTCAACAAAGCAGCGAACATCATCGGGCAAACCATGCAGTATCATCCGCACGGCGATGCAAGTATTGGCGATGCAATGGTGAACATCGGTCAGAAAGATTTACTGATTGAAACACAGGGAAACTGGGGCGATGTGCGCACAGGAGATTCTGCTGCAGCCCCTCGTTACATTGAAGCGCGCCTTTCGAAATTTGCACTGGAGGTTGTGTTCAATGCACAAACTACAAGATGGCAACTGAGTTACGACGGACGAAA
>Ga0114969_10004910_pt1 | contig 10549 bp, 7 predicted proteins | sample M_130807_MF_Meta_FD_87316 | JGI IMG/M metagenome (GOLD analysis project Ga0114969, IMG submission 87316) | Freshwater microbial communities from Lake Montjoie, Canada to study carbon cycling - M_130807_MF_MetaG | ecosystem: Environmental > Aquatic > Freshwater > Lake | place: Lake Montjoie...
AAGCAACTCGAATTATTTTGTTTATATATCAATAAATTATAGGGCATCATGTAAGCATGGTTTTATCACGCCGCCAGCGTATGTTCCCTGAAGGCGGCCAGCAGTTCTTCGATAAACTTCATCCTGGCCGGGCGATCGGTGAGATCCAGCATAAACTTCAGCTTGGCTGGGCCGTCGAGGCGGTAAACCTGCGGTTTGCTTTGCAGCAGACCAATCAGATAGCTCGGGTCGACGCGGTTTTTCTCGCCGAATTCGATAAACCCACCGCGCTCGTTACCCTCGATACGCTTGATCCCCAGAGTTTGCGCATGCTGGCGCATCGCCGCGCTTTGCAGCAGATTGCGTGCCGCATCCGGCAGCAGCCCGAAGCGATCAATCAGCTCCACTTTCAGCTCTTCCAGTTCACCGGTATTTTTCGCACTGGCGATGCGCTTGTAGAAGGACAAACGGGTATTCACATCTGGGATAAAATCGTCCGGCAGCAGGGCTGGCATGCGCAGTTCGACTTCGGTCTGATTGCTGGTGAGATCTTCCAGAGAAGGCTCGCGCCCGTTTTTCAACGCATCGACGGCGTTTTCCAACAGTTCCATATACAGCGAGAAACCAACGGTGGTCATCTGGCCGCTCTGATCTTCACCCAGCAATTCGCCAGCGCCACGGATTTCCAGATCGTGGGTTGCCAGCGCAAAGCCTGCGCCCAAGTCTTCCAGCGCGGCGATCGCTTCCAGACGTTTGTGCGCATCGGCACTCATGGTTTTTGGATGCGGCGTCAGCAGGTAGGCATAAGCCTGATGGTGTGAACGCCCAACGCGGCCGCGAAGCTGGTGCAGTTGCGCCAGGCCGAAGCGATCGGCCCGCTCGATAACAATGGTATTGGCACTCGGGATATCGATACCGGTTTCGATAATGGTGGTGCAAACCAGCACGTTGAAGCGTTGGTGATGGAAATCGTTCATCACCCGCTCCAGGTCGCGCTCGCGCATCTGGCCGTGGCCGATGGCGATACGTGCCTCTGGCACCAGTTCGGCCAGCCGCTCAGCGGCTTTATCGATGTTTTCCACATCGTTGTACAGGTAATACACCTGCCCACCGCGCAGCACTTCACGCAGAATGGCTTCGCGCACTACCAGGCTGTCGTATTCGCGCACGAAGGTTTTTACCGCCAGGCGGCGCGCAGGCGGCGTGGCGATGATCGACAAGTCACGCATGCCGCTCATCGCCATATTCAGGGTACGTGGAATTGGCGTGGCGGTGAGCGTCAGGATATCCACGTCAGCGCGCATCGCTTTAATGCGCTCTTTGTGGCGCACGCCGAAGCGGTGTTCTTCATCGACGATCAACAGCCCCAAATCTTTCCAGCGCAGATCGCTTTGCAGCAGCTTATGGGTGCCGATGATGATATCCACTTTGCCTTCTGCGGCTTCTTCCAATACCTGCTGTTGCTCTTTGGCACTGCGAAAACGCGACATCATCTCAATGCGAATCGGCCAGGTGGCAAAACGATCGCGGAAGTTATCGAAGTGCTGCTGCGCCAGCAGGGTGGTCGGCACCAAGACCGCCACCTGCTTATTGTTCTCCACCGCCAGAAACGCGGCGCGCATCGCCACTTCGGTTTTACCAAAGCCGACATCGCCACACACCAAGCGATCCATCGCCAGCGGCTGACACATATCGCTCAGCACGGCGTTGATCGCCTGTTCCTGATCGGGGGTAGTTTCAAATGGGAAGGTTTGGCAGAACAACTGATACTGTTCGCGGTTGTGTTTAAACGCAAAGCCAGATTTGGCGGCGCGCTGGGCATAAATATCCAGCAGCTCTGCTGCCACGTCACGCACGCGCTCGGCCGCTTTCTGCCGCGCCCGCGACCAGACATCGCCACCCAACTTGTGCAGCGGCGCATTTTCGTCGGCACCCCCGGCGTAGCGGCTAATCAGATGCAGGGAGGAGACCGGCACGTACAGTTTGTCTTCGCCCGCGTAAGAGAGGATCAGGTATTCCGCCTTGATGCCGCCGGTTTCTAGCGTGGTCAGGCCGACATAGCGCCCGACGCCGTGTTCCAGATGCACCACCGGTTGACCAGAGTGCAGCTCCGCCAGGTTGCGGATCAGCGTATCGGTATTAATGGTGCGGCGATTATCCTGCCGACGGCGGCTGACGCGTTCACCCAGCAGATCGCTTTCGCAGATCAGCGCCCGGTCGCGCAGGCTATCGATAAAACCGCGCTCGGAGGCGCCGATCATCATATAGCGGCCGGGAGCTTCAGCTTCATCAAGGTGCTGGATCAGGCTGGTGCTCAGCTTGATGCGGCCCAGTAAATCCTGCAGGGTTTCACGGCGGCCTTCGCTCTCGACTGAGAAAATGACGCTGCCGCTGAAGCTTTCGGTAAACCGGCGCAGGTTATCCAGCGGGGCTTTCTGCTGGGCCTGGACGGACAGATCGGGCAAGGGCTGATAACCCAGATTGGTACTCCCCGCTCTGGCAGGCAGATCGTCGGTTTTCAGCGCCATACGCGGCCAGGCTTTCAGCTCGGCGAACAGGGCATCCACGCGCAGCCACAGCGTATCGGGGGCGAGCAAAGGACGCATCGGGTCAACCCGGCGGCTCTCAAAACGCTGATTAACATCCAACCAGAAGCGTTCGGCGGCGCTTTCCAGGTTGCCGGTGTTAACGATCAGCGTATTTGCAGGCAGATAGCTGAATAAAGAAGGCAGCGGCTGGCTGAAGAATAGCGGCTGCCAGTATTCGATACCGGCTGGCCAGGTGCCTTTGCTTACCTGCTGATAAATATGCTCAGCGTCGCGGCGCACTTCAAACTGCTCACGCCACTGACTACGGAACAGCTCAATGGCGGTTTTATCGGTGGGGAATTCATGGGCGGGCAGCAGATTGATGGCATCCACTTCGCTCAGGGTGCGCTGGGTATCCACGTCGAAGGTGCGCAGGCTGTCGATTTCATCATCGAAAAAGTCGAGGCGGTATGGTTCCTCGCTGCCCATCGGATACAGATCGAGCAGCGCACCGCGGGTGGCGAACTCGCCGTGCTCCATCACCTGATCGACGCTGCGGTAACCGGCCTGTTCCAACTGTGCGCGCAGGAGATCCCGTGAAAGTCGCTGGCCTTTTTTCATCACCAGCGCATGGCCGTGCAGGAACTCATGCGGGCAAACGCGCTGCATCAGGGTATTGACCGGCAGAATAATAATGCCGTGTTCCATGGTCGGAAGATGGTACAAGCTGGAAAGGCGCGCCGAGATAATTTCCTGATGCGGTGAGAAACTGTCGTACGGCAGCGTTTCCCAGTCGGAAATGCTGGTCACCCTCTGATCGGTAAACTGTTGGATTTCGTCACGCAACCGCAGCGCGTTTTGCATATCCGGGGCGACGAGCATCACCGGGCCGTGATGGCGTTCGGCGATCTCAGCGCATTCAACGGCACAGGCAGAGCCGGTCAGTTGCCCCAGTTGGCGCAAATCACCCGCGCGGTCAGGTAGAGAGTAACGAGAAGATGATGAGGAACGGCGGCTATTATCAGAAGTGCTCATTCAGTTATCTTTAATCAATGAATTGAATAACAGTTTTTGTGGTGTTCACCGTGATGGTTGACGCGTGAATACCACAAAACCCTGTTTACCTGGCGCAAATAACAGCGCGCCTTTACCTTCTTTATATTAGCCCAGCGGCTAATAAACTGACACAGGTAAAAGCATGCACCAGGCTGCTGTTGGGCGTTATTTAACCGCAGGTAAGAGAATAAAACCCGTCGGGTGGTTCCATAAACCGGGTGGAGCCATTATTATCCATGTTCATTGTGCTTAAGCTACGGCAACTAAACGGATTTCATGTATCAACCTGTCGCGTTATTCATTGGCCTGCGTTATATGCGCGGGCGAGCTTCAGACCGCTTTGGGCGGTTTGTTTCCTGGCTGTCCACCATCGGCATTACGCTGGGTGTGATGGCATTGGTCACCGTACTTTCGGTTATGAACGGTTTCGAAAAAGATCTCGAAAACAACATTTTGGGCTTAATGCCGCAGGCGCTGATTACCAGTAAGCAGGGTTCGATCAATCCTGAGCAACTCCCGGCGTCTGCCGTGCAGGGGTTACAAGGCGTGGCCCGCGTCGCACCGCTAACCACCGGTGACGTTGTGCTGCAAAGCGCGCGCAGCGTCGCTGTGGGGGTGATTCTCGGTGTGAATCCAGATGAAGCCGATCCGCTGTCGCCGTTCCTGGTTAACGTCAAGCAGCAGCAGTTGCAGCCGGGCGAATACAATCTCATCATCGGCGAACAGCTGGCCGGGCAGTTGGGCGTCAAACGTGGCGATCAGCTGCGCCTGATGGTGCCGAGTGCCAGCCAGTTTACCCCGATGGGCCGCATTCCGAGCCAGCGGCTATTTACCATTATTGGTACTTTCCACGCTAACAGTGAGGTGGATGGTTACCAACTGTTGGCTAACCAACAGGATGCTTCACGCCTGATGCGTTACCCGGCGGGGAATATCACCGGTTGGCGTCTGTTCCTGCAACAGCCGTTGCAGGTGGATACCCTCAGCCAGCAAACGCTGCCGGAAGGCACCGTATGGAAAGACTGGCGCGAGCGTAAGGGCGAGCTGTTCCAGGCGGTGCGCATGGAGAAAAACATGATGGGGCTGCTGCTTAGCCTGATCGTGGCGGTAGCGGCATTCAATATCATTACCTCTCTGAGCTTGCTGGTGATGGAGAAGCAGGGCGAAGTCGCTATTCTGCAAACTCTGGGCCTGACGCGGCGCCAGATTATGTTGATCTTTATGGTACAGGGGGCCAGTGCGGGCATTATCGGTTCGCTGCTGGGCACCTTGCTGGGCGTGCTGCTGGCCAGTAACCTGAACAACCTGGTGCCGATTCTGGGTGTCTTGCTTGACGGCGCTACGCTGCCGGTGGCGGTTGACCCGTTGCAGGTGACGATCATTGCCGTCGCGGCGATGGCGGTTTCTCTGTTATCCACGCTTTACCCTTCATGGCGCGCTGCCGCCGTACAACCCGCTGAGGCTTTACGTTATGAGTAACCATCTTTTGTTGCAGTGTGACAACCTGTGCAAGACCTATCAGGAAGGCAATCTGCATACCGACGTGCTGCGCAATGTCAGTTTTGCCATGCAACCGGGCGAGATGATGGCGATCGTCGGCAGCTCGGGTTCCGGTAAAAGTACCTTGTTGCACCTGCTGGGCGGGCTGGATTCGCCCACTTCCGGCGAAGTGATCTACAAGGGGCAGTCATTGAATTCGCTCTCTTCCGCCGCTAAGGCCGAATTGCGTAACCGCCAGCTTGGCTTTATCTATCAGTTCCACCATCTGTTGCCGGATTTCACCGCGCTGGAAAACGCCGCTATGCCGCTGCTGATTGGCGGTATGAAACCGGCACTGGCGCAGGAAAAAGCGTTGGAAATGCTGGCGGCGGTCGGGCTGGAAAAACGCAGTAAACACCGCCCCTCTGAGCTTTCCGGCGGCGAACGCCAGCGCGTGGCGATTGCCCGTGCGCTGGTGAATAACCCGTCGCTGGTGCTGGCGGATGAACCGACCGGTAACCTCGATCAGCGCACCGCTGACAGCATTTTTGATTTGCTGGGTGAACTGAACGTGCGTCAGGGCACGGCGTTTCTGGTGGTGACCCACGATCTGCAACTGGCACGGCGTTTAAGCCGCCAGTTGGAAATGCGTGATGGGCATCTGCAATCTCACTTGACCCTGATGGGGGCCGAGTAATGAGCGCTTCGCCACTTTCCTTGCTGATGGCGCTGCGCTTCAGCCGTGGTCGGCGGCGCGGCGGCATGGTTTCGCTGATTTCGGTGATCTCCACCATTGGTATCGCGCTAGGGGTGGCGGTGTTGATCGTCGGCCTGAGTGCAATGAATGGCTTTGAGCGTGAACTGCAAAACCGCATTCTGGCGGTGGTGCCGCACGGTGAGATCGAACCGGTTAATCAGCCGTTCGAAGGTTGGCCCGAGATCCAGCAGCGGGTGGAAAAAGTGCCGGGCATTTTGGCTGCCGCGCCTTATATCAACTTTACCGGTCTGATGGAGAACGGCACCCAACTGCGTGCGGTGCAGGTCAAAGGTGTGGATCCCGCGCAGGAAAGCCAGCTTAGCGCACTGCCGAAATACGTGCAGGGCGATGCCTGGGCCAATTTCAAAAGCGGTGAGCAGCAGGTGATTCTGGGCAAAGGCGTTGCCGAAGCGCTGGGGGTGAAGCAAGGTTCTTATGTGACGGTGATGATCCCGAACAGCGATCCGGAAATGAAGCTGCTGCAACCGAAACGTATTCGCCTGCAAGTGGCCGGTATCCTGCAACTCAGCGGCCAGCTTGATCACAGTCTGGCTATGGTGCCACTGGCCGATGCGCAACAGTATCTGGATATGGGTGACAGTGTCACTGGCCTTGCTATCAAAGTAAATGACGTGTTCGCCGCGAATAAGCTGGTGCGCGATGCCGGTGAAGTCACCGATGCCTACGTCTATATCAAGAGCTGGATCGGCACCTACGGTTATATGTATCGCGATATCCAGATGATCCGCGCCATTATGTACCTGGCGATGGTGCTGGTGATCGGGGTGGCCTGCTTTAACATTGTTTCCACCTTGGTGATGGCGGTGAAGGATAAAAGCGGAGATATCGCCGTGCTGCGTACTCTCGGTGCCAAAGACGGGTTTATCCGCGCCATCTTTATCTGGCACGGCTTGCTGGCCGGGCTGGTGGGCAGCCTAAGCGGCGTGGTGGTCGGCGTTATTGCTTCGTTGCAACTGACCAATCTTATCAAAGGGATCGAAAAGCTGATGGGGCACTCTTTCCTGTCTGGTGATATCTACTTTATCGATTTCCTGCCGTCCGAACTGCACTGGCTGGACGTACTTATCGTTCTGGCAACCGCCATTGTGCTCAGCCTGCTGGCCAGTTGGTATCCGGCCCGGCGTGCGAGCCGCATCGATCCTGCTCGCGTACTGAGCGGACAATAATAAAAACCTGGGGCTGATTAAGACGCCCCATTTTTTTAGCCTGAGGTCGAGTTATGTACTACGGTTTCGATATGGGCGGCACCAAGATTGAATTGGGTGTGTTCGATGCCGATCTACGGCGTATCTGGCAGAAACGGCTGCCGACGCCGCGTGACGACTACCGGCAATTGCTGGCTGTGTTGCGCGATCTCACCCATGAGGCCGATGCGTTTTGCGGTACGCAAGGTTCAGTGGGGATAGGAATTCCGGGCCTGCCGAATGAAGATGGCACCTTGTTTACCGCCAACGTGCCCGCCGCGATGGGGCAACCACTGCCGCGCGATCTGAGCACGCTGATTGGCCGTGAGGTCAGGGTAGATAACGATGCTAACTGCTTCGCTTTGTCAGAAGCCTGGGATGACGATTTCCGTCACTATCCCAGCGTGTTGGGTATTATTCTTGGCACCGGAGTAGGCGGTGGATTGATTGTGGATGGCAAAGTGCTGTCTGGGCGTAACTATATCGCCGGTGAGTTCGGCCACTTCCGTTTGCCAGTGGATGCGCTGGAAGTGCTCGGGCGTGATATACCTCGCGTAGCCTGCGGTTGCGGCCATAACGGTTGCATTGAAAATTACATATCGGGCCGCGGATTTGAGTGGATGTACAGCCACTTTTATCAGCACCACTTGCCTGCGCAGCAGATTATTGCGCATTATCAGGCGGGTGAACCACGGGCAGTGGCGCATGTTGATCGTTTTCTGGAAGTGCTGGCGATATGTCTCGGCAATCTGCTGACTATTATCGATCCGCATCTGGTGGTGATTGGCGGTGGGCTATCGAATTTCGACGCGATCTACCAGGCGTTACCGCAACGCTTGCCAGCGCATCTGCTGCGTGTGGCTAAACTACCACGCATCGAGAAGGCGCGTTACGGTGATGCGGGCGGGGTTCGTGGGGCTGCGTTTCTCAATTTAGTGCGTAATAAATAAGCAAGGAGAGTTCATGCACACTCGCCATCGGTTGTGTCGGTTTCGCAAGAATAAGCATGTGCTGCATCAGCGCTTTCGCTCACGGATTTTCCACCGAGATACTATGGCGGCGGCAGAGTTGAAGAAGCCGTTTGTCGTGGTGCTGACAGGGGCAGGGATTTCTGCTGAATCGGGTATCCGCACGTTCCGCGCAGACGACGGGTTATGGGAAGAGCATCAGGTGGAGGATGTAGCCACCCCGGAAGGCTATAGGCGCGATCCTGCGCTGGTGCAGGCGTTTTACAACGCGCGCCGTCAGCAGCTTCAGCAACCGGGCATTGCCCCGAATGCTGCTCACCGCGTGCTGGCCGATCTCGAAGAGTGGCTGGGGGATAACTTCCTGCTGGTGACGCAAAATATCGACAACCTGCATGAGCGCGCTGGCAGTAAGCGAGTGCTGCATATGCACGGTGAATTGCTGAAAGTGCGTTGTACCCATTCCGGCCAGGTATTCAACTGGCCAGGCGATCTGAGCGTCGATGAGCGTTGCCACTGTTGCCAGTTCCCCGCGCCGTTGCGCCCGCACGTGGTGTGGTTTGGTGAAATGCCGTTGAGGATGACCGAGATTTACGACGCGTTGGCAAAAGCCGACTTCTTCGTGGCTATCGGCACCTCTGGCCATGTTTATCCGGCGGCTGGCTTTGTTCATGAAGCGCGATCGGCAGGTGCCTATACCATTGAGCTGAATTTGGAACCCAGTCAAGTGGAAAGCCAGTTCGATGAGAAGCACTATGGCCCGGCCAGTGAAGTGGTGCCACGGTTTATGCATAAACTGCTGGCGGGTAAGATCGAACGGGCAGATATTCCCTATGACGGTGCGGGCTAAGATTGTTGCTGATGCGTATTCAGCTATCTCAGCGTCAAACTATCATTGATTCTAATGATTTCAGGTAAATCTGATTATTAATGACCTGTCTCAATATTTGATCCGAATCGGTTCCGCATAATGAAACGCGAAATTCTGAGGGCGGAACCATGGATAAACTACTTGATCGCTTTTTTAACTACGTCTCTTTCGACACACAGGCTAAAGCGAACGTCAAACATGTGCCGAGTACCGATGGGCAACTGAAGCTGGCGCGTGCGTTGCGGCAGGAAATGATTGAACTGGGGTTTGAACAGGTATCGCTCAGCGAGCACGGCTGCGTGATGGGGACCTTGCCAGGCAATGTCGCTTGGCCGGTGCCTACGATTGGATTTATTTCCCACCTTGATACTTCACCGGACTTTTCCGGTAAAAATGTGACGCCACAGGTGGTAGAGAATTACCGCGGTGGCGATATTGCTTTGGGGATTGGTGATGAAGTGCTGTCACCGGTGATGTTCCCGATCCTGCACCAGATGCTGGGGCAAACGCTGATCACCACCGACGGTAAAACGCTGTTGGGTGCCGACGACAAGGCCGGTATTGCCGAAATCCTCACCGCGATGATGCGGCTGAAACAGCAAAAAATCCCGCATGGTGACATCCGCGTCGCCTTTACACCTGACGAAGAGGTGGGTAAAGGGGCACATTTCTTTGATGTGGAAGCGTTCAATGCCGAGTGGGCCTATACCGTTGATGGCGGCGGCTTGGGTGAGCTGGAGTGTGAAAATTTCAATGCAGCATCGGTGATGGTGAAAATTGTTGGCAACAATGCGCACCCTGGCACTGCCAAGGGGGTAATGGTCAATGCGTTGTCGCTGGCGTCGCGCTTCCACCAGGCACTCCCGCCTGATGAAACACCTGAAAATACCGAAGGTTATGAAGGTTTTTATCACCTGAGCAGCATCAAAGGGCACGTTGAGCGCGCGGAGATGCATTACATCCTGCGTGACTTTGAGCGTGAAGGTTTTGAAGCGCGTAAGCGCAAAATGATCGAAGTGGCGCAAATCGTCGGGCGCGGGCTGCCGCGGGATTGCTATATCGAAGTGGCGATCGAGGACAGCTATTACAACATGCGCGCTCAGGTTGCCGATCATCCGCATGTCATTGCGCTGGCGCAGCAGGCGATGCGCGATTGCGATATTCAACCGGTGATGAAACCGATTCGCGGTGGCACCGATGGGGCGCAGCTGTCGTTCAAAGGGTTGCCTTGCCCGAATCTGTTTACCGGGGGGTATAATTTCCACGGTAAGCATGAGTTCATTACGCTTGAAGGCATGGAGCAGGCCGTGGGCGTGATTATGCGTATTGCGGCATTAACTGCGGCGCGAGCCAAAAGATAGACGTGTTTATCGGGCGCAGCTTACTGCGCCCTCCAAATATCGATTAGTCGTTAAAATACCAGTAACCGCTGTTGATCAGCGTGGTCAGCAGGGCGAGGAAGGAAGGATCGTTCATCGCTTCGCCCAGCAGGGTTGCATCAACGCTGAAATGTTGGCACAGCGCATCAGCCGCCTGTAGGTGCTGGGTATCAATCAGCTCACCGTTAACAAAGCACTGTTCGCCAATGCGCAGCACGCGCAGGCCACCCAGGCGCTGTAATGCTTCACCCTGTTGCAGCAGTTCGTAGATCTCGCCAGCTTGATACGGCGGCTCCGGTGGCGCAATGTCCAATTCGTGGCGTGACTGCG
>Ga0114969_10004912_pt1 | contig 10545 bp, 15 predicted proteins | sample M_130807_MF_Meta_FD_87316 | JGI IMG/M metagenome (GOLD analysis project Ga0114969, IMG submission 87316) | Freshwater microbial communities from Lake Montjoie, Canada to study carbon cycling - M_130807_MF_MetaG | ecosystem: Environmental > Aquatic > Freshwater > Lake | place: Lake Montjoie...
GGTGCTGGTGCAGGCGCTAATCACGCCACTGGCGACAGTGCCCAATGCTGGTGTGACAAACGTCGGGCTGGTAAACAGATTGGTGACCGACAGTTGTTTTGTCGTGCTGGTCGTTGCTTGCACGATCGGCAGCACATCAGCGCCAGCTTGAGTCGTTGCAACGGGTAATGCGGAAATGGCAATATTTGACATGATTATCCTTAAATAAATCCACCGTGAAGAATCCAGCCAGCATCCTTGCGGCGACCGGAAACAATCACATCATCGTAACTAGCAATTTGCGCGGGTTTCATATTTGTGCGTTTGACTGTTGCCCGCGCTTGCGCTGCAAACGAGTTAATCATCGTCAGTTGCGTCTGCGAGGCTTTCCCATACATCGGGCACAGACGCTCTGCCAAACACCAGCGCAGCGCCATTGTGTAGCCCTGCGGCAGACTGATTGAGTCATACAACGTGCCGTATCGAGAGAAAACAGTGTCGGCAAACAAGTGCATTTCGCCCTGCGCGGGATTAGGCCAAACCGTTACATTGCCCAGCAGCTCGCTCGGTTGGTAATAAACCGCTTTCGGCCACGGTCCGTTCAGGCTTTTCAGTCCGATCAGATTGTATTGCTCAAGATTTAAAACGCTGACCGGATAATCCAGCCCGCCGCCGTAGATTGGCACGCCGTTGCTGGTTGTAGAAACCCGCACAAATGCAGAGTTAATCGACAGCGGTCGTTGATAATAACCAGAAATTGTTGTGCTGGTTACGGTCTGCGAGGTGCTGACAGTGTAGGTGCCAGCATAATTTATGCTGCCGCCAGCGCCAGTCCCAAACCCCGTTATCGTTGTTCCTGCTGTGACTCCAGTGCCTGTAATCGTCTGACCAAGCGTGATATATCCTGACAGCAGACCACTAGCAGCAATGGTCAACGTGGTGCCGCTGATCGAGCCGGTAAAGCTCGCGCCAATAGAACCGCCTGGACCGATTGTGTATTGCGTAATGTTTTGCGTAACCGCCCAAACAATCTCGGTCTTGTAAAAGACCATCATTTGCTCGTTTGACCATTGATCGATCAAGTCGTTGAGCATGTCAAATGCGTCTTGCGCTGCATCCGCAGACGGTGATTCGCCCGCTTCCAACGCGCCGATGTCTTTAAGCGCTCGGCTTACAATATCAATCGGCTGCGTCATTTACAGTTTTCCTTCGCCTGCAGTTACTTCAAAACCTGCCGCAACGTTGCTCAAAAACCATGCGTTTGCGGGAATTCCAGAAATAACGATAGTCGAAGTTCCCGCCATGCCAAGCGTATTTGTTACCGGCGCTCCGTTAGTCGGTGCGGCTGGCGTAACACAAGTCACGGCAACATCACCGGGTGCTGGCGGTGCCCAAGAAAAATACTGATCCGTTGTTTTAAGATTACGGATTCGATAGGAAGTCGGGTTGTCGTTGTTGGTTGCTTTTATTTGAACAGAGGTAGTGCCGACAAGATGCGTCTGCCCAAACGGAGAAAATGCGGAATCGTAGGCCATGTTTTACCTTTGAAAAATAGGAACCGCCCTTGCGAACGGCTCCTCAAACAAGCAGCTTAGAACGTGCTGAAATCAGTGCCGTAGATATAAACATCAACGGTGCTCGCAGCAACAGCAGTGCCGACTTTTACAACAAACTGTTGCGTCGTCATATTTTTAGTTCCAGTTCCCGCAACAACAGTGGATTTCGTAACGTATGCCGAGCTGGTATTGCTGGTCAGCGAAGCATTGGTCACGATTTCTGTGCCGGTGCCAGCGGGACCAGTCCAGATGGCAAGAGCACCACCGGAAACGTCAGCGCTTGCATTGGTGATGACTACGTTGGTGACGTTATACGTCGCGCTGTTGATGACGTTAAAAGTAGCCGCGTCGCCAGTTGCGGCGAGTGAAACGCCCGTTGCATAACCAAGCAAACGGTACGCTTGGTTGCTGCCAAGGGATTGCGGGTGGATGGTAGTGGCCGAAGCCGGACCGGGATTTGCCATGATGAATTCCTTTAAATTGGTTTAAATGAGGCGCATTGCTGCGCCCCTGTTGATTAAGCGGCTACGCGGCAGGAAAATTCGGAATACAGCGGTGCCCAGCCATACAGCACATCTAAACGAGTCGGAATAGAATCGTTATTGATGGTGTATTGCCGAACCACACGAATGCTCATGCCCAGTTCTTTGTCGCTCGCACGACCGGCAAAATGCACACCTTCCGGCAGTTCAAGGTCAGCCATCGCAACGGTAAACGCATTGCGGTGCATAACGATGTTTTGCGGCGAAACGGTGCCGGAGCTGTTGAAGAATGTAACCGCTGAAGTTGCGCTCGTGGTCGGAATGCTGACGTTTTGGAACTGGCCAGCAGTAATCACGGCAGGCGAAACAACAACGCTAAGCGTCGTGCTGGTGCCAGCAACGGCAGTTTTCACAACGAAGTTACGCAGTTTATTCGTGCCATACGCCTGACGGTTCTGCGGGTTGACCGCATACACACCAGCGATCTGGAACGTATCGCCAGCATTCAGCGAAACCGCGCCTGTCGCGATAACTGCAATCGTCGATGTCGAAGCCCAGCCTGTCGTCAGAAAGCCAGTGGCAGTCGTGGTCGCTACCACAGCCGTTCCAGCGAACGAACCAAACGTCTGCGCTACAACGTTCTGATCCATTTTCCACTTCATACCGGCAGAATCGGTGCCCATCAAACCCTTTTCATACTGCTGGGCAATCTTTTGACTTGGCACAAACAGACCTTTCAGGCTGTCAACAATCGTCGCGCTGGTGAACGGCTCAACGATGCACGAACGACGACCATCACGCGGCGCACCTTCGCTGTCCAGATAAGCACCAGCAGTCAGGTACGTCAACAAGCTGGTCGGCGGCGTTCCGGCAGTGCCAACGATGTTCGCGGTATTGGAAACAGCCGTAACCAAACCATCGCGGTCGATCCGGTTAGCGATAGCGGCAACAGCCGGTTTCAGTACGCGGTCAGAAAACATGTCCAACGACAGCGCCAAATCCTGCGTCGTAAAGCTGGTATCAACGTGGAATTGCGTAGTCAGCGTAACGGGTACGCTCGTTTCGTTGAAATCTTCAACGTTTAGCGCCGGTCCCGTAGTGCCGATGAAACGGCCAGGACGACGAACGTTTACCGTTGCGCCGATCTTCCCGCCCACAACAGCAAATTGATCGTCGTAATTGCGATCAACTTCACCCGTAAAGGTGAGTTCATTTTCAAGCACCATCAGCGCTTCGTTCGTGATTTTACTGATAGTAAGTAGATTATTAGCCATGATTATTTCCTAAAATTATCGGATTTTTCCTGCCAACCTCGCCTGCTTCCATGATTGGAATGTGCCGTGAAAAACTCCATCACTGTTAATCTGCACATCCATCCCACTTCCACCGCCCTGTATGGGCTTAATCGGTGCTGGCGCTTTTTGTTTCGTTGCAGCAGCTTTCGCCGGTTCCTTTTTTTCGAATCGCGCTTCCAAATTCCCAATTTTCACCAATGCCGTAATCGTAGACATTTCAGAAAGTTTTTGTGCAAATTCAGGATTTTCGGCTAAGTAATAGAGCACCTGCGGCCCTACATCACTTTCTAATATTGCATCCCGCACTTGGTCGCTAACTGCGACATTGCTTGATGAAACAATATCCTCGAAATCCGGTAAATCTGCCTTCACCGCGGTGATTTTGTCAGACCACTGTTTTAAAGTTTGCTGACGTTCAATCGCGGCTTTCTTTTCTGCATCCTGTCGATCACGATCATTTAGTGCTTTTTCAGCGGAGAATTCAGCCAGTGCGCGTGCATACTCAAACGCATCAGTGAATTGCTCTGGTTTCGGTTCAGCATCGGCAGCCTTTTGTGGCGTTGCTTTTTGCTCATATTCCCGCAACCTTGCTTCGGCGCTTTCGCGTGCTGCGCGTTCCTTAAGTGCTTCGGCTTTCGCCTGTTCGCGCTGCTTTACAACCTCGCCGATCCGCTTCTCAATCTTTGGATTTGCTTTCTTTTCCGGTTCTTCTGCTGCGGCCTCTTTTGACTCAGAATCGGCGTCTGCCTCAAGTTCATTCTTACCCGTTTCGGATTCGACAGGCTCCGCGTTGGCGGCCTCAGTAGAATCGTCTTGGGCAGCTAAACCCATTTTCTGTGCATAAAATTCGGCTGCATTCTCGCTTGTTAAAACTGTTGCTGACGCGGACATGGAATCGCTCCAAGAAACTACGCCCAGTGAACCCACTGGTAGGCTACTTTTAAACCCTTACAAAAATACTGTCAATTATTGAATAAATGGGCTGGCACCTGCGGATATATCCTCAACCGCAATCTGTGCCGACCGTTGTTGCTCGGCGTTTCTACGCTCGATTTCGTCTTGCAGGCGGCGAGTATCCATGTTGTGCAACAAAAGCTGCACAATGCCTTCGATTTCTGACTTGTTCTGGCTTGTGATTGACCGCGTGTTTTGGTCGTTTACCTTCACTTCGGCCATCGTTTCGGTGTTGTGCGCCCTTGCTGTTACATCCATCAGTTTGCGCTGATTTGCGCCCTTTTCCTGCATTTCCTTGACCGATGCGCCATGCTGAATGTCCATCTTGAGTGCGGCATTCTCTTGTTGCAAATCTAGCATTGCCTTTTTGCTTTGCGCCAGTTGCATCTGAATCTGCGGCGGTATTGGTGATTTGTCGTCGATCTGCGCCAGCGGGTTGTTTGCTGCCAGCCGGTCTGCAATAACCTCGGCACCGGGGAAATCCATGTTTCTAAACACCAAATCACCGGCAATATTGAACAGTTCAGGTTTGCCAGCCAGCAGCGGCATCATTGCTTCAACAGCCTGTATGCGCTTGCTGTTGTATCCTGGCCCTGTATCCATCACCACATCGTATTCGCCCACCGTAACGTCGTTCAGCACCTTTACAACGCCCATTTCATCCTGCTGGCGCTCGTTGATCGTCACTAAGTCAGGTTGTCCATCAGCGCCAATAATCCGCATCACGCGCTGCTCGCTGTAAATGTGCGGTGCCAGATCAAGCAGGATTTGCCCTGTTTGCCGGATTGAACGAGTCAGGTTGTCGTAAAAGTGGAAATTGTTTACATCAATCTGCTGTTGCTGGCCGTTCAATGCTTTGCCAGAGATATTGCCAGGTATGTTGCTTGGATCAAAAATTCCTAGCACCGTTTGCAAATCATCGCTGATGGCTGCGGCTGCGGTCATAATTCCCGTTGGCGGCGGTTCAGGCTGCAATCGGGTCGGCGCTGGAGCTACTCTGCCATCAATGTCTGTCTGCTTGTAACGTAAAACGGGGTTACTAGATATATTCGCCCTTGTCCATTCGTTCTCGTGCCCTTCGTCTTGTCCTTCGGCCAGCAGCCATTTGGCTTTTGGTGCCAGAGCAACCGATTCCGTCATGCTGGTGCGCCAGTAGTTGTACATCCGCTGCGGGTCTTTGGCGAACCGCACCAGACCGTATTTCTTGCGTTTGTCGTTGACGATGAGCTGTGCGCCGTAAACCGGCACAACTGGGATAAACTTTCCCGGCCAATCACGTTCTTCCAGCACTTCCATCGCCGTTACCTTGCACCACTTTATCTGCTTTCTAAAGCTGTCGCGTTCATCCACAATCGTAATGCCCGCCATCGCCATCATTTCAGCGCTTGGCAATTCGTCTTTGAATACCGAAGTCCCATCCGACAGCATCACCAGCTTGGTTTTAACGCGCTGAGTGTAGAAATACTCTGCGATCCTGATGTCCTCTTTGCTCACCCATTCTGCCCAACTGTCGCCGGTAGCGGTCGCTTTAAACTGCCCGCCATCGTCCGCATTGGGATATTGCTTATTGAATACAGCTTTCGGAATCATCGTGGTAATCAAGCACCGCTCTGCGTCGCTGCCATCAGGCTGCGTGCTGTTTGGATCGAAATAGACGGTAAACGGGTTGTCAATCTGCCGAATGTAAATCTCTTGGTCGAATGAATCCTCGCGCACAAAGTCCGTCACGATGCGCCAGTAGCCCCAACCCATACGCACCGCGTAGTCAAATGCAGTGTCGTAAGCAGTGTCGGCGTTGCTGTTGATCTCAATGTGCCGTGTGATGCCCTCAAGCACCTCTGCAACCTTCGCATCGGCTTGCGTGTTAGTAGGATGCACCTTGATTCGCGGTCGCTGCTGGCGTTGCTGGTTCGTCACCTGACGGATGTAGGCATCAAGCTTGTTGATCGTCAGGCATGGTCTGGATTCCAGATTGCGGCTGTTCTGCGTTTCTACCGGCCATTGATCTCCCGCTGCGAACTTCAAGTCCTCCAACGCTTCGCTGCGGTTCGTGCTATCCGCGGTCGAGCACAAGCGCAGGAATTCAATCGCTTCGGTGATTCGTTTATCGTAATCGTCTTGATAGGCCATGTTTTACCTTTTTTAGTTCATCCAACTGCCCATTTGCATTTCTGTTTGCCGCTTGGGTGCTCGTCGTGGTTCGTTGACCATCAGCCCGATATACCTATAAGCGTCTGCGCCGTGGCTGTATCCGTCGTGCAGCGGCATCTTGCTGAACCGGCCATCTTCATCAACATCATACCGATAATGACGCAAGCACGAAATGCCATCTGCGGCGTTCTCGCGGTCAAACCAGCAGTTCGGGAAGATTGTCCTGGCTGCGTTGATGCTGTCCGGTATCGGCGTTCGCGGAATTATCTTAACTTTGTAACCAGCCCCGCGCACAATTTCCTCGATTGACTTACCGTTTGCCGCCAGCGTCTTGTTTTCAGCGTCGTGCGGTAACCACAGCGTGTCGTACATATAACCAAAGGTCTGCATCTGCGACAGGTAGTGACTAATGGTTTTCTGGTTGTCCTCAATATACCGAATCAACCGAGTTTCCATGCCGATGAATTGCAGGAACCATATAGCTGTAGCGTCAGACCAGCCCAAGTCAAAGATTGCATGGACTGGCTTGCTTGGATCATAAGCCACCCGGCAGATTCTGCCTTCCAGCTCGGCCATCTGCATTTCGTTCGCAAAGATGGCACCATCAACCGTCTGCCTGCAAATGCCTTCCCACACGGTGTTATAGGCACCCATGTCGCGGTCTTTGAGTGCATCTTTCTCTATTCTCAACACTTCGGGAAACCACGGATTGTCTGACCAGTTCACTTTTACGGTTTGGCAGTCGGCTGGCTGGTGCAACACAAACCGCTGGTAAGTCTCGTCGGTTTCTAACTCAGGATTGAAACTAACCCATATCTCTGATCCGTCTTTGCGGATCGTCGGTATCAGCACGTTCCAGCTCATTCTGCTCACTGTTTGCGCTTCTTCCACCCATACAATATCGACACCTTCAAACGACTTGATGTTGCTGATGTTGTTTTTCAGACCAGCAAAGGCAAACTCGGTGCCGTTTTTGCCGCGTATGCTGGCCTGTGTGATCTCGTAGAACGACAACAATCCAAGCGCCTCGATCTGATCGCACAGGAGTTTATGCACCGAATCCTTGATGCTGGTCTGGTATTCCCGCGCACACAGGATCCGCATCGGTGATCGGGCGCCGAGGATCAGTAACGCCCTGGCAATGCCCCAACTCTTAGCACCGCCGCGGCCACCGTAAGCGACTTTGTAGCGCGATGGCTTAAACAAGAATTCCAGCTTTTCAGGGAATTCTGCCTTTGCAAGTTTAGGTTTCATTCGTTTTGACGAACGATACCTGTATGCCTGCTAACGGTTCTCCATCCTTGCCGGTCAGCTCCTGCCGCACAGTCTCCGACCACCGCATCTGGGCTTTAGTCCACCAGATCATCGCTGTGGTGTCTTGACCAACAGTAGCCTTGTTGAACAGGGTTTTTGCCACCGCTGCCGAGGCTTTAGCCTTTCCCATGCCCAACTCTGATTCGTAGTGCTTTCTCAGAGTAACGTCGCTAATTCCAACCAACGCGCAAATTTGATCTTGAGGCAAACCAAGTCCAGATGCTTCCTGCACCTGCTTGCGAAAATCTTCGGTTGGTCGGTGCGGTTTCATTTTCTTTTATTAAGTCAAAGTTTTTTGTATTTATTCAATTAAATCAAAAACTTATAAATTTTCTGTAAAGTTAAAATTTATGTCAATAAAACGGCATTGTTCCACGTGAAACATCATTTCTTGTTCCGCTTTGAAATTGCCGCAGCCTTTGCCTTAGCATCAGCCTTTGAGCTGGCACCCCATGCCTGCAAACTAAGCAGCAAACGCGTTGGTTTACCGTCAGGTTTGTGCTCCGGCCCCGGCATGTTACCCATACGAGCCAAAAACGAAGAACGCCGAGGATTATCACCAGCTTTGACCGGCGGCTTTAAAGTGCCACCTGTCTCGGCGTGATAACTTGCGCGGCCTTTTGCGTTCAAGCCGCCAGCGGGATTCTTACCGGCTTTCTTTGTCCAGGCGGCGGTCATTTCTTTGTCGCTCGTTTTACAGAATAAGCAATGGCAACGGCCTGCTTTACAGGTTTGCCAGCCGCAACTTCAGCTTTGACATTCTTTTCAAACGCTTTCGGGCTGGTTGATTTCTTCAGCGGCATCAGGTGCCTCCAATTCAATGATGAGCAATTGATAAGCGCCAATCGTCGCTTGGGCTTGAATCACAAAGACGTTTGCCTTTTGCAATTCAGCCTCAAGCGCAGTGATTTTCGCTTTAAGCGAGTCAACCGTAACCATTTATTGCTGCGCTACGTGAATCAACGCAAATGAAATCACAAGTGCTTCCGACAATGATCCTGCACTAGCATTAGTTACCACGACCGTGAATGATCCGGCAGCAACAGCAGCAACCGACAACAGATAAGTGCCTGCCGTAGCAGAACCGGATTTGATAGCCAGCACCGGCACATCGTATGCTGAAACTGTGGAATTCGTTACGACAAATGCAACCTCAACCCCGGCTGCGAGAGCTGCGTTGTTCATCGTGATCGTCCCGCAAGGCGTGTTTGCAGTCACCCCGGTCGATTTACTGGTGGCTTGCGTCACCGCAGTCGGCACCGCGGTCGAGCTGCCGGTGTTATACCCAATCTGACCGCTGGTTGAATTCACATACAACAGATTTGAACCAACGATGTCTTGATCTTGGTACGCAACGCCTATTGCTTGAGAATTTGACATGATTTTCCTTTAGTTGTTTACGACTGCACAAATATCCATTTCGCTGATAATCTGATAATCCTGACCGTCGATATTATGCGTCGGCCACTTCAGATAATCACCGTTTCCGTACTTAATAAAATCTCCCACTGCGACTTCGTTTGCCTTTGGTCCTACCGCCACCACGGTACCTTCGTTAAAAGGTTCTTTGTTGTTGACTATCAGCACGCTCGACAACTGCCGCACCAGTGGCTTAATCACAACCTTGTTACCCATCGGCCTAATCATGCTGCCACCTTTGCCGGTCTGCCACGTTTACGCTGTGGCGCCGGCATCAATGTGATATGTACCGGCACGCTGGTATGTATCGGTTCCGATTTAGCATGCCGGACAAATTCGCCGCACCAATCGGTTTCGTGCTTGTTCTGCATTCGTGGAAACCGTCGGCAGTTTCCCATTATTTGATGATTTCTAAAAAATCGACAAAAACTGCAATTTTCGATAGTGTCAGATTCAGCCATTTCAATTATCCCCAATTGTGATGGTCAGAAAGCTCGGCATCTTAGAAATGTCGGGCTTTCGTTTTTTACTGGTAAGATTTACGATCGTGCGAATAACACACGGCCTCATTTTTGCCTGTGTTGAATTGTTTACTTTTGTCTTGCATACCTTGCGCTACGCCCTGACGCATCGGTTCGCTTTTCATACCACTTTTATCTGACGAAACCACGCCTGCCGGAGTTTTTGCATTATTTCCATAAGCCATAATCGTTCCTTAGTTAAGAAAACGCAGTTTGTACAACGTAGAATTTATGAGTTCTGCAATATTATCAACGAGCTGCACCAGTTCGCTGTCTTGCGGCAAATGCTGGCGCGATTCTTCGACAAAATCTTTTAAACCGGAAAGGTAGGCAACTGGCTCGTCAATCGGCAGATGATAATCTGAGGAAAATTCAGTGATTTGATCGTAACGCCCTTGATAGTTTTCGGCGTAATCGTCTACGAGATCGATGATAGATTCGTAATACTTTTGCAACGCTCTGTGCTTGCTGTAGCTATCTGTTTTTAAATGCAAAAGATGTGCATTCGTGCCGCTGTGCAGCAGCACCAAAACGAAATCAGCAACGTCAGCAGCCATAAGCGCCCTGTAAAAGCATGGCGACCACTGGAAGGATGCCCGCCCATCCTGGTCGCCACTAAGCGGGTTGCGCGAAGAAACAGCGCAATATTATCTTAGTCCACATTTTTTCTGCGCGCAAGCGCAAAATCAGGGAATCAGGGAACTTCCAGGGAACTTCTAGGGAAAAAATCAGGGAATCAGGATAAATCAACAATTCGCTGAATATACCGGCTTTTTGCATTTTTACGCCATCCGTGAACCTCAATCCGAATGCCAGCTTCCCGCACCCGCTCGACCGTTTCAGATGCCGCTACCTTGGCAACCCGGTTAGCAAC
>Ga0114969_10004915_pt1 | contig 10544 bp, 9 predicted proteins | sample M_130807_MF_Meta_FD_87316 | JGI IMG/M metagenome (GOLD analysis project Ga0114969, IMG submission 87316) | Freshwater microbial communities from Lake Montjoie, Canada to study carbon cycling - M_130807_MF_MetaG | ecosystem: Environmental > Aquatic > Freshwater > Lake | place: Lake Montjoie...
AGTTTTATTGGATAAACATATAAAAATAATAAAATCATATAAAAAATATAAAAAAATATATTTTATTCTTCTGGTTTTTCTAAACATTCTAATTTAACACATACCTTTTTTTTTATATCTATTTCTAATACTCCTTTGATAAGAACATTTAATTCAGGACAAGGTATATTTATAATGATTGGTTTATCGTTATCATTTTTATTACTATTCTCAACATTACTATTATCAACATATTCTTTCATATTACGAAAAAATATTTTGATTCCATCATAACCTGTATTAAGATGTAATTCATTTAATTTTTTGATGATAATTCTAATTTCATTTTGTCTTTGTTCTTTAGTTCTTTTTATCATTTTAATTTTTAATGTATCCAGAATACTATATACCTTATTTTAAGTATATTCTATATATTACTATTCATATTCATCTTATTTTTATATTTATAATTTATATTTATAATTTATATTTATAATTTATATTTATAATTTATATTTATAATTTATATTTATAACTTTCTAATAAAATCTATTTCATATTCATAACCTTTAACTCCTTTATGTGTATTTGAATATTGACTTCCTTCACTATCAGCTTTTCCAGCACTATGAGTTTCAAGAATCATAGGTATATGTTTACGAATACATAATTTTTTTATATACTTTAGACTTTGTAATCCTTCTTTGGTATTAAAAATAGTTCCACTACCAATACCTTTATGTTCGTCTTTTCTTTCACCTAATTTATATCGTGAATCATTAATATGAAATACACATATATTATTTAATCCTATAAGAGTATTAAATTTATTTAAATACTTACTTATACCATCCATAGTTGAAATATCATAACCACTTGAAAATAGATGCGCGGTATCAATGACAAAACCAACTTTATGAATACTTCTATTATTATGTTTAATTTTTTCCCAAATCTGAGTCAATTGTTCTAAATTACATCCCATTTCTGATCCTCTACAAGCAGAAGTTTCTAATGCGAGACTAATACCTTCTGGCATATGTTTAATAATATGATTAATATTAGAAACTAAATTATGCAATGCTTCAGCTTCAGTAAGTTTATTTTTAAAACCAAGATGTAATACAACACATTTAGCACCTATTAAAGCACTATATTTTAAATCATATTGAATATTTACGTGTTGATATTGAATACGACCACTTGTAGGTGGAAAACTACAGAAATTTAATAAATAGATTGAATGAATTATCAGAGTTAACTTATTTTTAGAAACATAGCTTTTAATTTCATTACATTCATTTGGTTCAAATTTAGTTTTAGTTTTAAGAGATGCAGAACGATTGCTACCCATAAAGATTTGAAAAGCATTTGCTCCTATACTTTCACCATAATGAATACCATCTAATATACTTGGTGATATACTTATATGACATCCTATTTTTAAATTATGTGTATGTATATTTTTATATTTATGTATTTTTTTTTTAGTTTTATTTGAGTTTGAGTTTGAGTTTGAGTTTGAGTTTGAATTTGTTTTTTTTGTTTTTAATTTCATTTTATAATTACGTAAATACTCTATATTAGGATTAGAATATAATTAATAAAAAATATAAATAAAAAATATAAATAAAAAATAATAATTTAAGGTATAATATATAAATTTTGTGGTCTTGATGAAATAGAAATGACATCATCATCAAATGAATCATAAAACATATTTAAAACATCCATACGAGTTTTTCTAACTTCTTCATCACTGGGTTTATATGTTTCTGGATAAACCATACTTGATGTCATTAAAGCTGGATTTCTGTTTGGTAAATTTATAGTATTTCTAATGAGTTCTTCGTCTATACGAGGTATATCTTTATTACACTGATCATTAAAATTCATAGCATTAGTATTCATAGGTTTCATACCAATCATACTTTTAAGTATCATTATTTTTTTTAAGTCATTATGTTTATTTATATAATTAGAAAGCATAGAATATAAAAAAATACATACTCCTAATAATAAAAATAAATGACACATTTGATTATTTTTACAACTTTCCCACAATCCTTTTAAATCCGTATTTAACATTTTAGTATAAATATTATAATTTATTATTTATATATTATTATTTATTATATTATTATATATATTTATATTTTTCTTGATAATAATTATTAATAATTGTTAATAATTTATTATAAATATATAAAATAGTTTAATTATATCTATATACAATTTCATTTTTTAATTTATTTATTTTTTCAATCATTTTATTAATAGTTTCTAATTTTGATATAATAAATGTATTTTCTTCAGTAGCATAAATATTCATTTGTAATTGACATTCTTGAGGACGTTTTTTATTAATTATCAGTTGAAAATTAGCATAGTCCCAATTCCATATAATAAGTAATAATTCTTCTTCATTTAAACTTACTTTTCCAATAGTTCCGTGTATAGCATTTAAATTATACATTCTTATTAACATATCATTATTTGAATCTAATGTATTTACTAATTCTTTTTTATAAGTTTGAATAGATTGAATATGCTTCGTATCTTTCATATCGTGAAAAAAAGAGGGGAATGCCAAATTTGATTTATGATGATTTCTAATATTATTATCAATTGTAATAATGGTTTCACTATCTACATTAATATATTTTTTAGCATGAACAATATGTGGTTGTGTTTCCAGAAGAGATGTGATTAATGGAATACTATTTTCATTAAATTTAAAATTAGTATCATATATATTTAAACTATCTGATTTTGAAGAATAATATGTTATTGTAATTAAATTTATAGATTGTAATGAGGTACCAATGGTAGTTTCATTTAAAATAAACATTTTATAAATTTACAAAATGTTTACAAAATTATTTTTATTTATTTTATAACCTTATTATTTATTTAATCTTTATATTATTTTTTAGTATATTAAAAAATTGAAAAATTTAATATAAAGATTAAATAATTATATTAATATACCTAATATAATTTTATTATAAGTATTATTATTTTATAGTAACTAATAATCATGGCAAATTTAACAATAAATCCAATAAGTTTTAATTCAAAAACAAATGAAGTTATTATTGATAAAGAAATTTTTCAATGGAAAAAACAAAAAGCAACATTAACTAAAAAGAAAAATATTTCAGCAATTGAATATTTAAATATAAATTATGGTAATTTAATTAATAATGGTAAAGGTGGTACAGTATTTGCATATTTTGATTATAATGATAATTCAACAGTATATTTAATGTATTCTCCTAATGATAAAAATATAAAAAGTAATAGTAAAAGTATACAAACAGATTTACATTTTGATTTATATATTCCAAGTTTTAATAATATTGAATTTATTGAAGAAACTTATGATATTGAAACAACAGATGATAAAATTATGATTGATGGTAAAGTATATGGATTTTGTATAGATAATAATACTTATTATTTTAAAAATATAGAAATTAATGAATATATAGAATTTGTTCAAAGAAATAATACTACTAATGAAGAAGATTTGTCAGATAAATATGATTTAGAAGAAGATAATGAAGATAATGAAGATGATGAAGATGATGAAGATGATGAAGATGATGAAGATGATGAAGATGTTTGTAATGAAGATGAAAAAGAAGATGAAAAAGAAGATGATAATGAAGATAATGAAGATAATGAAGATAATGAAGATAATGAAGATAATGAAGATAATGAAGATAATGAAGATAATGAAGATAAAGATGATGATAAAGATGATGAAGATAAAGATGATGATAATGAAGATGATAATGAAGATGATGAATTAGTTGAAGCTGTTGATTATGAAGAACCAACAGGTGATGATGGTATTGATGTTGAATGTTTAGTTGATTTAGATAATGATGATGAAGATTATACTATTAAAAAAACAAAAAGAAAAAAAAGAACATCAAAAAATACAAAACTTGTTAAAACAATGAATACAGAAGATTTAAAAATTATTTTTAATCTATTAAAAGAAGAAGATAAAAATATAATTACACCTGAAAAAGATTTATATATTAAACGTAAACAATCTATTAAAATATTACAAACATTAAAATTACCTGTAAAAACAATACAACTTATTGAAAAAGGTGTTTATAATTATTCTATTGATAAATGCGTTTTATGTAAAACTGTTCCTATTTGGCAAAATAATGATTTTGTTAATATATATATAAATAAAATTAAAAGTATATTTTTAAATTTAAATCCAAATACATATGTTAAAAATACTAATTTAATAGAAAATATAAAAAAAAATATAATACAACCTTATAATTTAGCATTTATGGATATCTATAAATTATTTCCTGAAATATGGGCTGATATTATTGATGAAAAAACTAAAACAGAAAAAATGTTACGTGATTCATTAGAAGAATCAGCATCTGATTTGTTTAAATGTCCTCGCTGTCATAAAAGTAAAACAATACATTGTGAAGTTCAAACTCGTTCTTCTGATGAACCAATGACCACATTTATTACGTGTTTAGAATGTGGTAAAAAATGGAAAAAATATTAGCAGGTAAGTTTTTAGAAAAAACTTAACTAAAACTAAGTTTTTAGAAAAAACTTAACTAAAACTAAGTTTTTAGAAAAAACTTAACTAAAACTAAGTTTTTAGAAAAAACTTAACTAAAACTAAGTTTTTAGAAAAAACTTAACTAAAATTTTATATAAATATTATATTTTTTTATACTAAGAAAGGGAGCAGATAAAAAACTAATAAAAAATATTGTCTGATTGCTTCACAAAAGCAAGTTTTTTTTATAATTTATTTTATAAAATAAATTATAAAAAAATTCAATTTAAAAAGAAAAATGTTATTATAATTGCCCGTATGGTGTAACGGATAGCACGTATGCCTTCTAAGCTTAAAGCCTGGGTTCGACTCCCAGTATGGGTATTATTATCATTTCTATATGCCTTCACATTCCTATTTTTCCATTTCTATTTAATCTAAAATTTGTTTAATAATATTTTCAGTATTTTCAATATTTGTAATAAAATCACTATCCATAAGTTTACTTTCAATAATCACTACTGGTTTATTTTCTTTTTTTAATTGATTATAAAATTCAATATGTTTATGATGTAATTTTGTTTGATATTCTTTATCAACCGCACTTTCCCCATCACGATTACGATTACTTATACGTTTTAAACTTTCTTCTAAAGATGTATCTAATAATATCCATTTATCAACCCGCATAGGCATAATATAACTCCACATATCCCACCATTTATTATACATATTCATTCTCATATCACCAACATAATCTTTTAATAATTCCATAAAAATATATTTATCAGTCCAAATACTACGTTCTAAAATATAAATATCAGCATCAGGATCATTATAAATAGCATCAATTACACTTTCAATTCTGGTAATATAGGTATATGTTTGAAATTCATAACAATTTTTTTGTATATTTTCATAAAAATAAGGTAATGCTCCAGTATCGCTCCATAATTTAACAGGTTCATAAATAGCCTTTATTTTTATAGGTTTACCATTATGAACCTTTATTTTTTCAAGTAAAGATAAAACGGTTGTTTTACCCGCACCAATATCTCCATCAATAATTCTAAATTGTTTATTAGGGTCAGCCATGATGTCTTGAACGATCTTAAATTTTTTAGATTTAAAATCTATGTTTAAATCAATATCCAGAGACATTTTTATTATATATGTGATAATCTATAGATATTACTATATAGATATTCCTATATAGATATTTTTATATAGATATGTCTATATAGATATTAATCTATAAATAGTTTATCTAAAATAATATTTATTTAATATTTATTTAATATTTATTTAATATTTATTTAATATTTATTTAATATTTATTATTAATATTTATTATTTTATAAATCAATTTTTACACGTATTTTTTTATAAATTAAAAAATGAAAAAAATAAAAAATAAATCATAAAATTACAAAATAGAATAATATTTTATACTTTACACTTTACACTTTACACTTTACACCTTACACCTTACATCTTCTTCATAATAAATTAAGCCTTCTTCTTTATAAATCATTTTGGCACCATCAGCAAGAGGTATTTCATTATCAAAACTGATTAATTCTTCATAAGTAAATTCTAAGGATGAAAAATTATTAATTTTCCTATTAAATTCTTCTTTATCTATTGTATTTCTCATCTTTTCTAAATTATCTATATAATTGCGAGTAATATATTTTACTCTTTCTTTAGGTATATCATTACGTATTACTAATATCATTCTGGATGAATACGTATCCAGATAGCTATATTTGTTTTCACTTTTATAAAATTTATTTAAATCTACTGCTCTGGGTGAGATATGTTGAAAATATTTTTTAATTAATGAATTGAAATTTTCCTTTATATTTACTGTTTTTAAATCTTCAAGTAAAGTTTTTGAATAAATTGCTTGTTGATTTAAAGTCGGCGGTGGCGGTATATTAGTTTCACTGTTTGTACCTTGTTGGTTCTTTTCTGTAAAATTAATAAGATTGGATAGATTATTACGAGAGCTTAAGGTGTCTTTCTTTTGAATATGAATATATCTGACTAACATATTTTTTGACATAGTTAAAAGTTGTTTGTGTTTAGGATGAATAGCAACAAATATAGCATCATATTTATTTTGCGCAAATATAGTTAATAAAGTTTCTAAATTAGGTTCTACAATATGTGTATTAATATATTCAGGACTTGTAACATCTATACCATATGCCGCACATAGTTTAACATAAAAATAATAACTGTCAGCTAATATACCTATTTTTTTATCTGGTATGGTAGTATTAGTATTAGTATTACTGCTACTATTTTTATTTTTTATTTCTTTTATATTTTTTATATCTATAAATTCTACTATAGGTGAAAAATCATTTACTATTAAGTAAAAATCAATATCAAATCCTACACCAATCGCACTAAAATTTATAGGAGGGTATAAATTGTTGAGTGTCGTTTCATCTTCCAAAGTATTATCATTAGTTATATTGAATGTTTGAGCTAATAAACGTGTTAAATACTTACAGTCTTTTTTAATATATCTGGATAATATTTCTTCACTTATAAAAGCAATATCTATTTCATTGTTTATAAATTTATAAATCGCATCTATATTTGTAAGTGCTTGTGATTGAGTGACTGGATAAATATGATTTCTGAAATAGTTTCCTACTAAATATTCATAAGAACCAGATGTAAAATAACAATAGTTGATTAATGGTAATGCTATTTTATTAGTGATTATAATCGGTTTATTCTTATCACGTAAATAATAGTTTGTATCAAAAGCAACTGTATTTGACATAGACATCTTAGATGAACCAGGTGAAAGAGAGGAATAGTTACTCGTAAATGGTTCTGTGGTTGATATGAATGGTTCTATTTGACTTATTGATTTATTTGATTTTCCATTGAGAAAACTTGATAGAAATGGTTTTATGTATTCATCATAGGAATATGTAATTACCATAAAGGCTAAAATTGCGATGAGTATGTTATTTTTTGTAAAATTAGTTGTTGTAGTTGTCATAGTTGTTGTAGTTGTCATACTTGTCATTCTGGATACTTCTTTTTATTTATACTTATATTTATTATTTATTTTTTATTTAGAGTAGTATAATTTTAGAAAGAGTAATATAGTTTATAATGAGAATAAATATAACATATTAAAACTTAAAAATGTATAGAAAAATAAAAATAATAAATATAAAAAAAATATATAATAAATAAATTAAAATTAATAATTTATAAAAAATTATTTATAATCTAAATACCAGGTTTCATATATTCTACTTCATCAAATTTAACATTTAATTCTTCTTCTTTAAAAACTGATTTAACAAAATCCAAAAGTTTTTTACCACTATTATATTTACCATAATTTTTTATAAACCATTCTCTTGGAGTATATTCATTATTATTTAATTTTTTTATAAATTTATCTAAAATAGGTTCAAATGTATCTATATTATTAGTATCAAAAAATTCACCAGTTTTATCATTAATATAATTCCAACCTCCTAATATATTTGTATTCATTAATACTGGTAAATTAAAGCACATTGCCTCCGTACAAACACGACAAGATGCTTCAGCATAATTTGGAATAAAAATAAACCTACATTTATTAAAATTCTTGATAAATGTACTATATTCTTGAAAATCTGTTAATTCCATTAATTGATGACAATTTTTAGGCATTTCACAACCAATTCTACCAATAAGCAAACCTTTCAATTTATATTTTTTACACATTAAATCCATAAACTTTTTTGCTTGAGGGAATGATCTTATTGTCGACTGCCACCCATCGGTGCATTTGTCATTATCTTTCAAGCAAACATAAATAAAATCATATTCCTTCTTTACATTAGGATCAGGTAAATGGGTTTCGTAATTACAGAAATCGCTTTCTGCTATTTGTATCCTTGGAAACCCTTCTTTTATCCATTTTTTATTATTTTCTTCTCTAAAAACAGTACACCAACCTCGTGTAAGTTCAAAATAATCATAAGTATAAGCTTTATGTTTTGGATCATGTAGAGCATCGTGAGGATTACTAATAGGACCAGGAAATTCTGAATAAGAACTTAAACCCAGAAAATGTATACCTTTTTTCTTATATTCATTGTAATTTGTTTCACAATCATCACGAGTAAAACTATGTGTGATAAAAACAATATTTGTAATTACCTCTTTACCATCTTTCATAACGGCATATAAATTTAAGAATGGTCGTTTAACAACCTCTATTTGATTATCAAAATTAGTTATTATTATATTATTTTTTTTTAAATAGTTATAAAGATAGTATATACCAATAATACATACTAAAAATACAATTGAACCTATGATTATATTTTTATAGGTATAACTATTTTTTTTACCACCTATTCCCATTCCCATTCCCATATTTACACTTATTTTTTTTTTTATATCTTGAAATGATAATTTACTCATTTTAATTAATTTAAAATTTATTTATATTTGTTTGTTTATTTATTATTTATTTAGAAATAAAAAATATCTTTTTAAAAAATATCTTTTTAAAAAATATCTTTTTTTTAAAAAGATAACAAAATATCTTTTTTTTAAAAAGATAACAAAATATCTTTTTAAAAAAAAGATAACAAAATATCTTTTTAAAAAAAAGATAACAAAAATATCGTATAAATAATTTAATAGAAATTATAAAAAAGATTAATTTAAAAGAAATATTTATTATATAAAGGTAGAATACTTATTATATTTAATAAATGAATTCTATAATTATTAATTAATTAGTAAATATGAGTTTCAATGAAATTTTTATAGATAAAAAAGTCTGTGCTGATAATAAAGATACACCTTGTAATGTTGTAATAGATAATAATAAAATAACAAATATTTCTCAAATACCATCTCATAAAAAAAAAGAGCAAACTGGTAAAGATGATATAGTTAATATATCTATAAAATCTTGTAAAAATATAACATCAAAACAAGCATTACTTATTATTCCTATTACAAAATATTTTTCTAATAAAAAAACACTTAGAAAATTAATAACTATTCTTAAAGGTGAATCTATTTCTTTAAGACTTATTGATTGGTTTGTTACAAATTATTGTAAGAAATTTAATGTTATTTATAATTTAAATGATTTTAAAGAACAACAAACACAACCAACACAACCAACACAATCAACACAATCAACACAATCAACACAATCAACACAACCAACACAACCACAAACAATACCAGCACCAAATATACAATCATTTGACAGTTTTATATTAGTGCATAATAATTATAAAGGTCAATTAAAAGCATATAGTAAAAAGAATTTTGACCCTTTTTGTCGTAGAAATAGAATACGTTTTTATTATGATGACAATAAATATTTTATTACAACGGTAGGTCAATTAAATTTTTTCAAATGGGCTTTAGAAAATTATATTATTAATTATATACAAAGTCATATGAAAGATATTGAAAATGATATGAATTTAAGATGTGAAATAGTTAAAAAAGTTTCAGCGAAGATTAAAAAACAAGATGGTTGTGAAACGACAATAATAAATGAACCAAAAATAAAAAAAGCAGGTATAACAACACGTAAAAAAAGAAAAGAAATATCAAATGCTACATCAAAAACATTATCAATACATAATTTTCCAATGACTATAGAATTTGATTAAAATAGATGTTAATTTATAACATTGCTTGATATGTATCTGTTTTACAATTAGGATTGAAAATGACAGCACGTGATTCTGGTATAGATAAACCAGAAATAGCATTTGAACCAGAACCAAGACCAGAAACATTAAATCCAGGTTCTTTAACAGTTGCTAAATTACAACTTGAATCACCAAAGAAACCACCCTTTTGATATTTATGTAATCTTTTAGATTTAGACATTTTTTTAGATTTAGATAGTCTTTTAGTTAATCTTTTAGCTAATCTTTTAGATAATTTTTTATACAATCGTTTAGATGTTTTATATTTTTTAATAGTCATAGTATTA
>Ga0114969_10004917_pt1 | contig 10543 bp, 8 predicted proteins | sample M_130807_MF_Meta_FD_87316 | JGI IMG/M metagenome (GOLD analysis project Ga0114969, IMG submission 87316) | Freshwater microbial communities from Lake Montjoie, Canada to study carbon cycling - M_130807_MF_MetaG | ecosystem: Environmental > Aquatic > Freshwater > Lake | place: Lake Montjoie...
GGATTACTACGCCAACGATTGGGGCAAGCCTGAACTGGCCAAGACTCAGGCCAAAAACTGGTACGATGCGGGCGTCACCACCATCTTCTCCGCAGCGGGCGGTACCGGCAACGGAACCATCGCTCAGGCCAAGGAATACCGCCTCAAAAACAAGAACGTTTGGGCCATCGGTGTCGATAGTGACCAATACGAAGATGGCGTTTACGCTGATGGTAAGTCGGCTGTCCTGACCTCAATGATCAAGCGCGTTGAAGCTTCGACCGCTTATGCTTTGAACGCCGTGAAGAACGGCACTTTCAAGGCCGAAGTCACTGTGTTTGACACCAAGGCCGACGGCGTTGGTTTCAGCGACAAGAACCCGGAACTCGGCCAAGAAATTGTGGACGCGGTGAACAAGGCGAAGGCCGACATCATCGCCGGGACCATCATGGTAGCGGCTACCTACAAGGAAGCCAAGGCTCTCCCAGGCTTCCCTCAGGACCTGCAGGCCAAAGACGACTAAGCTTTTGCTCTGAACTGATTGTGCCGGCGGATCGACGTGGGTTGAACCCTGATCTGCCGGCTCTTTTTTCGTAAGGGGGTTCCATGGCCGACTACGCCATCGAGATGCTAGGTATTACGAAGGTTTTCCCGGGCATCATCGCCAACGACAACGTCACCCTCCAGGTTAAACCAAACGAAGTGCACGCCCTGCTCGGTGAAAACGGCGCCGGAAAATCCACGCTGATGTCCATTCTCTTCGGGCTCTACGACCCCGACGGTGGCTCCATCCGTATTGGTGGCCGAGAGGTGAAAATTTCCAACCCCAACGACGCCTATGCCCACGGCATTGGTATGGTCCACCAGCATTTCAAGCTGGTGCATAACTATACTGTTACCGAGAACATCGTTTTAGGGCAGATTCCCCGGGGTTTTGGGGGGAATACCGATTTGCGGGAGGCCGAGGCGAGAGTGGCCGCGCTGTCGGAAAAGTATGGCTTGAACGTGGACCCGCGGGCCAAGATTGAGAGCATCACCGTGGGGATGCAACAGCGGGTGGAAATCCTGAAAATCCTCTACCGTAATGCCGATTTGATGATTTTTGACGAACCAACGGCCGTGCTCACCCCCCAGGAAATCGATGAGCTCATGGTGACTTTCCAGCGCCTCAAGGCCGAGGGGAAGACCATAATTCTCATCACTCACAAGTTGAAGGAGATCACCGAGGCCGCCGACCGTTGCACGGTGCTTCGCCGCGGCCAGGTCGTTGGCACGGTGACCGTGTCCGATACCACCGAACAGGCTCTCGCCGAAATGATGGTAGGCCGGCCAGTCACCTTCGGTATTGAAAAAGCCCCGGCCCAGCCGGGTGAGGTGGTTCTCTCGCTTCAGGGCCTCACCGTCAAGGGCGACAAGGGTAACGAGGCGGTGCGCAACCTTAGCCTCGAAGTGAGGGCCGGCGAAATCGTCGGGATCGCGGGGGTCGATGGAAACGGCCAGACGGAGCTGCTGGCGGCCATCACCGGCCTTGCAACCCCCAGTGGTGGCAAGGTGCTTCTCAAGGGAAAAGACATCACACGGGTCAGCATCCGGGAGCGTATTCGCAAGGGAATCGGACACGTGCCCGAGGACCGTCACAAGTATGGTTTGGTGCTCGAGTTTCGCCTCGACGAAAACCTCATCCTCAAGACCTTCGACCGAACTCCCTACTCCAACTCGCTGGGCCTGTTGAACACCGCCCCCAGGTTGGAACACGCCCAACAGATGATCGAGCAGTTCGATATTCGGGCTGGCCAAGGGCCTTTCACCAAGGCCCGCTCCATGTCGGGTGGAAACCAGCAGAAAGCCATCATCGCGCGGGAAATCGACTTGAGCCCCGAGCTGTTGGTGGTGGCCCAGCCCACCAGGGGGCTCGACGTCGGCGCCATCGAGTACATCCACAAGCGGTTGGTGGACGAGCGCGACAAAGGGCGGGCGGTTCTGGTGGTGAGTTTCGAGCTTGACGAAATTCTGAACCTTTGCGACCGCATTGCGGCCTTGAGCAAGGGCGAGATTGTGGGCATTGTGCCCGCCGACCATGCCGACGTGAGCCAAATCGGCGCCATGATGGCGGGAGTTAGACATGCCTGACAAAGCCCTACCCCCCAAAGAGAAGTTTGACCTGATCGATCTGTTTACCCGGTCCAATGGAGCCGTTTCGCTGCTGGTCATCGCCTTGGGGTTTGTTTTTGGTAGCCTTTTCATCTTGTTAGTGGGCCGCGACCCGGTCAATATGTTCAGCGCTCTGCTCCAGGTGGTGACAGGCTGGGATTCCAGCCGGGGCGTGTGGAACGCCCGTTACATCGGGGAGTGGTTCGTGGCCTCGATGCCGCTGGTGCTTTGCGGCCTTTCCATGGCTTTTGCGGCCCGCACCGGCCTGTTCAATATAGGCGCCGAAGGCCAGTACATCGCCGGCCTTACCGCTGCGCAATTTGTCGCGTTGCTGTTTCCGCCCATTCCCGGGCTACATTGGCTGGTTTGTGTGCTGGCCGGCCTACTCGCCGGGGCGGCTTGGGGAGGAATCGCTGGTTGGCTCAAGGCCAAGTACACAGTTAGCGAGGTGGTGACCACCATCATGCTCAACTACATCGCCCTTTACGTGAGCCAATGGTTGACGCACGCCTTTGCACCGGGAGCCAACACCTACCGCACTAAGGCGTATCCCGCGACTTCCCTTTTGGCAAACCCGTGGATTGAAGACCTCACCAACGGCTCGCGGCTAGGCAACGGGCTCTGGTTCATGCTCCTTTCGGTGCTCGTGTTCTGGTTCATCATCGACCGTACCCGGTTAGGGTTCTCGCTTCGGGCCACGGGCTTCAACAAAGAAGCAGCCCGCGCCTCAGGGATCAAAGTGCAGAGTGCCATTACCACCTCGATGGTGATTTCCGGGGCTTTTGCCGGCTTGGCCGGAGTGATTGTCTCGATGGGAAGTTTCAGCTACGGGCGCGTGCTTCCTGGGATGGAAAACTACGGCTTCAACGGCATCGCCGTGGCCTTGGTGGGCAATGTTACCGCCATCGGCTCCCTCTTGGCCGGCCTTTTGTTCGGCATGCTGAACTCGGCTCAGCCCTTGATGCAAAGCCGGGAGATACCCAAGGAGATTACCTGGATCATCTTTGGTTTAGTGGTGGTGTTCATCTCGTTCCGCAACGGCTTTAAGCTTCTGGCCGACTGGCGAGCCAAACAAAGGACCAAGTCATGATCGATTTTGCCAGCCTGTTGCCTTCCATCCTCATGATGGTGGCCCCCATTCTCATCGCGGCCCTTGGCGGCATGATCAGTGAAAAGGCCGGAGTGGTGAACATCGCCCTTGAGGGATTGATGGGCATTGGCGCCTTCACCGCCGCCACCGTGCATGTACTGTTGGAACCAGTGCTTCCCGGCTGGTCGCTTTTGATCGGCGTTGCCTCGGGCATGGTGGCTGGCGGTTTGTTTAGCCTCATCCACGCCTACGCGTCGATCAGCCTCAACGCCGACCAAGTGGTGTCGGGAACCGGCATCAACCTTTTGGCCGTAGGAATCGCTGTGTTCCTATGCCAGATCATCTTTCACCAGGACCGCACTTCAGCGTTTCAAATCGGTATGACCACAGATGCCCTGGGACTTTACCCCACTGTTTGGATAGCGCTGGTCGTGCTCCTCGGTGTTTGGTTTTTCCTCTACAAGCGTCCCGCCGGGTTGCGCCTGCGCTCTTGTGGTGAAAACCCCCAGGCCGCCGCGGCCGCGGGCATCGACGTGCGACGCCTGCGCTACCTCGCGGTGATGACCTCTGGCCTTCTCGGTGGCTTGGCTGGCGCCAGTTTGGTGCTCACCGAGACCATTCAGTACTCGATGAGCTCGATCAACGGCCAAGGCTTCATTGCCTTGGCAGCGGTCAGCTTTGGTCGCTGGATGCCAGGCGGTGTCGCGGGAGCAGCAACTCTTTTCGGCACGTCGGTGGCTCTGGCCATTTCGATGGTCAACGTGCAGGATCTTCGCTTTTTGCCCCCACAATTCTTCAGTGTAGTGCCCTATGTGCTCACCATTCTCACCCTCGTGCTGTTCTCGGGCAAGGATTTTGCTCCCCGTGCCATTGGACAGCCCTACGAGAAAGGACTACGATAATGGCTTTTTGGAAAACGACCACGCCCCATAACGCCGCCCTCCCCGGCGACATCGCTGCCACCGTTTTGATGCCCGGTGATCCGCTTCGGGCCGAACATTTGGCCAACACCCTGCTCGACAAGCCGGTGAAGTTCAACAGTATTCGCGGCATGCTGGGCTTCACCGGCACCTACCAGGGCGTTCGCGTGAGCGTCATGGGTTCGGGAATGGGCGGCCCGTCGATGGGCCTTTATTCCTTCGAGCTGTATGAGCACTATGGTGTGAAGAACATCCTGCGCATCGGTACCTGTGGTGGCCTCACGGCTGATGTCGAGGTTGGTGACATTCTGTTCGCGATGAGCGCCTCCACGGATTCCAATTACGCCAGCCAGTATGGGTTGCCGGGAGTTTTTGCGCCCTGCGCTGACTTCGGCCTTCTGGAAACGGCCGTTGGTGCGGCCCGCAAACTCGGCGTCCGCCACTGGGCCGGCAACGTGTTCAGCTCCGATTTGTTCAGCCTATACAGCGCGCGCGGTGAGGAGGGCTGGAAGGCTTGGGCCGCTATGGGGTGCGCGGGCACAGACATGGAGTGCTACGCCCTATACTGCAACGCAGCCTACCTCCACCGCAAAGCCCTCACCATACTCACCTGCAGCGACTCCAACGTGACGCACAAGGAAATGACGGCCCTCGAACGCCAGACGGCCCTCACTGCGATGTTCACCATTGGCCTCGAAACGGCGGCAAGTCTCGGCTAGCTGAACTGCTTGATGAGCATTTGGACAGAAATCAGCGAGTTTCTGGCTTGGATTCCGGGGTTTGTGTGAGGATTATGCGAACTCAGTGAGTTCCCCTGTTTTGCCTAGTTGCTCCTGTGCCTCACCGGTATAACCGAGGCCAAGGAGATTCTTGATGAAGAAAATGACATTGATCGCGATCCTCGCCGCCCTTTCGGGTGCGGTCTTCGCCCAATCCCAAGTAGATGTGGCCGTGTTGACCGTTGGAGCCGACCTGAGCCAGGCTTACCCGGGAACATCCGCGAAAAACGGTATCCTCGGCAGTACCAAGAACAGTTTTGTGCAGACCACCGCCACCTACACCTACACTGCCAAGCTCGATGACGACAACACCGTGAAGCTTGGAGCCATAGGCGACCTGACTGTGCCAATGGTGAGCGGTACCAACAGCTCCTACACCTCCGGGCAGTTTGCCGGCAAGTTTGACCCGTTTGTACAGTACCAAGGCTTTGGCCTTGATGCCAAGTTCACCTTCCCGGTAGCTCTTGCAGGCTCGGCTGACACCGCTGGCCTGACCGCTGCTCAGGTAAATTACATCGCGTTTAAGCCTGTTTCTGCTTCCGGAACTTACAAAATTGCTTCAAACACCGTGGCGGTTTCCAACTATCAAAAAGTGATCTACAAATACGCCATCGATAAGACCACCTCCGTTTCGGCCGGCTACGAGGCTGAGTTTGTGTTGGTTCCAGCGGTCTTCTTCTACAGCGTTCTGCCCCAGATCACCGCTGTCTACGGCCCCGTTCAGCTCGATGCCAAGTACAGCATGTACAACACTTGGGCCGATGCCGTTGCCACGGGAACCGCTGCCGCCTACAAGACCTATGTTGAGCCCAAGCTAACCTTTGACTTCGCTTCGGTGGGTGTGAAGGGCCTCAAGGCTTACGTCGCCGGGCGCGCTTCACTGACCACGGTGACGGCGGCTGGGGTTTCCAGCGCTTTGTCCGATTCTCGGGTCCAGCCCGGTGTAAGCTACAGCACGGCCGTGGAAGGAATCGGAACTTTAGGCACCGACTTAAGTGTGCGCGTCAACTCCCTCGAAAATGTGAGCGGAACCCCTACCTCCACTGACGTGCGCCTCAACCTGACCTACACGGTTAAGTTCTAGTCCATCAGATTGTTGTAAGCAGACCCCCCGGGTAGAGCGACTGCCCGGGGGGTTTCTTTTCTTCTTGAGCACGATTAAAGTAGCTTCAAGGAGTCTTTCATGTTTGTTCGCAACCGTTTTGTCCTTGTACTGGTCGGTCTCTTGTCGGCAACCTCGGCTTTGTGGGCCCAAATGCCTGACGACCAAGCTCCTGACGACCGACCCGCCCCCGACCAGTGGTTCTTCCAGATTGTCCCCCATTATGAAACCGGTGCTTTGGCCATTCTCTCGCACCAGTACCAATCGGGCGGCGACAGCACGGGTATCACGGGCTCTGGCGCTGCGAAAGACGGGGCAATTTTTGACTTTATCAAACAGGGTGGCCAGGACATTCTTTTCCCCTACCAACGGTTGTCGATGGATCTGCATTTCGGTGAGGCGAACATCGTGACCTTTCTGTACCAGCCGCTCACCCTCACCACTAAAACGGTGGTGGGCCGCAACGGTACTACGGCACCCGTCGTCGTCGATGGGGTGAGCTTTCCCAGCGGCACCGTGCTCGACCTCGTGTATGGCTTTGACTTCTGGCGTGGAAGCTGGCTGTTCAATTTTGCGCATGGGCGGGGAGAGATTCTGGGCGCCGGACTAAGCTTGCAAGTGCGCAACGCTACGATCTCTTTCACCACCACCGACGGCACCCTGCGCGCCATCAGCCAGAACATTGGCCCAGTACCGATTTTGAAGGCCCGCTATGCCCACTGGTTTTCGAAAGACTTCGGGATCGACATGACAGGAGACGGAATCTACGTGGCGAGCGCCTTCTTTAATGGCTCTACCAAGGCATTTGCGGGTTGGCTGTGGGATGTCAGTTTGAGCGCCAAGACGACCTTTGTCGAAGGCTCAACGGCCTTCCTGACGTTGCGCTCGGTAGGTGGCGGAGCACAGGGCAACAACGCCTACGACGCAAACTCGGCGACAACTTCCTCGGCAAGCAGTTATAGCTACAATGCCTTGGCTACGGCGGCCGTCACGCTTGGCTTTGAACTCGAGCGATTCTAGGCTTCGGCCTTTAGTGGAGCACTTTCCCAAAGAAGCTGGAGAGAACTTCAAGAGCGCGTGGGTTCTCCCCTCCCTCGGGAATAATAAGGTCGGCGAAGGCCTTCATGGGTTCGATGAACTCGAAGTGACCAGGACGTACCATCTCGAGGTACTGCTGAATCACCGAATCTACGGTGCGTTCCCGCTCGCTGATGTCGCGCCGCATGCGCCGTATGAAACGTATGTCGTCGGGAGTATCAACGTAAATCTTGAGGTCAAGCAGGTCACGAACCCGCTTTTCCGTCAGGATGAGTATGCCTTCGAGGAGCACCAGCCGACCGGGTACAAGCCTCTTCACCTGATCTGAGCGGCGGTGGTGTACAAAGTCGTACACGGGCATGTCGACCGGCCGCCCTTGCCTGAGTTCCGACAATTGCTGGTACATCAGGTCGTTGTCGAACGCGGAAGGGTGATCAAAGTTAAACGCCGTGATGTTGCTGTTGCTCATTTCGGGCGCATCTTTGTAGTAGTTGTCCTGGGCAATGACCAGAAACTCGCCCGCTATCTCGGTGAGTTTGCGTACAATGGTGGTTTTTCCACTTCCCGATCCGCCAGCGATACCGATGATCCTTGTCATCACAGCACAACTAGGCTTCTGAGCAACTGAAGTAAAACGGCCTTTTCGATGGGTTTGGGAATGAGTCCGTTCATGCCGATGGCCAGGCATTTTTCCCGTTCCTCGTCCATCACGCCAGCGGTAAGCGCAATGATGGGAACCGCTAGGTCGAGGTCGTGCCGGATGGCCAGGGTGGCCTCGAAGCCATTCATTACAGGCATCTGGACGTCCATAAGAACCACATTGTATTTGTCGGGATTCTTTTTGAGGATTTCCAGACACTGGCTACCATCATTGGCAACCTCCACCTCGGCCCCGGCACTTCGGAGCATCGTGCGGGCAACTACCTGGTTGATAGGAGTGTCTTCGACCAGCAGGATGTGGTAACCCTCGAGCCGGCCTAAGGTAGGAGTCGGCGGACTCGGGGTTTGGGGGCCAATTTTCTGCAGTTCCTTGATTGGAACCCGGAACCAGAAACAGCTGCCCTCACGGCTTCGGCTTTCCACCCCGATTTCTCCGCCCATCAATTCGACTAGTCTCTTGCAGATGGAAAGTCCAAGTCCGGTTCCTCCGAACAGTCGGGTGGTCTCGGTTTCGGCCTGCTCGAAGGGCCGGAAAAGCCGTGAAATCTGGTCCGCTGTGAGGCCCAAACCGGTATCTATGACTCGGAACTCCCAGTTTGTCACCTCATCCGTTGCCCCTTTTCGGCTCACCTCGACCCGAACTTGGCCCTGAGAGGTAAACTTCAGGGCGTTTCCCACCAGATTCATCAATACCTGCTGGAGACGCAGTGAATCCCCCCAAACGCGTGGCGGAAGGGCAAAATCGGCCTCGACTGACAAAGTCAGGCCCTTTTCGTCTGCTTTTGGCCCCAGTAAGCCCGAAACTGCCCCAAGAAGTTCCCCCGGATCAAACGAAGTGGGTGAGATTTCCATCTTGCCCGCCTCTATCTTGGAGAAATCGAGGATGTCGTCAATGATTTGCAGAAGGGAGGCACCTGCACTGTGCATCATTCCCACATAGTCACGTTGGACTGGGTCAAGCGAGGTCTCTAGGAGCAGTTGGGTTAGGCCAAGCACTCCGTTCATCGGAGTTCGGATTTCATGGCTCATGTTGGTCAGAAAGACGCTTTTCGCATGGCTGGCGGCCTCAGCGGCTTCTGTGGACTCAAGGATGCGTTGCCGCGATTCCAGCTCGCTCGCAATGTTGCGGGCGATGAACAGAAAACTTGCGCTCTCTTCGCTACCCTCGATGGGCGTTACGACTACCGAAGCAGGAAACCGCCGTCCATGGTTGGCGCAATAGGTCCACGTGTGACTCTCACTTTTGCCCTTACGGGCCTGCTGGATGAACACTTCAAACCCGCGCACGGGTACACCTTTCTCTGAGGCGAGCTCGAGCTCACGTGCGCGCAATTCGTCCCTATCGTGAAAAAGAGTCAAATCTTTCTGTCCAACGACCTGGTGAGCTTCGTAGCCGAGGAGAATCTCAGCACCACGGTTGAACAGGCGCACCATTCCGTTTCGGTCGGTGGCAATCAGGGCAAAGTCCTGTGCTGCGTCAAAAACACTTCGAAGTTCGGACAGCTGAGGGGGGCCCTCTCTGTTTACCCCTTCGGCTTGAAGAACCACCTGACCGCCAGCGCCCTCGCGGACCAAGACGGACAACTTTTGCCGGCATAGAAGGGTCTTCCCCGACTTTGTCAGGTATCGCTCGACACCTGAAGTTTCTTGCAACTTTCCAGCAGCCATTTGCGCCAAGGTTTCACGAAATTTGAGAAGGTCTTCAGGATGAGTGAACAGCAAATGATTCTGGCCGACCAACTCGCTAGGGGAGTAGCCCAACAGGCGGCAAAAGGCAGGATTGGCCTCGAGCAGGTTGCCAGAGAAGTCCTCCACCGCGAAACCGGTAGAGGTGGAGCTCAGTATTTTGCTCCACCAATCCGGCGGCTCAGTGTTCAAACGCATCGGATCAATGTAGGTAAAAACCGGCTAGTAGGCTAGTACTGGCGAAAGTAGCATTTCAGCTTTAGCGGTTGTTAAACCCTTACGGCGGGCCCAGTCTTCCACCTGATTCTTCTCAATTTTTCCCAGAGCCCAGTAGCTCGATTCAGCGTGGCTGAAGATGAAAGCGCACACACTGGCCGCCGGGGTCATCATGTAACTTTCCGTAAGGCCTATCCCCAGCCCCTCGGGCTTCAGGATATCGAATAGCATGAGTTTATCGTGGTGGTCGGGGCACGGTGGGTAACCAGGTGCTGGGCGAATACCCTGGTATTTCACATTGAACAGGTCGGCGTTGTTCAGGGCCTCAGCTGGAGCATACCCCCACAACTTGGTTCTCACCTCGCGGTGCAACCATTCGGCGGAGGCTTCGGCCAGCCGGTCGGCCAGAATCTTGACCAAGATGCCCGTGTAGTCGTCGTTTTGGTCGAGAAAGGTTTGCGACCATTCGTCGGCCCCGAACACCGAGCACGCGAACCCTCCGAGCCAGTCGGCGACGCCGGAATCCTCGGGAGCGATGTAGTCGGCCAAACTCAGGTAAATCGGGGTCTTGTCTTTCCGCTTTTGTTGGCGCAGCACGGGCCAAGAACCCGCGGGCTGAGACTTCGCCTCGTCGTGGTAGAGATGAATAGTGTCGTCTTTTGCTTGGGCAGGCAGCAGGAACAAGGAAGCTTTCACCACATAGCGGCGCTTCTCCTCCAAATCGGCCAAAAGTCGTTTGGCATCGGCCATAAGCTTCTTGGCCTCGGTTCCGTATTTGGCATCGGTGAGAATTTCGGGGTAGTTGACCGGCATTTGCCAGGCCCAGAAAAAATAGGTCCAGTCGATGATGGGGGCCAGCTCCGCCAGAGGAATCGAGGCGAACTCCTTCACCCCGGTGAAGTTTGGCTTCGGCGGCCGGTAC
>Ga0114969_10004918_pt1 | contig 10540 bp, 5 predicted proteins | sample M_130807_MF_Meta_FD_87316 | JGI IMG/M metagenome (GOLD analysis project Ga0114969, IMG submission 87316) | Freshwater microbial communities from Lake Montjoie, Canada to study carbon cycling - M_130807_MF_MetaG | ecosystem: Environmental > Aquatic > Freshwater > Lake | place: Lake Montjoie...
CCGGCAGGTTGCACCGCGCTCGTTTGGGGCCAGCCCCTGATGGGACGCAAACAAGACGACGCCCCCAACCCAAAACTCGAAGCCCTCCCCGTCGCTTGGTTCAAAACCTGGCATACCAGCACGGGCAAAGACGCCCGCGTTTTCCAGTCGACGATGGGCAGCGGGGACGACTTCCGTAACCCCGGCCTGCGCCGTCTCGTCATCAATGCCGCCTATTGGGGCATGGGCCTCGAATCGGCCATCAATCCCAAGAGCTCGGTCGATATCGTGGGCACCTACGAACCCCTAGCGACCGGCTTTGACTACGCCAAACTCGGCATCAAACCGAAGCCCGTGTCGGACTACCGGTAATTGGGCTCCCAACAGGTTGGCACGCTAACGACTACTTCACTGCGGCGACCTTCGCGGCGGGCGGCGCGAATTCGGGATACAGTACCCAAGCGTAGGTGAGGAAGCCGATGCCGGTGAGGCCAGCAACGAGGCCGATAAGCCAGAACGACTTCTTCTTCATCAAGGCCGCGATGGCCGAGAGCATGATGGCGATCTGCAGGAACATGATGGCCATCCCGAAATTACCGCCGCGGGCCTGGTTGTAGCTGGCCTTCGCATCCAAGGTCTCGGCTTCCAGCTTGATGGCGGCTTTTTCTTCTTCGTAACGCTTGATTTCCTTTTCGGCCTTGGCGATGGACGCGAGCGCGACCGCCTTGGCCTCAGGGCTGGTGGCGCCCGCAGCGATGGTCGTGATAATCTCGCGCTCGGTCTCACGCGCGGTCTGCTTCAGGCTCTTGGACTGGAAATAGGACCACTTATTGGAAGCGGAAACCGTCGCCAGCTGCGTCTGGGTCGAGAAGCTCCCGCCCTTCAGGGTCGAGAACGCCGCCGCGACGGCGAGCAAGGTCGTGGAGAGCGCCACCCACTTGGTCCAGGCATCGGGAGCGGCGGCGGCAGGCGTGGCTTCAGGCTTCTTGGCTTCGGACATAGTCAGCCCATCCAAACCATCCGCAGTCTTGGCACAACGAGAAACTAGCGGCCAGGGTGTCCCTACTTCGCCGGCAAACCGTGAATGGTATTCACAATGCGACCGGAAAGCTCGGTGCCGTCCGCGCTGCGCAGGTTATACTTAAGCGACATCTGCATGCAGGGAACTAAATCGTTAAGGAATAGAGTGGCAGTACGACCGTCCGCAGAGAGCTCAACCCGGGAGACCTTGAGCAGGTCGTGATTGGTCTGTGACATTTGCTCCTTGCTGAACTCGGGCTTACCGTCTTTGCCGACTTCGGCGGCTTGGACCGGCTTCACCTTCGTCGAGAGGTCGGGTGATCCATACGCTGCTGACCAAAGGTAATTCCAGATTTCCACATTCCAGCTGCCGGGGTCCTTCGCCACAACGGCATCGAGGGCTTCACCAAAGCGGACTTCCACCCTGCCCTCTGCGACCTTCAGGTCCAACGGCGTACGGACCTTCTCACCGGTGTAGCGGACCCGCTGGAGGCAGCCGTTCTTGACGGCGGTGGTCTGCCAACCACGCAGTCCCACAACATAGAGCTGACCGTCCCTAGGATTAAAACGTGCCCGCATGGCGCCGCTGTCGAAGTTCACGTTAAAACGGGTCAGGCCACCCTGCATTTGCGGCTGACCACGGAACTCTACCTCCTGCGGCAAGACACCGTAGAGCGAGCACATCCCATAACTAAGGTGTAAAAGTCGGCCCTTCCAAGGGCCCCACTGGTCCGACGTCACCCAAACCTGGCCACCGCTGGAATTATCGACGTCCTTCGGCATCCAACAGAGCGGACGATCATAATCGGTCGGCTCAGTCGTACGGTGCGCCAAGGGCGGCACGCCGTAAAAGCCACCCTGCTTAATCCAGTTCAGTCGGCAAACCGGCGTCCAGGTGCCTTCGTTATCACCAGACGTCAGCTGGCCGGTCGGGCCAATCCCTAAGCCGTTCGGGGCCCGGAAGCCGGTGGCAAGGACTGACATCGTCGATCCATCGGGGGTAACTTTAAGCAGTGCGCCGTGGTGGTCACAAAGTTCATCGAATCCGCGGCCACCCTTCTTCACGGGCCCAGCCTTGGCGAAATAGAAGTTACCCGTGCTATCGATCTGCAAGTCAAAGACGAACTCATGGAAACTCTTGGTCACCTGGATATCCGAGTTGAATACGGCATAAGTCTGCGCGCTGCCTTGGCCATCAGCTCCGGGCAGCAGTTTCCAGAGTCCGTCGCGACAGGTCACGTGGATCACGCCCTGCACGACCTTCAGCCCGAGCGGATGATATAGGCCCGTGGCAAAGCGCTCCCAAGTGACCTGCTCCAACTTGGCATCGAGGCCCGAGCCAATCCAGACGTCCCCATGGAACGTACAGATCGCCACACGTCCGTCCTCGAAGAAGTCCACGCCACTCACATACATCGGTGCCTTCCAAGCGTTATCGTCCGGCAGTTTAATCCGGTCGGTGACGTAGGGCTCACCCGTCTTCGTTGAGAGCTCGCCCTGGGTGATAACTTTCTTCGCCGAAAAATCTGCGAAAATCTTCGGGCCATGTTCTTCGGGCCAGCCGGTCGGACGGGCAGCGCCGACCGGGGCGTAGGCGATTTCCACCAACTGCTTGCCAGCCGGAATGCGATAGACCTCCCACCCATCGAGCTGCTCACGGCGACCAGGACCGCGGACACCGATGCGATCGGCATCCTTGGTGCGCCCCAATAAGACCGTTACGCCCGTTGCCGTCTCAGTGGTGAGAGCCCGGACGATGACTTGTGCTTCATTAGAATCGACGACCCGGGGGGCTTCGCTGACTCGATCAGCTAAACCTGGGACAGCAAACGTCAGCACGCCGTCGCCCTTGGGCTGGAAGTTGGCTAAACGGTAATGTCCGGCTCCCAGGTGTCCATAACCCATGCGCCGAGCGAGCTTAGTCGCATTCTCTCCGATCACGAGGCCGGCGAGGTCATCGTCCGTCGAGAAATACACGCTGCCCAAAGCCGTGGGATAATCACCGCGGGACATGAGGTTCATCTCAGTGACAAACTTGCCCGACCAACCGCCGACGACGCGGGCGAGTTCGGTGTCATAAGCGAGGGCATGCTTACCATCCTCACCCAGACGCAGGGCCAAGCCCTTCAGCGCGGTGTGCTCAGCCGTGCCGTCAGGCTTACGGTCGACCCCGATGGTGCCAAAAACCCAGCGGGCAGTGGCCTCAGCTGGCTCCTTGGCGGCAGACTTAGTGGGAGCCTTCTTGGCCGCTTGGGCAAAGAGCAACGGTGCAAGCAGGAGCAGACAACCAAGAGAACGCAGGGCGGAGCGCATGGGAATGCGCCGAGCAAAGCCCTCCTCTCAAAGGTGGCAACACTCGAGGCTTACTTCTTACGCTTCTCAAGGTCATCGGGGCCGGGAAGGACATACTTACCCTCCTTGCCCAGCGGCTTGACTCGTCGCTCGTTCTCTTGGCGATTCTTCGTCGCCAGTTCCAAAGCCTTGTCCGACGTATCCACGGGGCCATCTTCCTTGCTGCCATCGCCCTTCTTAGCGTCACCGCGCGAGGCACCAGGTGGCACGACGACGGGCCGGGCTGGCTTGTTGCGGTCTTCCCACCAATCGTAGGCATCCTTCTCTGCCTGGGCGACCTGCTCGGGCTTGAGCTCAGCCTTGAGACGGGCCTGCAGTTTGCCGACCTCATCCGGCACCAACCCGGTCATGCGCTGAAGCAGACAAAAGAAATAGGCCTTGGGCTTGTCGACCACGCCCAGTTCACCGGAAGCATGTAGCAAGGCTAAGCGGGCCGCATAGCCGGTTTCCACGCGGCCACGCTCATGCAAGCGCTGGAGCCATTCGTTCGCTTCCCGGACGTCGCGGTCGGCCGGCTTGCCGTCAAGGCGCGCCACAAAGATTGCGCGCATGGCCACAAAATACCCCTGACGGGCGGATTTACGAAACCAACCCATACCATCCTCAAAGTGCTGATAAAGCCCGCCCTTAGCGTACATTTCCATATAGTATCGTCCGACGCGCTCTTGCGCCTCCCGGTCGCCCGACATGGCTTCATGGTACTCCGGGATCGGCCGGGGCGAAGGACCAGGATCACCCGCGGCCACCGCTAAAAACGGGGACGCACCTAACGCAAGTAATAGTCGTAACATAGTATTACTAAACAGGCCCGCCCCGACCTGGGCAAGTCCGATAGGGACGCCAGGCCGGGGCGGGAGTTATAAAAGTAATCTATAATTTAGAGGCTGTGGAGGTAGGCCGTGAGGTCGGCCACACCTTGGTGGTCTGGGTCCGTCCACCAAATATTCCAGTTACATCTTCGTTTGCAGCCGCCCAACCCCAAGTGGTGATAGTCCCAGCAAGCGGAAGCACCTTATTGGATGGAAACAATATATACAGACTGGACCCTTCGGTAATCGCAGGAACTACCGTTATGTCCTTCCCATGCTCTAGTTGCTCCGAAGTTGACGATAATGTCAGCACGACTGAGAGCACGCTAAGCGGTGAGAGTGGGTAATTCTATAAGTGTCAGCTCTCGTTAGTTATTTCTGAATTTTCAAAATCTCCTCGGCAAACACCTTGCCGGTCTGGGAAAAGAACTTGGCGCTACCAAAATAGTGGTACCCGCCATTGGAAGCGCCTTTGAGGGCCTCCCTGTCTTTGGGCGAAAAGATTTCCTCCAAGGCTAGGTCAAGCTTCGCTTGGTCCGCTTTGGTGATACCCTCAATCCGCACATCGATAGCGGCATAATGTGCCGAGGAGTTAAGCTCATATTGGTCATTGGCATAGACGGCCAAGACGTTCTTTCCCTTCTTCAAATGTTTGATCTGTTCTGCCTTAAGGACAAGGGAACCGTATTGCGGCTTGTCCGCCCACCAGATGTAGGTGTGGATCTTTTGTCCGTTCAAATAAACGTGGAGTCCTTGTCTTGCTAAAATCGCGAGACGATACGAATCGCAGTTGAGGTCCTCGACCTCAAACGATGTGCGCATAAGCAGGAATTCGCCATCACCCCACGTTGAGGGAAATTTATCCAAAGTGATTCCGCTATGCTTCCAGACGCCCTTGCCGACGGGAGCCTTGCCGGATGTCCATTTGCTATCATCGAATTCTGGCCTGAACCAATTCTCCATCCCGGCAGGCAAGGAAATGTCGCGAAAGCGCCGGGCGTCATGTTTTTTTAAAATGTCCTTCTTTTCAGTGGCATCAATCGTCGTGTAGCACCAGATCCGTTCCTCTGGTAGCGGTGTGCCCAGCGGCTTCCAGTAACCATCCCATTTTCGTTCCTTATCTAAAGTACCATCTTTTTTCAAAGCGTGAGCGGTCCCGACAATCGTGTTATACTCGCTCTGCTTGGGTTGGGCCGCGGCAATCTCATGATCCCAGAAGGGCGCGGTATCAACAGCAACTACATTGCCCTTGAACTCGGGCATGTCGGCTGGTGCGGCCATCGCCTTGCGGAAATTCACATTTTTTTCGCCGTCAACTCCCAACACGCCGATCACGAAGGGCAATTTCGGGGCGGACAGGTCTTTGCGAACATCGCGAATGAAGTGTGCCAACAAGCGCGCGTACTCCTCATAATTCCCGTTGGGGTAAGTCTGGCTATCGACCAGATCGTTGAAGCCCTGAAACCAGACAAAACCGGCCAGTTCATAACCAGCCTGCTCGTCATACTCTGGACAGACCTGCTTGATGTCCTTGGTCACTTTCCGGACATGCTCAATCATCGCCCGGTAAAACAACCCCGAGGCGGCATCCTTGTCTTCCTGCCACTTTTTCCGGTCCTCGAGTTTGGGCACCCCGTGGGCGCCCTGAGGATACTTGTCCCACACGTCCTGAACCGCCTTAGGCAGCTGGTACTGCCCGGCACTGGGCGGGCGGAAATCGGTGTGCAAGCTCCTGCCTCCCCAGGATGTCTTAATAATGAGGACAGGCTCCTTGAGCATCTTCTCAGTATAAATGCCAAAGGTGAACTCCGGGCCGATCTTGCTGTCCGACGCACCGAATCCGGCGGTCAGTTTGCCCGTCTTCACAAGCATGTCAGAGTACTGGTTGCCGCCGCAGCCGAGCGACGAAATCCAGACCTTGTCACATACCCTTGGCTTACCCTCGGCATCACGCATCGCCACGAGCAAAGGCGCCGTTAACGGGTCTTTACCGATGTAATCGAACGTCGAAGTATCCGCATGACCCTGCATGTTGGACTGCCCGGCGAGGATGAAGACCTTGAGGGGTTTGGCTTCCCCGCCGGTGGTTGCCAGAAATATCGTGATTAGGAATGTGGCAAGGTGTTTCATGAGGGGTAGATGAGTTTGATAGTTTGGGGTGTTCAGAGAAGATTGCTTGGGGGCGGTTCGGTGGTTGGGCAACCCGCGGAGTAACATTTCAACTAGCCCCATTTAGCGTGACCCGATCAGAAATTAACTACCTATTTTCCGAGCAACTGGGTCAGTTTAGGCTCCATGGCCTTTGCCCACTCACGGTAGCCCTCGACGTTGGGATGAAGTGCATCGGGCATAAGATCTTTTCGCAACATGCCGTCATTGCTCAGAAATGTTTCCTTAAGATCTAGCCAATAGACGGTTTTGTTGTCCGCGTACGTCTGCAGAATCCCGTTGACCTGGTCGTTGCGGATTCTACCTGCGTCCGTCGGCTTCCACTCGCGGGGAAAGATGGCCAGGAGCAGAATCTTTGAAGCGGGCAATCGCTGATGGACTTCTTTGAGTATGGCCAAGACGCCTTGAGCCGTATCCCGTCCGGCGTTTGCCGGCTCGCCGCGATTATTGGTTCCGATCATAATGACCACCACTTTAGGATTCCGGTCTTTCATCCCGACCAGTCCGCCGTCCTGAAGATGCCACAACATATGCGAGGTTTGGTCCCCACTGGAACCGATGTTCACCGCGTTACGGGTGCCATAATGTTCTTTCCACACCTCGTGGCCCGTGCGGCCCCACCCAAACACGATGGAATCCCCTATCATCAGAATATCCACATTCTTCTCAGTCACCCACCGCTTGCGGTCTTCGTGGTGCCTTAGGAACTCGGTCCATCCGCCCTTGGCGCGTTCTTCGGCTCGCGAATCAGCTTGGGTCGCATAAATATCCTTTGCATAGGACGGATCTTCCCACGGCATCTTTGACGAGGCCGGCGAGAGTGCAGTCTCGGCGGCGAAGCAGACCGGCGAGAGGATACCCAGCAGCGCTGCGGCGAGGATTACTGTTGGTCTCATGCTTATTTAGAGGCTCTTGAGATAGGCCGTGAGGTCGGCCACACCTTGATCGGTCAAACCGAGCATCGCCGGCGTGTACATGAGCGACTTCTCCAGCTTCTCGACCGACTTGATTCGATTCGCAGGGATAGTCTGGATGGCACCGCCGATGCACTTGATCATCGTGGGGTCACCCTGCGTGAGCACCATGCCCGTGATGACGAGTCCATCCTTGGTCACCAGGCGCGTGCCTTCATAGCCATGGGAAATCGTCGCGGAAGGCTGCGCAATGGCCTGGATGATCGTCTCAGCCGACTGCTGGCGACCAAAGGTCGATAGGTTCGGGCCATACTCGATGCCTTGCTCGCCGATACGGTGACAGGTGTAGCAGACGGCGATAGCAGTGGCGCCAAGCTTCGGGTCACCCTTGAGCTTCGCAATGGTTTCGACGGACGACAGGGCCTTCGTACCGGCGGGCTCCGCGGGGAAGTCGCTGGCGGTTAGCTTGACCTGGTTGGCGTCGTAGAGACCGCGGGCCTTGAGGATATTATCGACCTCGAAGTTCTTCCAGTCGTTACCCTTGCGGTTATTCAGCCACCAAGAGGCGATTTCCTTTAGTTCCTTGCGTTGGGAGAGTTCGACCATCGCACCGACCGCCTCAGGGCTATTGGTGAACGCCAAAGCGGTGACCATCTGCTTGGTCTGGGCCGCGTCCAACTTACCAGAAGCGAGGCGGGCACGGATGCCAGCGACGCCCGCAGGCACGTGCAGACGCCAGGTCAGGCCAGCGAACGCGTCGCTCCAGGTGGCAGGGTCGCCCCCCATGCTCTTACTGAGGGCGGCATAGAGTTCGACTTCGCGACCAGTGGCACCGAGGCCGACGGCTTCGAGGTAGGCACGGTCCTTACCATCGAAGCGTTGGGCCACTTCCACGAGGGCAGCGAGGGCCTCCGGGCCCTTTAATTCGCGGAGCGCCAACGCCACTTCGCGACGAACCGCGGGCGAAGTATCCTTGGCATTGGCCACCGCAAGGTTCAGCACATCACGGTTGGCGGCGCGCAGGGCGCGGAAGGCCACGAGGCGACGCTGGGCATCCGACGAACGGAGTTCGGCCGAGACGACTGCAGCGCCCTTATCGCCCAACTGGGCAAGCAACCACACCGCACGAGAAGCCACGTAAGGGTTGGCGTCCTTGAGCAAGGCGGAGACGGCCGGGATGGCGCCTTCGCCTTGCGCCTTGAGGCGCGCGAAGCCGGCCCCGCGGATATTGTTGGCGGGACTGCTGAGCGCGAGAATCTGGCCTTCGGTGGTGTTGAGGTCGATCTTAGGAACGACGGACTTAAAGCCCTTGGGCGCGAGACGATAGATGGTGCCGCTGAAGCGGTTATCGCGCGTGCCGTGACCGCCCACACCCGGGTCGAACCAATCGGCGAAGTAGATGGCGCCGTCGGGACCGACGGTGATGTCGGCGGGACGGAACATTGTCTTAAGTACGCCCGTGGCCCGGCCACCGAGGAAGTCAGAGCCCGCCCATTCCTTCTCCTTATTGGAGGTGATGAAGTCAAAGCGCTCGAGCTTCATGCCGGCGCCATCAGGCTTAGGCAAGTAGCCGAAGACGACGTTCTTGCCGGCTTCACAGGCCAAGAGTAGGCCGTTCCACTTGTCGCCGAGCGCGCCATTCTCGTAGAAGGCCACGCCCGTCGGGGAGCCGCCGCCGTAGACGTCGCCCGCGGGCATGGTGCCGGGGTCGTCTTGGCGCCACTCAGCGGTCGGGGTATCCTGGCCCGGACGCTTATCCGCGCCCCAAGAACGCTTGCCGTCCGCCGAAGCGAAGCCGGCGTTGCCGCCTTCCATGATCAGCGAGACGCGGCACGCGGGCGGATCGTCGTTATCGCTCTGGTAAAGGTCGCCAAACGAGTTAATCGACTGCTCGTAGCTGTTGCGGTAGTTGTGACCAACGATGCGGAGGTCGGAGCCATCGGCGTTCATGCGCACCGAGAAGCCGCCGATCCAGACATTGCCGTCGTCGCTGCGCTTGCCGGCAATATTGCCGAGCATGTATGGACTGCCCATGTAGAAATGACGGCCCGTCTTATCGGTAAAGTCCGCGCCCGTGTTCCCTTGATTGAAGTTCCACTTACCGTCTGGGCCCGTGGTCACGCTGTGCAGCGAGTGGTCATGCTGGCGGCCGTTGAAGCCCGTTAGGAGCACTTCGCGCTTGTCCACTGTAGGGTCAAAGACCCCATCGCGGTTCACGTCGGTGTAGACGATGAGATCCGGCGGCTGGGAGACCACGACCTTTCCGTCGATTACGGCGACACCCAGCGGCGAGGCCAAGTTCACATCCTGTACGAAGACCGTCGACTTGTCGGCCTTGCCAGCGCCCGTCGTGTCTTCAAGGACGACGATACGGTCGCCTTCCTTGCGGCGACCAGCCTTACCGCGGTAGTTCACGCCTTCGGCGACAAACATCCGCCCCTTCTCGTCGAAGTCGATGTTCGTCGGGTTAAAGAGCATCGGTGAAGTCGCCCAGACCGTAACCTCAAACCCTTCGGGCACCGTGAAGAGTTCTGGCGGGACTAGCATCGGACCATCTTCCACCGCCACTGCCTTCTCTTCGTCAGGCTTCTGGGTAAACACCAAGAAGCGAACGGCGGCCGGGCTACGCTTACCACCGCGCTCCATGCCACCGTCATCGATGGCGACCTGAGTACGGAAGCCGACCACGCCCGCTGGGAGGTCGTAGGCAATGACCGAAGTCGCGTGCGTGCCAATACCATTGGTGTAGACCTTACCGGCGACGGAAAGCGGACCCTTGGAATTATTCTTACCGACGAGCACGGCACCGTGGCTGGCGCTGGCGGACTTCCACTTCAGGTCGATGAGGTTCTTCGTCGTCCCGTCGGCCATGAGCAACGTCGGCTCGATCCAGGAGGCCCAGTCGCAGTTATTATCGCCGAGATCGGAGACCATCAGGTAGAGTTCCTTCGCACCCTTGAGGTCGGCAGTCAGTTCGGTCAGGCGCACCTTGCCCGCCGTGGTGATGTCCTTGGTCTGAGCTACGGGCTTAGCAGCGGCCGGAGTCGCAGCTGGCGTGGCGGTCTTCGGGGCAGCCGGGGTCGCCGGCGCAGAGACACCAGCGGCCGGACGGCCAAACTTGACTTCGCGTTCGACCGGAATGGCGGCGGCCGGAATCTTGGCAAACTCGCCCGGCTGCGGGAGCTTGAGACGAGGCGGGTTCTTGCCCTTATCGTCCAGGTTGGCGTTGAGCTCATCTTCGGTGAGCGGAGTAGACTTCACCCCCTCGGCAGGCACTTCGACCTTGGCGGCCCAGAC
>Ga0114969_10004919_pt1 | contig 10539 bp, 10 predicted proteins | sample M_130807_MF_Meta_FD_87316 | JGI IMG/M metagenome (GOLD analysis project Ga0114969, IMG submission 87316) | Freshwater microbial communities from Lake Montjoie, Canada to study carbon cycling - M_130807_MF_MetaG | ecosystem: Environmental > Aquatic > Freshwater > Lake | place: Lake Montjoie...
TGTTGAGGAGAACACAAAGAAGGATAAGTTTGGTAATACGTTGAAGCCTTACGAGGAGTGGCGCGCGTGTAAGATGCAAGGTCGCTGGTATGGCCTTGGTGTTGCAGAGCGTCTCTTGGCGTTACAGGAGTATTTGAATACTGTTGTGAATATCCGAATAACACGTTCGTATGTGTCACAGTTGGGTCTCTTTAAGATACGAAAGGGTAAGGGAATAACTCCGCAGATTCTTTCGAGACTTCCTGTGAATGGTGCGATACAGGTTACAGACATGGATGATATTCAGCAGCTTCAGGTTGATGAGGCGAGTGAGTCGTCATATAGGGATGAGGACGTTATTAAGTACTGGGCGCAGCAGGTATCGTCTGCATATCCGGTATCGGCAGGAGACATTATGCCGGCATCAACGTCTGCAACAGCAGTTAGCACGGCGAACACGAATGCGAAGAGTGCGTATACGATGTTTAAGGAAGGTACTGGTGCGTTCTTCGAGAGGTGGATTGACCGTGGTGCTCTTCCTATTATTGCGAAGACAATATCCGAGACGGATGTTGTTAAGCTCACCTCTGATGATGAAAAATATAAGAAAATCGTTGAGAGTATTGCAATTAACTCTGTTTTGAATGAGCTTGAGAAGAGTAAAGTTGTTCCAACACGACAAGAGGTTGATGCGGAGATTGATCGTGAGATCCAGAGACTCATGTCAAAACCCCAGATCATTATTGATAAGATACAGACAATTGTTGCAGAAGGTCTTGATACGAAAGTAAAGATGACGAACGAGGACCTTGATACAACTGCTACTGTACAGAACCTCATAAATATGATGGGAATTGCGCCAGAATACCGTGATGGTATAATTAGTCAGGTGTATGACCTTATGGGACTTTCGAAGCCTAAGGCAGCACCAATGCAGCCACCGCCAGGACAACAGACACAAGGTCAGCCAAGCCAGCCATCGGGACAGCCAAGTATGCAGACACTTCAGCAGATGATGCAACCACAATAAATGAACGACCCTGAGACAAATAAAATATTAAACGATCAGGATAAACTTCGAGAACTTGTTGGCCACGAGGGTTGGCAAGTTGCTCGAAGACTTATGGCAGATAAGATATTAGACCTTCAGGATGCATTTAAGCTTGAAGACAGGACCGCGACAGTAATGCTTCAGGATCTTAGGGCTCGGAAGAAGGCAGCGATGATTTTGTGGGATTGGTTAAAAGAGATTGAGGGTTCTGCTACACAGTCGATTGATAATAAACAAAATAAAGTTCCTTCACATATAGTTGTACTAGAATAGTTTGAGTTCTCGCGTTGCTTCACGCGAGCACTTAAAAAGTGTTCGGGAGACATTAATATAACGTCTCTTTTATAAAAGTAGTACTAACAAAATATATATGGACCCAGAAAACATTATTCCTGGAGCACTACCTGATGGATCTCAATTGAATCCACCAGACGCAGCGGGAACTGTTGGAAGCGTGCCAGTACCAGTAGGTACTCCGGCTGCAACAGTCGAAGCACTTACATTAGCAGAGATCAATGCAAGTCTCGGTAAGCAATTCCCTACAAAGGATGCTGCCATTAAGGCTTTCAAAGATACATTCTCATATGTCGGTAAGAAAAAAGAAGACATTGAGAAAGAGATACGTGGAACTATCCAATCGGATGACCGCATATCGAAGCTTGCTCAAGAACTAGAGATTGAACGTAAGGAGCGATTCTATGATAGGAATCCTCAGTACGCAGATCCATCAGTTCGAACTATTATCGATAAGTTTGGTGGTAACCCCGCTGAAGTAGTCAATAATGATTCGTTCAAGGCTATTTTTGAGAAGGTATCTGGTTACGATAAGTCAGTAAAATTGAGGACAGTACTCGAAAGTAATCCGCGAATTACCGCAAGTAGGGATTCTTTGACAAAAGCTCGTGAGATTCGTCAGCAGAATAATGGCAACGTTACGCACGAAGTGCAGAAACTTGCTGTTGATGCTGTCATGGATGCTTACGATCTAAAGAAATAACTGCGAAGGTAAGACGCTACTATCGTGGCTATTGCATCAGCTCTCCAGACCTATGGTGATGTCAGTAAGCGTGAAGACGTTGTCTTGAACGCTATTGAGATCCTCACAGCAACGGAGAACCAAGTCCAAGCAGCCCTCGGCAAGACAAAGGCTATCAACACAATACACAGTTACTTGGTTGATACTCTCCTCACCGCAGGTTCATTGGCAACAGAACAGGGTACAGACTTCAGTCTTTCTACCCTTACAACTCCTACGAGGTTGACCAACATCGTAGAAGAGATCGCTAAGGCGTTCATCGTTACACGTCCAGAAGAGGCAGTTCAGTCATACTCAGGCATCAACGAACTTGATCGCCAGATGACGAAGGCTCTCAAGGATTGGGGAAATGCTTTGGAGTTCGATCTCGTTCGTTCGACGCTCGCATCAGGTGTTTCAGGTACAGTTGCGAAGATGTCTGGAGTATTTCAGGCAATTAGTAAGTCTACCAACTACACCCTCGCTACTTCAGGCACAGTATTCTCAGCAACAATTCTCGACGCTTTGATGACCAACAACTGGACATCAAGTAACGGTGACGTTGCAACAGATGCTTATGTCGGAGGTACGATGCGTCGTATCGTTGACAACTTTACTCAGAAGACAAACATTGTAATGAATGGTTCAGGACCAATTACAAACATTGTTCGTACCGTTTCAACTTATGAGACATCAATGGGAACATTGAACGTTCATAAGCATCGTTACGTATGGGTATCGGGAACCGATGCTAACAACCGTTTCTTGGCGCTTCGCCCAGAGAAGTTGAAGGTTGCATACCTTGACATGCCGTTCGTCAAGGACCTCGCAGAGAATGGTGCGTACAACAAGAAGTCGATCTATGGATCTGCTACACTTGAGGTCGCTAACCAGGATTCTAACTGGTTCACAGATGGATATCTCCTAGCCCCTTAGTTTTAGTGGTGCTATAATATCCGTACAATTAGTAATAATTGTTTGCTTGTTCCCCCCTTGTAATTTCTTTGCTCGGGGGGAGCACAAAGAAATAGTAAACATGTCCAAAATAATAAAAAGAGGTCAGGAAGCGCGTGATGCGCTTAAAAGAGGCATCGACTTGGTAGCCGATTGTGTAAAAGTGACGCTCGGACCGGCTGGTAGAAATGCAGTACTTGGTCGCAGAAACATCACACCAATCATCACGAATGATGGTGTGACTATTGCGCATAATATTGAGGCTGATGATCCTATCGAGCAGAATGGCGTAATGATCGTTCGTGAAGCAGCGCAACTTGCAGATAATAATGGTGGTGATGGCACAACTACAACAACAGTTCTATTGCAATCGATAACGAATGAGCTATTTAATCTTATTAAGGACGATGGATCACTTGTTACTAATAAGATAAATACCATCGAACTAAAGAAGGAACTTGATACATGGTGTGAATGTGTATGTGGTGAGCTTAAGAAAAGTGCTCGACCGATTACTAATGATGATATCTATAATGTAGCACTTGTATCCGCAGAGTACGACTGGATTGCAAAAATAGTGTCGGACATATTTATCCAGATCGGAAGGGATGGGTTTGTTACCGTTGAGGAGGGTGTTAGAAATGAATATAACGTATTTAAGGGTATAGAACTTAGTGCTGGGTATCAATCTGAGTATTTTATAAATAATGATAAGAGGGAGTGTGTCGTTGAAAAACCTCATATTATAGTTACGAATCACGCACTGGAAATCGGTGCAGTTCTTCCTATTGTTGAGGAGATGGGCGTTGAGAAGATAAATGAGTTAATAATTGTTGCGCCAGATTTTTCTCGCGATCTTATAAATCGTTTAAACACAACAAAAGTAAAGACTGGTGTATCAATCGTCGCTATTAAACTTCCAACTGTTGGAAAAGACGACATTCTTGTAGATCTCGCGACTCTTATTGAGGCTAAGTTTATAGATAAGAATGTGTATTCGAAATACGAAGACTTAATAAAGGAAATAAATATTAAGAACTGTGGTAGAGCAGAACGTGCGATTATCTCAGATAATAAGACCGTTATAATGGGCGGAAATGGCGACACGAAGAGTCGTGTAGAAGATATACGCAAGGTACTCGCAAGTACCGAATCGGTATTTGATAAGAACTCTCTGGAGAAACGTATAGCGTATCTGTCTGGTGGATTGGCGGTTATAAAGATTTCTGCAGAATCTGATTTTGAGAGGACATATTACAAACTCAAAATGGAAGACGCAGTGAATGCTGTTCAGGTGGCACTTATTGATGGTGTTGTAAAAGGTGGAGGATTAGCGCTTAAGGAAATTTCTGAGAATATGGATGTGAATAAGTTTACTTCATGCCTACGTGCTCCATATGAACAAATACAGACAAACTGTGGAAAAAAGACTGATATACCAGATACAATACTTGATCCAGTTAAGATAACAATATCTGCACTTAAAAGTGCGTGCTCAATCGCGGGTATGGTTCTAACAACTGAGGTTGCTATAGCTTATAAGGACGAAGATAAATCAAAAAACCATGATTAATCCACGTGCTCAGATGCGTGTCAGGCTCGCGGTTAAAGATTATCAGGATATGTATCCTGATGAGTACAAAGAGCTTATGAAGGTTATTGAAGATCAGCGTGCTAATTTAAAAGAGGATATGGCGGAGATAAAAGGGCACATGTTGAAACGAGCATTGTATACTATAAGTGAATCACTTCACGCGATGATAGGTAAAAAACTTGATGCGCAGGAACGTGAAGAATGGAAAACATTAGAAGTCCAGAGGTGGTTCTGTAAAGAATTTCCTCAATTTATGATAAGCAAACACGTATGACATCACAATCTATAGAAAACAAGAAACTTGCACTTGCACTTATAGTTAAAGGTGATGACGCTGAGGCAGTATTTCTCGATCGATGCCTTGCAAATATGTATCCATATGTTGATGGAATTTTCATAACTGTTACCTATAGGAAAGGAGAGGAACCTAATCAAAAAGTATGTAATATCGCAGCTAAATATAAATCTAACATTTCGTATTTTGAATGGTGTAACGATTTCTCAAAAGCTAGGAATTTTAACTTCTCGAAAGTCCCTAAAGAGTATGAATATATTATGTGGCTTGATGCGGATGATATAGTTCAGAATCCAAATCTCATTCGAAATACTATTGAACTAAATCCGCAGACCGATGCGTTTGCATTCTGGTATTACTATGATTTCGATAAGCAGAACAATCCTACAGTCGTCCATAAGAAGACACAGATAGTACGTAATGATGGTTGTGTTGAATGGATAGGAAAACTCCATGAGGACTTCAAGGAGAACCGTGGAATAAATGCAAAGTTCATTGATGGTATACAGAGAATACACCTAACAACACAGGAGCATTTTGAGACCGCGCAGAAAAGAAATATTGAGATTTCAAAAGAGGAAGCAAAGCTTAATCCACAGGATCCAAGGGTTTATTTTAATCTTGGAAATTCATATATTGCTGCAGGTAAAGCAAAAGAGGCGAAGGTTGTGTATTCTAAGTTTCTCAAAGAAAGTCAATCTGAAGAGGAGAAGTATCTTGTTCATCAGAGAATGTCTCAGGTTGAGAAAATGTTGGGTAACAGGGATAAGTCGATTGAGCACCTTCAGATAGCTATTGGTATGTGCCCTGAACTTCCTGATGCAGTTAATAATCTAGGGTATCTTTATTTTGAATATCAACTATTTGATATCGCTGAGAAGTACCTTCTTATCGGTACAGCTATGCGTCCAAAGATACACAAGATGATAGCGTTCAATCCACGTGATTACGACTATAATCCTATGATGGCGCTTGCAAAAGTATACTTCAATAAGAGTCGTCCAGACTACGCGCTTCCATGGTTAAAGGCGTGTCTTTCAATATACCCAACAGATAAAACTCTTAAATCGTGGGTAGATGAGATGGAACTGGAACTTAGGAGAATGGAAAGAGTAATCGATGTCGCAAAAAGACTTGATAAATTGACTGATAAGGATGAAATTCTTAAAGAGATACAATCACTTGATATAGATCTCCAGTCTCATCCTGCTATATGTAGAGTTAGAAACGAACATCTTGTAAAGACAACGTCAACTGGGAAGGACATTGCTTATTATTGTGGAGAAACGACACATGAGTGGAATCCTGATTTGTTTAAGACTAAAGGTTTTGGAGGGTCGGAAGAGGCGGTTATAAATCTGTCAAAAGAATGGGCAAAACAAGGGTATAATGTCACCGTGTTTAACGCTTGTGGAAATAGCGAGATGATTCGTGATGGAGTTACATATCGTCCTTTTTGGATGTTTAACGCAAAAGATAAATATGATCATCTAGTAGTATGGAGACACCCTAAGATGCTTGATCACGATATAAATGCAACTAATATATATGTAGATCTACACGACGTTATTCCTGAAGGAGAGTTTACTGAGAAGCGTCTTACAAAGATAAATAAGATATTTGTTAAGACGAAGTTTCATAGATCACTGTTCCCAAATATACCTGACGATAAAGTGGTAGTTATTCCTAATGGCCTCGACACTACACTATTTGAGAACAGTGACATTAAGCGTGATCCATTCATGCTAATCAATACGTCGTCCCCTGACAGGAGTATGGATGTACTTCCGAAACTATTTAAGATGGTAAAAGAAAGGGTTCCACAAGCTAAATTAAAATGGGCATATGGGTGGGAAACGTTCGATGCGTCTTTTAAGAACGATAAGAAGATGATGGAATGGCGTAACAAAGTGCAGAAAGAGTGTGATGAGTCCGGTATCATATCTCTCGGAAAGATACCGCAATCCGAGTGCGCAAAACTATATCTAGAAGGTTCTATATTCGCTTACCCATCAGAATTCGCAGAGATCGACTGTATCAGTGTTAAGAAGGCACAGGTAGCTGGATGTTACCCAATTACAACAGATTTTGGCGCACTTAATGAGAGTGTATGGGTTGGGGATAAGATACATTCAAAAAAGACTAAAGATAATTGGAATCGTCCGTACCAGTGGCATTTTGGGCTTGAAGACGAGAAGGCTCAACAGGAATGGGTTGATGCTGTTGTTAAGTACTTAAATAATCCAGATGGTCAAGACTCTGAGGTTATAAAAGTAATGAAGGCGTCAGTAAGTACTAACTTTAATTGGCATTACATTAGTAGAGAATGGACTAACATATTCAAATGAAAATAGCATTCGTCTGGCAAGGACTTTCTCAAAAACAAATATACGGTCATTGGGGTGATGGTCTAGAAGGTGCTATGCGTCTTATAGAAAAAGAACACACTGTCTATTATCGAGAACCATGGGATGAGATACCAGAAGATACAGATATTATACTTTACTGGGAAGCCCCCGTAACATGGGCTGGTAAGGATCGTGATAACTATAGAAGGATTCAATCTAACCCTAAGCCAAAGATACTATTATTTGCTGGAGGTGTTGTTAAAGAAGAGTATTGTGATGGTTTTGATTTGTTCCTTGTTGAGAGCGAAATTAATGAAAAAGATTTTTCAGCTATAGGTAAACCGTGGCTACGAGCATTCGGGGTTAATACCGACGTAATGAAACCAGAGAAACAGCCGAAGGTATTTGACGCTGTATTCCCCGCTACCTGTGCAGGATGGAAGCGACATGGATTGTTTAGTCGTGCATTAAAGTCCAAAGGGGTCGTCTGTGGGCGTTTCCAGGAATCTGATCCTATTGGGTTCTTGAATTGTCGTGAAAACGGAACACTTGTATTACCAGAACTTCCTTATGAAGCTGTGAATGCTCTGTATAATTCTTCTTGGAGTTGCGTGAACACCTCATCAGAATGGGGTGGAGGACAACGTACAACACTTGAGGCTATGGCAGCAGGAATACCTGTTATTGTTATGAAGGATAGTATAAAAAATAGAGAATATGTTGAGGAATCTGGAGCAGGACTCGTGGTAGAACCAGATGAACTTCAGATACAAAAAGCCGTAGAAGAGATAAAAAAATGGACACCAGATCAGCGTGCTCGTGGAAGAAAATACGTAGAAAATAAATGGACTCATCATCATTATAAAGACGCCATTATTAAGGGTATTAATCAGGTTTTAAATAAATGATATTAGATTTTGAACAATATAGGGATGGTGCGTCACTTGTTCCAGAGGAAGGAGAACTATTATACGCATTGGTTAGATGTATAAAACCAAAAGTGTGTGTAGAAACTGGAACACATAAGACATTATCATCTCACTATATCGCACAAGCACTGCACGATAATGGATTTGGACACCTTAGAACATGTGATCCTTTTGATTATGATCAGGTTGGTATAATTAAATCTTCTCCGCTAAAAGAATGGTTTTCATATGAAAAAATAAGAGGTGTAGATATGAAGATAGATGGTCCAATAGATTTCTTTTTCTGTGACGGATACCATGAAAAAGAAGAAGTTGAAGCAGAGGTAGACTATTTTTTACCAAAGATGTCTGAGCATGGAATAATCGTGTTTCATGACTGTGAGGATAGTCCTGAAAGTTGGGAGAAGATGGTTAATGCTGCTGTTAAAAATAAAAAACTGAAGACAGTATTTATACAGTCTAAGAATAGGATGAGAATATTTGAAAAATCAGGTATATGAAAATAAGCGTAATTTCACCATCGATCCGTCCAGAAGGTTTAAAGATACTCCAGCAGTGTCTTGAGGAACAAACTATGCCTACAAATGAATTCGAATGGCATGTAGATATAGGACTAAAACGTAAAGGACACGACCTTAACGCCGCATTTAACCGTATGATTAAACGTTGTAAAGGTGAGCTTATTGTCTTTTATGAAGACTACACAAAGATCATGCCAGACGGGTTAGAGCGATTCTGGAAGGCGTATCAGGATAACCCAAATACACTCTTTACAGCACCGCTTGGAAAAGTGGATAAGTTTGGTGATACTCCCCGGTGGGACTGGAGAGCAACTAAGCAAAATAAGGACCAAAACGATTATACAGACTGTCTCTGGAGAACCTGTGAGCTCGATTGGGGGGCAATTCCAAAATCTATTCTATATGATATTGGTGGTTTTGATGAGGAATTGGATAAAAACTGGTCAATGGACAATGTATCTGTTGGTGTGCGTGCTAATGCGCTCGGATACAAGTTTAAGTGTGTTTTCACCAATCCAGCAGTCGCAATAGACCATGACGCCATAATGAAGCACCCATTTAGGGATCGTTGGAACCCACAATCGTCGAATGAAATGATGAGGAGATATGACAAGAACCCACGACTTGACTATTTGGTTGACAAGGTATAGATATGGTATAATACGACTGAGGCGGTTAATACTATCCTTACCTGTTTAGTGTTGTTACTGGTCTACATTGACGAAGCACCAATGTAGCCCGATAAGAACATTAAACAGGTATTTTTAATTTAAAAAAATGACTCTTTCAGATATAAGTGCAAAAATAACCAGTTTAACTGGTGCTGATACAAATCAATATACTAACGCAGAACGTATTATTGATCTTAATATTTGGCAGCAAAACATTGTTGGAATGATTCTTGATTCTCAAGATGAGACTGACTATGATGATCCAAATTATGGTAACTTCCCAAGGAAGACTGTTCCGTTGACTACTGACCGCGATTACTCTATTGGGGTTACTGAAAAGATGCTCAAGTTTAAATCACTTGGTATTGCGTATGATGGAGTTAATGTTCGTAGAGCTGTACCTGTTGAACTATCAGCAACAGGAATTGCTGACTCAACTGCTGCTGACACAACACAGAACGCAACGATTGACGCACAGTTCTCTAAGACTAACCCACGATATGATCTGAAGTTTGGATCTATATTTATTTACCCAAAGGCAAACTCAACAGACGTTGCAAGTAGTGGATTCATGATCGCTGAGTGGTTTAGGCAGGCAAAAGAGATAACATTAAGCGACCTAACAACTGGTACTCTTGTTCCAGGTTTTGATGATACCTTTCATGTCATGCTTGCATACGGAGCATCGTATGAATTTCTTAAGGGGAAGGATATGAAGCGTGCTGAGGCATGTTTTAGAGATCTTCAAGTCTATGAACAGAGACTTAGAAAGCAATACTCATCGAAACAGCTCGATCGTCAGTATTCTCTTACTGGAGACTATCAATCAATGAAATAATTTATGGCAACATATAACAAATTCAACACATTCGTAGCAGATATAGCTAACAAGGTACATAACCTTGGTTCAGATCAACTCACAGTTGCTCTTACTGATACATTGCCGGTAAATACGAATACCGTTCTTGCAAACATCACTCAGATCTCGTATACCAACCTTGGTTCTAGAAGTATTACAACTACATCATCTACACAATCTTCGGGTACCTATAAACTCATCTTGAGTGACCTTACCATAGCTGCATCAGGTACAGTTGCACAATTCAGGTACGTAGTTATCTATAACTCAACTGCTTCAGGTGGACCACTCATCGCTTGGTATGATATTGGAAGTGAAACTAA
>Ga0114969_10004921_pt1 | contig 10536 bp, 8 predicted proteins | sample M_130807_MF_Meta_FD_87316 | JGI IMG/M metagenome (GOLD analysis project Ga0114969, IMG submission 87316) | Freshwater microbial communities from Lake Montjoie, Canada to study carbon cycling - M_130807_MF_MetaG | ecosystem: Environmental > Aquatic > Freshwater > Lake | place: Lake Montjoie...
AAATCAGCGCGTGTAATGAAAAAAGCGGTGGCCTATTTAGAACCGTTTTTACAAGCCGAAAAAGCTGCCAATCGTATAATTATGGAAGCTGCTTCAAAAAAGAACAACACAGTTTTAGAAGAAGAAAAAGGCCATGGTAAAATATTATTAGCCACTGTAAAGGGCGATGTGCACGATATAGGAAAGAACATTGTTGGCGTTGTATTGGCCTGCAACAATTACGAAATTTTCGATATGGGTGTAATGGTTTCTTGCGAAAAGATACTCGACAAGGCGCGCGAAATAAACGCCGATGTGATTGGCTTGAGTGGATTGATTACACCTAGTTTAGATGAGATGGTCTATGTGGCCGAGCAAATGGAAAAGCAAGGCTTCAAAGTGCCATTGTTAATTGGTGGTGCTACTACAAGTAGAATTCATGCGGCTGTTAAAGTAGCGCCTAAATACAGTGGTCCTGTGGTGCATGTATTAGATGCCTCTAAATCGGTGCCAGTGGTATCGAGTTTATTGAGCGAAGAGCAATCTGTTCCTTATGCTGAATCGATCAAACAAGAATACATTCGTTTAACCGAAGACCATGCCAAACGCCAATCTGCAAAGGATATTACAGCGTTTGAAGAAGCATGTGCGAATAAAATCAATTTAACTTTTGATGCGACTACCATCGTTAAACCCAATCAATTGGGAATCCATTATATCGAGGGTTATGATTTGAATGAATTGCGCAGCACCATCGATTGGACACCCTTCTTTCAAACTTGGGAATTGGCAGGTAAATACCCTAAAATTTTAAGTGATGAAGTAGTGGGAATAGAAGCCACCAAACTTTTTCACGATGCCAACCAATTGTTGGATAAAATTATTGCTGAGAAATGGTTGACCGCCAATGCGGCTTATGGCATTTTGCCAGCGGCCAGTGTGGGCGAAGATATAGAAGTGTATAACGAAGACGGGTCATTAAATGAAACCTTTCATTTCATTCGCCAACAACGCAAAATGAGCAATGGGGTTTCTAATATTTCTTTGGCCGATTATGTTGCGCCTAAAGGTAATGCCGATCAAGATTACATGGGCTTTTTTACGGTAACCGCCGGCTTGGGTATCGATGAACATGTGAAACAATTTGAGGACCATCACGATGACTATAATAGCATCATGCTAAAGGCCTTGGCCGACCGTTTGGCCGAAGCGTTTGCCGAGAAATTACACCATTTAGTAAGAACAGAATTTTGGGGCTATTCAAAAAATGAATCCTTGAACAATGAAGACTTAATTCTAGAAAAATACCAAGGTATTCGTCCAGCACCAGGCTATCCTGCCTGTCCTGATCATACCGAAAAAGGCTTGTTGTTTAAACTCTTAGACAATGAAAATAAAATAGGGGTTAGGCTCACAGAAAATTACGCCATGTGGCCAGCATCAGCCGTTTCAGGATTTTATTTTGCACATCCTTATAGCAAATATTTTGGTGTTGGTAAAATCAACAAGGATCAAGTTGAAGCCTACGCCAAACGCAAAAACATGGACATCCAAACCATTGAGAAATGGTTAAGACCTGTGTTATCTTATTAGTGTTCAATCACTAGTTTTAAGCGCTCTTTGTTCACTTCTAAGAAGTAAACACCGTTTGCAAAATAACTTAAATCAAGCACATTGTCTTGTTGGTTGATGGCTTGTGTTAAAACTAATTTTCCATTCATATCATATAAACGAGCCTCTGTGTTCCAAGTAGATTGCGATAAGTTAATCATTACCATGCGCGAAGTTGGGTTAGGATACACTGAAAGTGTGCTAAATAGGGTAACCCTTATACCGACACGCTCCATGATTCTAAAACGCGATTGTAAGGCGTTGTTGCTCAGGTCTTGGTCGTTGCTACTGATTGCAGTCAGGTAACACTTGTAGAGGCCGGGGGATTGCTTAGAAAAGTCTAATAAATTATTTGTATTCACGACACTTCCGGCACCTGCATTAAGTTTCGAAACACTTACACTGTCTAAATAAATGGTTGTTTCAAGATTGATAACTGAATCTACTTGTTTGATGATTAGCTGCATTTTAGTACCCGTCAAAACTTTTAGGCCATTGTTCTTAAGGGTCATAACAGGTTGCAAGCTGTTAGATTTAGAAGTATAGTTGGCAAGGTTGATTGGTAAATCAATGCTTTGCGCCATGGCATCATACCATACCTCCACCTGACTATTCCCGAAAGCAGTATCATTTTTAACATACTGATCGTTCAAATAATTGGTTTGCGCAATAATGGATAAGGCCTGCGATTTTGTGAACTTAGCAGATTTTGGGAAGGTCAATTGTATAGCCGCATTGGTTTTAAATGCAGTATCTAAAGTTTGATTGTACAACACAACTTTATCAACCGTATTGATGATTTTAACATTGGTGCTGAACCTAGTTTTGACCAAACTATCGCCATAATTTTTAATGGTGATGATCGGATTAATAGCCGAAATATTCACCAATAAGGTATCATTTACTACTGGGTAATTCACTGCACTTACACCCACATCATAATATTTAACGCCCATGTATAGGCCCTTTAGGGTATCGTTTGTTTTGTTAAAGTCTTTACCTAAGCTGGTATAAACTATCACATCATAAAACCCTGTATCTAGCAAAACAAGCGCACTATCAAAACTTATGGTTTTAGTTTGACCGCTATCAATGGTCATGGTTTTAACACTGCTGTAAATATTGGTAAGGTTTTGATTCACTCTAAAGTCGATGGCAAAAGGTGTTTTTTGTGAATTCGAACCATTGTTAGTCACCGTTGCTTTTGGGGCAACTACTTTTTTCAATTCCAACTTTGATCCTAGTATTGGTGTTGCAAAACTTATGGCTACATCATCTGGCAAGCCATAGGCAAATGGGAATTGAAGGGTGTCATTCTTTTTAATTTGATCGTTTGGTAATGCCGAGTAACACAAGAGTTGGTAGTAGCCTTTTTTTACAGGGGTAAATTTCTTAAAGAACATATTGGTGGTTGTTCCAATAAAGCTATTCACATTCGTTGAATCATAATATACCAAGTTATTTTGATACAAAATTTTACAATACACATTGAATGGATTGGCTTGGTTTAAGTCGCCAAAATTTTCGAGTTCAAGATTTATAAATTTAGCTGTTGCAGGTGGTGAAATGACCTGATTTTTGGTAGGGTAAATGGCCTTAGTAACGGATACATCATTACTTCTCACAACATTGAAAAGAACAGAAAGGGTATCATTTTTCTTGCGTGTGTCGCCAAGGTATTGGGTAAAAATCCTAAAGGTTAATTTGCCTTTTACGCTGCATGGATAGGTGTTAAAAACCACCAAACTACTACTGCCAGATGCAAGCGAAGTTGATTTGGTATCGGCATACAATATTTTTTTTGTGGCATCTAAAACTTGCACTGTCACATTAAACGGACCAATGGCATCTAATCCAAAATTTTGAATGTTTGCAATTGGATACACCGAATCAATAAATTGTTCGTAGTCGGTATAAATATCTGGATCGAATAAACTGCCAATGCCCACATCTTTGTAATTGGCAACTACCAACACTTTTTTGAGTGTGTCATTGTCTTTCATTTGATCTTTTCCTAATTTGGTGATCACTGTAATATCATAATTTCCAGATTGTTTAGGAAGAAAAGTTGAATCGAACGTAATGGTATGTTTTCTCAAAGAACCCAAGGTGTCTTGCCTGGTAGATGAATAGACTTGACTGCCGTAACGACTAATATTCATCGTAACATTGAAGGGCGTGTTCTGGTTATTGACACCATAGTTTATGATGGTGGCTTTGGGAGCCATGGTTTTAACGGTTAACAAACTAATGGTGTCTTTTGTAAAAGCGGCACTGAATGGCGCTACATCATCATCAGCCTGAATTCTTGGTTCTATAGCGAATTTAAAGGGTGCATCAGGTGCAAAATCAACCCAATTGGTATCACCGGAAGGTGCGGTATAATAAAAAGTTCTTGGACGCACAGGATCTTCTTCCTGATAACCAAAGGACACATTATTTTGTCCAATTTGACGAACACCAACATAAAAGGAACCATTCACATTGACAGGTGGTAAAACAGGTGTAATAAAATTAGGAGCCGATGTTAAAGTATCGGATGTCCAAACATTGGTTTTTGGTGCACCGTTGGTGCCATCTGCTTTCCAAATGCCGAGTTTAAATTTGGTGCCTTGACCAGCAAAATTGACAGAAATTTGATTGATGTTTTTAGAATTATTAGAAAAGAATTTGGCAACGAAATCACCCGTGCTACCATTAAATCCAATACCACCCACCAAAGGTTGGGTAGGATCTTTGTAGGAGTAAATATTAGTGGTATTAATTCGATAGGAGATGCCTTCATTTTGACTGCTGTCTTCGTCCTTGGCTATGAGAACTATAATCGTATCTAGTCCCAATTTTGTGGGCGTAAGCAACGGTAAATTTATAAATTTAGATTCTGAAATACCGAGGGTGTAATAAGCAGAATCAATGCGCTTGTTTGCACCTTTACAGATGATATAAATTTTCTGATTGATAAATTGTTTTTTTCCTAAATTTTTGATAAGTGCCTTGACAGTATCAGGGTTGCCAAGGGGTACAGGAAGCTTTCCCAATGTATAGACTTTTACAATTGCGGCATCTACATTGCGCCTTGGAAAATTTATTTTGATCGTAGGATGAAAGTCCGAACTAGCAACTGAGGTATCTGGTAATACACCACCAGAACCTCTGTAATATTTGCACTGGTTGTTGGCATAACCAAAAATAGTATTTCTATCTTCATACGACCAAAACATGCTATTTGTCGATGTGCCTGATTGTGTAAATTCAACTAAAATTTCAAGGTTTTTACCATAAAAAGTATCTACTACAAAGGCAGTGTTTAAAGGAATTCTGACCCATGTATTTTTACTGCCAACATCGTTTTTTGGATTTTGATCATATACTTTTTTCATGCCAATAACTTTGCTTTGGTTCACCCAATTGATATTATTACTACCATAGGTGGCATTCAAAGTCATGCGCATAAATATTTTCATATTACAAGTGTTAATGAGTGTATCGCCACCATTCCGAAGAAAATCAAGGCTAATAATGGTGTCACCATGCACCAAAGCACTTACTAATGCTTGAGGGAAAATATAAGCATAGCGAGAAGTTGGTGATACAATAGCTGTGGAGTTAGCAGGTCCTGCGCTATTTCTACCAGTATAAAATCCACTTCCTAATTCTATGATTTGCGCCTTACCAATTTGAGAATGAATGGAGAAAATGATAAGAAAAAGCCAAAAACCCTTGCTGTAAATTTTATTCATTTCGGTAAAAATAGTAAATTTTAATAGAATTACAGATTCCTCTGCCATTATATTATTATAAAATGACAATCAAAGGAGAGCAGTGGCCATTTTAAAAACTCAAAAATTTATTTAAAGCTTTGTTAGTATATTTGCAGTTATAATCATAATAAAATGGATTCTGGTCCTCTGATCGTTATATTCTTAACACTTTTGTTTTCAGCCTTCTTCTCGGGCATCGAAATAGCCTTTATTTCGGCTAATAAATTGAGGATTGAATTGCAAAATAAACAGGGCGTTTGGAGCGCTAAAATTTTGTCTTGGTATTTAAAAGATCCTACACGTTTTATTAGCACTACCCTGATTGGAAACAATATATCATTGGTTATTTATGGTATCTTTAGTGAGGTAATTCTAAATAATCTTTTACAGGATGTTATTATTGTTGAGTTTTGGCGATTCATTGTTATTACTGTCATTTCTACTATGGTTGTTTTAATAACCGCAGAGTTTTTACCCAAGGCATTGTTCAGAATTAATCCTGACTTTGTGCTCAACACACTTATATTGCCTTTTCATATTTGTTATTTTTTGCTTTGGCCAGTAGTGGCTTTCATCTTAGCCATTTCAAAGGGGATTATAAAATTATTGACTGGCGAAAAATATCAATCCACGCAGCCTGTTTTTAACCGCTTAGATTTAGACCATTTTATTTCTCAAACGGGTCAGATAGAATTGAACGAAGACACCAATTTAAGCACCGAGATGTTTAAGAACGCGCTTGATTTTGGCAGTTTGAGAGTAAGAGACTGTATGGTGCCCCGCACCGAATTAGTAGCCATCGATGAGAAGGATAGTGTTGAAGAATTACTAGCCCTCTTCAGAGAATCACGCCATTCTAAAATTCTAGTTTACCGCGATAACATTGATCATATTGTGGGGTATGTGCATCAGGTAGACATGTTTAAAAAACCTGAAAACATTATCAAAGCAACCATTCCGATTTTAATTACAAATGAAAGTAGATTATTACAGGAACAATTGCGAGAAATGACACAGAAGCATAAAAGCATTGCTGTTGTGGTAGATGAGTTTGGTGGAACCGCTGGTATTATTGCCATTGAAGATATTATTGAGGAGATTTTTGGCGAAATAGATGATGAATACGATACCGAAGACCTGCGTGAGATAAAAATCAACGATTCCCAATATATTTTGAGTGGACGATTGCAAGTGGAGTATTTAAATGAGAAATACAAACTTGACATCCCAGAAGGTGAATACGAAACCTTAGGGGGTTATATCATTAGTATTAGCGAGAGTATACCTGGCGAGAATGAAGTAATTCTTACTGAAAAATTCGAAATTACGGTGAAAAGTATAAAACGTACGCGTATAGATGATGTTGAATTAAGAATTCTAAATTCTGCAAATATTTAATTTTTATTTTTCAGAATATTGGTTATCATTTTAATACAATAATAATAAATCAGTATGAAAAAATTAAGCTTAACCATCGTTGCTATCGTATGCATTTCTTTTGTTGCCTGCAAAAAAGACAGGGTTTGTACATGTACAGAAAGTGGAATTTCAGATAAAACCACTCTGATTAAAGTCACCAAAAGACAAGCTAATGCCAATTGTGTTTCCACATCTTATGACAATGGAAATGGCACCATTTCAAAAAATGACTGTGTTTTATCAAAATAATTTAACTTTATGAAAAAATTATTAATTGTATTTGCAGCCATTGGATGTATTTCTTTTGTTGCTTGTAAAAAAGACCGAGTATGTCAATGTTCAGTGTCTACAATCACTTATAAAGTAACACTTAATGATGCAACCAAAAGACAAGCCAAAGATATTTGTATCTCAAGTTCGCGTGACAATGGCAATGGCACCATTACAAAGCAAGAGTGTGAGTTAAAGTAAAAATCCTTAAATTAATTGAGCCCGGTTTAACCGGGCTTTTTTATTTTAGAAATATTTAGTGGATGAATAAAGATTCCATTTATTTTAAGATTTAATTTATCTTTCCATCATGAAAAAAGTGGCTTCCATTATATTTAGTGCATTCATTGGTTTAACCTTTCTGTTTTCAGCCTATTCTAAACTCTTTCCTATTGAACCATTCGAGTATAACCTAGTGGGCACCACATTTATCAGCTGGAAGGCATCTGTAATCGTTGCTAGGTTTATTATAGGGATAGAATTTATTTTGGGTTTTTTGTTTCTTTTTTCGCTCATCAATAAACGAATCCTCCTTATTGCAGCAATACTATTAGGGGTATTTAGTGTCCATTTGTTGTTTCAGATTATTTTAAAAGGCAATGCGGGTGATTGTGGTTGTTTTGGCACTTGGTTGAGCATGACACCCCTGCAGGCCATTATTAAAAATGCCATCATGTTATTAATTCTTTATGGATGGTATAAGTTCAATTTCAGTTTTAAATTAAATATTAAGCACTTGGGTTTTTATGTCTCAGTCATTGCTTTAACGACCGTTTTTATTGTTAATCCTGTAGATTTTAGATACGCTCAATCATACTTAAATAAGCCTTTTGAGCATTATAAACTAGCTTTAGATACAATTTACTACTCTACCAATTATGAAAAGGTAAGTGCGCCTAAGACCAATCTAAGAAAGGGTAAATTCATTGTTGGATTTTTTAGCTCAACATGTGGCCATTGTAAAATTGCGGCTCAAAAATTGAGTGTAATGCATTCAGAAAATCCAAGTATCCCCATCTACTTTTTTATCAATGGGGAGACAGAAAAAATCAAATCATTTAGGGTAAAAACCCAAACAGAGAACATACCCTATAGCACTCTAAACAGTCAATTATTTATTGAACTAGCAGGCCTGCAGTTGCCTGTCATTTACTACTTAAATAACAGTTATGTAGAGAAACAGGTAGATTATTTTACCCTCGACCAAAGTCATATTGAGCAATGGCTCAATAAATAATAATTACTTTGTCTTTACAGTTGTATCAGCTGAACTAGTAGTATCTGCAGCCTTGTCCGCTAACATTTTAGCATCAACAGCTAAAGAATCTTGAATGTGTTGAGCAGCATCCATGCTGTCTCTTAAATGTTGTTCAGTTTGTTCTTCGGTAACTGCAGAATTGTTATTACAAGCAATTGTAAATACGGAAGCAACGGCAATAAAAAAATATTTTTTCATAAATTGATTTGAATGGTGCAAAGAAGCAGAAATTATTTTTTTCTAAAAAATATTTTTATCGGCACACCTTTAAAATTGAAATTTTGGCGAAGTTGATTCTCCAAAAAGCGCTTATAAGATTCGCCGATATATTGCGGTAAGTTACAGAAAAACGCAAAACAAACTGATTTAGAAGGCAATTGTTGAATGTATTTAATGCTTACAGTTTTCCCTTTTACACCCGGTGGCGGTGTAGCTGTAACAATTGGCAACATTAAATCATTCAATTTAGATGTTTTAATTTTATTTGATAAGTTATCGTAAACAGCCAATGCAGTTTCCATTGCCTGAAAAATTCTTTGCTTATTCAATGCACTAATAAATAGGACAGGATAGTCGGTAAATGGCGCTGTACGTTCTTTGATATGCTCTTCGTATTTCTTAGCAGTATTGGTTTCCTTTTCGTATAAATCCCATTTATTTACTAGTATGACAATTCCCTTACCATGTCTATGGGCTAAAAACAATAAGTTTAAATCTTGTGATTCAATACCCAATTCGGCATCTAACATGATAACGCATACATCGCAATTTTCTATGGCACGTAAACTTCTCATCACCGAATAGAATTCAATATTTTCTTCAACTTTAGATTTCTTACGGATACCAGCTGTATCAATAATTACCAAGTCTTTGCCAAAGGCATTGTAGCGGGTGTGGATGGTATCTCTGGTAGTACCAGCTATATTGGTAACAATATTTCTATCATGTCCAATGAGTGAGTTAATAAAAGAGGATTTTCCTACGTTAGGACGACCAACAATGGCAATCTTTGGTAAATTTATGGTCTCAGAATTGATGAAATCTTGTTCATCTTCATCAAAGGGTAATAGTTCAATAATTTTGTCCAAAAGTTCACCAGTACCACTGCCTGTTGCCGATGAGATTGGAAAGAGTTCACCGAAGCCTAAACTATAAAAAACAGCCGTTTCATTTATTGTTGCATGGGTATCAACTTTATTAACCACCAATAAAACAGGCTTGTTGGTTTTGCGCAAAATATTTGCAAACTGAGAATCTAGATCGGTTACATCCGTTTGTACATCGACCATAAATAGTAGTAGATTGGATTCTTCGACAGCAATTTTTACCTGATCGCGAATAGCGGCTTCAAAAATATCCTTACTATCAGTTACATATCCACCGGTATCAACTACAGAAAATGATTGGCCTCCCCATTCACATTCACCGTAATGTCTATCCCGGGTTACACCACTTACATCATCTACAATGGCCTTGCGTTCTCCAATAAGGCGGTTAAATAAGGTAGATTTGCCCACATTGGGTCTTCCAACTATTGCTACAATTCTCGACATTTCACTGCAAAAGTACGCAATTAAAAATTAACCGTTATTTTGGCTAAAAATTTGGCCACGTTTTCTAAATTATTTTGATCAATTTCATCAAATGCGTTAAAGTTTATGCTGTCTATGTCTAGGATGCCAATCACTTTATTATTTTGCAAAATTGGAACTACAATTTCTGAGTTACTTTCAGAAGAACAAGCAATATGGCCTTTAAATTCATGTACATTGGGCACCACAATTGTATTGGATTGCGCCCAAGCTTTACCACAAACACCCTTGTTAAAGTCAATTATTGTACATGCGACTGGTCCTATAAATGGCCCTAATTCAAGTTGATTGTTGTTATTTATTAGATAAAATCCACACCACCAGTGGTTAAAGTACTGTTGAATAGCCGCACAAACATTGGCATAGTTGGCCACCCACCCACAATTCATATCAATTAAGGCTTCAATTTGAGGCAATAGCAGTTGGTATCGTTCAGCTTTGCTGCTACTAGTCGGTATGATTAATGTTTCGCTCATTGGTAATATTTATAAGTATACTTGGTTTCAGAGTATAGTTTGCCATTTTTAAAACTTTGTTCTAGGGTTAACAAGCCATTGGGGTTATAGGTGAAGGTATTCTTCCAAATATTTTGTTTAGAGTTAGAGATCTGGTAATCACTTTCATCTTTGGTAACTCTACCAACTTC
>Ga0114969_10004922_pt1 | contig 10536 bp, 10 predicted proteins | sample M_130807_MF_Meta_FD_87316 | JGI IMG/M metagenome (GOLD analysis project Ga0114969, IMG submission 87316) | Freshwater microbial communities from Lake Montjoie, Canada to study carbon cycling - M_130807_MF_MetaG | ecosystem: Environmental > Aquatic > Freshwater > Lake | place: Lake Montjoie...
TATATCATAAAATCGACAAGGCACAGGAAGCCATCTCACAAAGGCAACGCCTCATTCCTGCGCCAGTAAGGGAATAGATCTAAGATTAAAAGTTTATATATCATAAAATGGACAAGGCACAGGAAGCCAGCCCACAAAGGCAACGCCTCATTCCTTCGTCAGCGCGTGATTAGCTTCAGGCATCGAAACCATTTTCTTTCTAGCTTTTGCCCAACAAAAAAGCAACCCATACGAGTTGCTTTTTTTAAAATAAAAGATTTTATTAATGGACAATTTTCTCTTCCAATTCTAAAGCTGGCATACCATTTTTTACGCGGTAATCATTGATAGCAGCTTTGATAGCATCTTCTGCTAATACCGAACAGTGGATTTTCACTGGTGGCAAATTCAACTCTTCTACAATATCCATGTTATCTATCGTAATGGCTTGGTCTATGCTTTTTCCTTTAAGCCATTCTGTTGCTACACTTGAAGATGCGATGGCAGAACCACAACCAAAGGTTTTAAATTTTGCATCTTTAATAATGCCTGTTGCATCATCCACTTCAATTTGCAAACGCATCACATCACCGCATTCTGGCGCGCCTACCAAACCTGTTCCAACATTTGAAGCACTCTTATCTAATGTACCTACGTTTCTTGGATTGTTATAATGTTCAATTACTTTTTCTGAATATGCCATGATTATTTACGTTTTTACAAAAATACACGCAATTAAAGCGAACTACCAAATTTAGTTCAGCGACTTTAATTTGGTCTGTTATTATTCGGTACTTCTTCTCCTATTTCATAAAATTCAGGATAGGTGCGCACCATATGTTCTACCGTATGTCGACTTAATAAAACAAAATTCTTATTGTTGAGCAAGCCAAAAAAGGAATCAAAATCATAATATTGATTACCGATATGTAATGTTGCTTTAGTGCCTTGGTCTTGCGGTCTAAAGTAAACCATCAAGGTTTGCAAAGGACAGTCTTTGCGTTTCATTTGTATAGTTGCCATTTGTCGGCCGCTGTCTATAATGCCTGCCCGTAGCATGTTCCTATCTTCATAGCCTGTACAAAATAGTTTTTCCCAAAAACCCAAATACGAGTTGATTCGTTTTTTATTGATTGGTTTTTGCATAGGATAAGGCCCTTGAATGGAAACATTGCTGTCTTTTATCGTTAAGGCGAATGAATATTGTACAGAATCCTTATAATCAATTTGTATACTTTCAATTGGCGATGCTTGATACATAATATGTTTGCTTTGCCATTCGCCTACCGTTGTGAAATAGCGCACACCAAGATACATATTTTGCAAAGGCAGCTTCACGATATAAGGTCGCTTTGCACCTTCTGTAAGCATATAGGTTGAATTATTGATGCCAGGATTTAAACACACATAAAATGTATTGGTTCTTTTATTGTCCTGATTATAAATTTCCACTTTGGTATTATTTACACTGATATCGCGTATCACATCATCATGCTGCAACAAGGATACAGGCTGCACTGCACGTTGATGCTCTAATGCTTCCAGTAAAAATTTAACTGCATCCATTCGCACTTCTAAAGTATCATTTAAAGTCCAGTTATCTTTTACCTTACTCAATTTGATATTTTCATTTTTCAGATTGGATAGAAAAATGGTTTTTATGTCTGCAATACTTTTCACATTAAAGTTGGCTTCCTCTTTGCTAAATGCATTGTCCTCCTCTTTAAATACAAAATAATAGGTAATACCTCCTAATATTAAAATAAGAAGTAAGTACAATAGGTTTTTTTTCATGGGGCAAATGTAGTTTTTTTACATTTCGACTTGCTATAAGCTTTGTTGATTTTTTTAGACGACACTAAAAATGTTCTGTGAAATCTACACTTGAATGATTCGTGTATTGCGGCAACGATAGAGCGGAAATCCTTTTTGCTCGCTCTGGAGCAAAAAGATTGGAGTGATAGCGTGCTTGCCGCCCTACTTTAGCATTAATTTTTTTACAAAAAATACGCTACAGTATAGCACTCTAGCATTAATTTTTTTACAAATAATACGATACAGTATTCTTCTCTAGCATTCATTTTCTTTCAAAAAATACGCTACAGTATTAGTCCTACTAAAAATTTGTGTACTCTTTTTTTTCTCTTTTTAAAGGAAGCCATCAATGGTCCTCTTATAAATTCTCCGAAAAAATATGGCTTTATGTTATATTTTCAAATAAGCAAATATCTTTGCCCAACTATGGAATTGTCTAAAAATTATTTACACCAAGAAGCAGAAAATAAATGGTATGCGCATTGGTTAGAAAAAGGATATTTTAACTCTACACCGAATGAGAAGCCAGCCTATACCATTGTGATACCGCCGCCGAATGTGACTGGCGTATTGCATATGGGACATGCCTTGAACAATTCTGTGCAAGATGTGCTTATTCGTTATGCGAAATTAAAAGGTTTTAATACTTGTTGGGTGCCAGGTACCGACCATGCCTCTATTGCTACAGAAGCCAAGGTAGTAGCCATGTTGAAAGAAAAAGGAATTGATAAAAATACCTTGTCTCGTGAAGAATTTTTAGCATACGCCTGGGAATGGAAAGAGAAATATGGTGGAATAATTTTGCAACAACTCAAGCGACTTGGGTGTGCATTAGATTGGAATCGGACTTCCTTTACGATGGATACAGATTATTACAAGGCAGTGATAGATGTCTTCTTAGATTTATATAAAAAAGGACATATTTATCGTGGTGTAAAAATGATCAATTGGGATCCAAAAGCGAAGACTGCCTTGAGTGATGAGGAAGTAATTCATAAAGAAGTGAATAGCCAATTGGTTTATGTAAAATATGTATTGGACATTCCAGAGGCTGATGCAGATTCGACAGGCAATAACCCACAATATATCACCGTAGCAACTGTTCGTCCTGAAACGATATTAGGTGACGTTGCCATTTGTGTTCACCCAGAAGATGAGCGATTTAAACACCTAGTAGGGAAATCTTGTTTTGTGCCATTAATCAACAGAAGAATTCCAATTATCGCCGATGATTATATCGATATGGAATTTGGAACTGGTTGCTTGAAAGTGACGCCAGCACACGATATCAACGATTATAATTTAGGACTCAAACATAAATTAGACATCATTGATACACTGAATGAGGATGGTACAATGAGCAATGCTGCACAGCTTTATATTGGTGAAGATAGATTTGTGGTTCGTAAAAAAATCATTGAAGATCTGCAGTCACAAAACCATATCCTTAAAATAGAAGAATATAAAAATCAAGTTGGATTTAGTGAAAGAACGGATGCTGTCATTGAACCTCGCCTAAGTATGCAATGGTGGTGTAAGATGGAAACCATGGCTAAACCCGCATTGGATGTGGTGATGAATGAGGAGATCAAATTTTATCCAGCGAAATTAAAAAATACGTATCGCCATTGGATGGAAAATATCAAAGACTGGTGCATCAGCCGTCAATTGAGTTGGGGGCATCGCATCCCAGCTTGGTACGATAGCAAAGGCAACCTTCAAGTCGCTGCAACTATGGAAGATGCGATAGTAAAATTCAAACAAGAGAATCCAGATTTTAATGATGCAGAAAATATTCGCCAAGATGATGATGTATTAGATACTTGGTTTTCTTCCTGGCTTTGGCCTATGGAAGTATTTGGTTGGAATAAAAATCCAGACAATGCAGAATTAAAATATTATTACCCAACTGCTACATTAGTAACCGCTCCAGAAATCATTTTCTTCTGGGTTGCCCGTATGATTATGGCGGGTATAGAATACAAACAACAAATCCCTTTTCAACAAGTTTATTTTACTGGAATTGTGCGAGATAAGCAAGGTCGAAAAATGAGTAAGTCGCTAGGCAACTCACCCGACTTGTTAGGCATGATAGATAATTACGGTGCAGATGCGGTGCGCTTTGGCGTATTGATTGCATCGCCAGCTGGTAATGATTTATTGTTTGACGAAAATGGTTGTGAGCAAGGAAAATTATTTGGCAATAAGCTATGGAATGCATTGAAATTGGTACACATTTTGCAAGAAAAAAATAGTGTGGAAGATTTAAATCCACAATCTATTTTTCCGAGTACTTGGTTTGCTGGAAGATTGTATGAAGTGCAACAACAAGTAGAAGCAGACATCAAAGAATTCAAATTGAGTGAAGCACTTAAAAAGATTTATTCACTTATTTGGGATGATTATTGTAGTTGGTATTTAGAATGGATTAAAACGCCATTAGACCAACCCATGAATGCGCACAACGTGGCAAAAGCTAGTTTCTTCATGGAAGAATTGATGAAACTTCTTCACCCATTCATGCCTTTTATTACAGAAGAAATTTATCATTCCATTCGGGAAAGAGTCGACGGCGACGATATCATAAACACTGCTATTATTTCTACAGCAACTACCGATACGTCTGCATTGAGTCAAGGTGAAGCATTAAAAAATATCATCACTACCATTCGAGATGTGCGCCTTAAACAAGGCTTAAAAACAAAAGATGAAATTGAACTCTATTTGCCCTTAGCTTATAAAGAGGACCTAGAAAGGATGGAAACAGTTTTGGCAAAACAAAGCTTCGCTAAAAGTATTCAGTATACAGATGTTGCTATAGCTGGTGCTAGTTCTTTTGTGGTAGATAAGTTACAATGCTATTTTACAACAGACAAAGTAATTGACAACACGTTACAAATTGAACAAATGAAAAAAGACATCCTATATTACCAAGGCTTTTTGGACAGCATAGAAAAAAAATTAGGAAACGAACGCTTCATGCAAAATGCAAAACCTGAAATTATTGAAATAGAGACCAAGAAAAAAAATGATGCCATAGAAAAAATGCGAATGATAGAAGAAAGCCTTAACTTGCTTTAGATTTTAAACAACATGAACCATAAATTATTTTATTTTGCAACGCTGTTGATATGCTTTTCTTGCCTCTCTTTTGTTGGACAAAATGAAGCAAACAAAGTGAAAGTGAAGTACGACTACATCGCTTTTTTAGGCTGTACTCCTTTTGCATCTCCATTGATGAACAAGAATGATTTTGACCGAATTTCGTCTCAATCTTTTTGTGCAAAAGATAGTGCAAATGCAATATATAAAATTTCAGCTTTTGATATCACTTTCGCAGAACGTGGGCTCTATCAAGATTCTACAGGACTTCCAATTGTTGTCACCGACTATTCCTCTGCACATTGTACTGGAGACACGATTCCGAAATTTTGGATCAATGCTTTCAAAGACAGAAGCTACAGAGGAGATACTATTTTCTTTGATAACATCATTGCAAGAGGAGCAGATAATAAAGCGCACATGTGCAAACAATTGAAGTTCATTATACAGTAATTTTTTTGATTCATTTTTTGCAGATTAAAAATGGAATAAAAAAAGAAAAGGTAAATAATTTATAGAAAAAATACCCACTGTTTACAGCCATTTCAGAGCAGGGGTTTGTTGCTCCCTTCTCCTGGAGGAGAAGGGTTGGGGATGAGGTTTGACAAAGCAATTTCCTTCATCAAAATTTAGCAAAGTATTCAGTAAAAAAATTAATGCTACGGTATAAACACAAAATTCGTCAAACTATTATTAGCATTATCTTTTTCTAATTTTCCGTTTGGCGTTATATGATATTTAGTGTAACCCAATTCTTGCAAAAACGAAATAATATCGCTGTCTGTATAAGGTGTGCTTTTCACAATATCCTTATCCATTTCTATCATCAAAATGGGATGAAATTGTATCAAGGTATTTCTCATTCCCTTTAATGCAGGAAATTCATTTCCTTCAATATCCATTTTTATAAAATCAATTTTTGGTAATGGGTTTTGTTGCAAATATTTATCTATCGAAATCGTTTGCACTTTTTGGTGCTGATTATGTTCACCTAAATAGGAAGATACCATCCCCAAATTTGCTTGTCGCGTATCATAATACAAATCAAGCTCAGACTCACTTTCAGCAATGGCAAGGTTCACCAACTCCACATTGTTTGTTGCATTCAGCGATACGTTTTTACAAAGAGCTTGATAATTTTTTTGAAATGGTTCAAAGGAAATTACTTTGCCGTGTTCGCCAATTTTGGAAGCCGAAAACAATGAATATAAACCTATATTGGCACCAATATCTATAACTACATCCCCTTCTTTTAATGTTGCAGACAAAAATGCAAATTCTGCATTTTCATATTCACCAAGGAAAAATAAATTCTCTTGTATCCAATCATCTATTGCTAATTCGAGTTGGATATTACCGTGAAATAGGATTTGTTTTTGTACCCCTTTAAACAAGTGTAATGGAAAAAATAGTCGCTGGTGAATACCATAAAATCGTTTTCTGAAAAATGAAAATTTAAACAGCAACTTAAAAAAATCTGCCAGCCAAGATCGTATCATTATCTCCTTTCCATTTTTTCAAAAATAATGGTATGCAGTCAGAATAAAAAAAATAGTATTGAAGATGATTAGGGCATATTGTGAATTGTCACATGCAATGATGTATGCACGAGCAAATGGCCTTGGATAACTTGGCGTAAAAAAAGCTCTTCGGTATTCTCATCGACCTTAGAAAAATGGCGTTAAGAAAATTTGAACGGTTGGCGTTAAAAAATAAAAACATTGGTATGATGCCACCTATTTAATGTAAGCATAATCTAAGCACTTAAGATGAAGAAAGAGAAAAAGAAGAATAGCTTTTTTATTTTAGACAACAGTTTAAATTTTTAGCTATTTTTCTACAGTCTTGATTTTTTGCTCCACTTTTTTATCAAGAAAAAAGTGGAAGAGTAACTTTTGATTCTATTGATTAATTTGATTCGTATAACACTAACTAATAGGTCAAACAGTATGCTTAAGTTTTTAGCTATTTTCTACAGCCTTGATTTTTTGCTACACTTTTTATCAAGAAAAAAGTGGAAGAGTAACTTCAGAATTGTAGTCAACCTTAGATAAATGCAGTCATTTCAACCATTTTACTCTACAATAAACCTATAATAATTTCTATGCAAAAATACCAATGTAAAGACTAAATTTGCCTTCACAAAAAACGAAGCAATATGAGCAATACAGAATGGCCTCTATGGGAAATATTTATTCGAAGTAAGGCTGGATTAGATCATAAACATGTCGGTAGTTTGCATGCATCGGATGCGCAAATGGCTATTGAAATGGCAAGAGATGTCTACACTCGACGACAAGAAGGTATCAGTATTTGGGCGGTTGAAAGTTTGCATATTCATGCTTCTAATCCGGACGATGCCGCTGCTTTTTTTGACCCTATGAATGACAAAGTATATCGGCATCCAACATTTTATGATTTGCCAGATGAATTAACCCATATGTAAATCCCATCCATTCATCATGAATTCTAACTTACTTAATTACGTTCTGCAACTTGCAGATAATGGACTGATTTATGGACATCGCCTCAGCGAATGGTGCGGGCATGGTCCTATTTTAGAAGTGGATATGGCATTATCCAATATTGCTTTGGATTCCATTGGTGCAGCAAGAAGTTTTTATCAATATGCTGCAAGTATGGAAGGCAATGGAAAAACAGAAGATAGCTATCCTTACTTGCGTGAGGTGACTGATTTTAAAAATGCTTTAATTCTTGAATTACCAAATGGAGGCTTTGCAGATACCATTGCAAGATCCTTCTTTTTTGATGCATTTCAATTTCATTTTTATACCGCTCTATGTCATAGTACCGACAAGCAAATAGCCGGCATAGCCGAAAAATCATTGAAAGAAGTTACCTATCATTTACGATTCAGTAGCGAATGGGTCATTCGTTTGGGTGATGGCACTGAGGAGAGCAAACAAAAAATACAAGCTGCCATTGAAAATATTTGGACTTATCCTGGTGAATTATTTGAACCAAGTGTTGAAGAAAAAGCTTTGATGTTGGAAGGAATTGCACCTGATATTACTTTATTAAAATCAAGCTGGAACGACACCGTAGCAAAGACTTTAGAAGAAGCAACTTTACAGTTTCCAATTGGCAAAGCAGATGCTTGGCACCATTCTGGTGGAAAAAAAGGAATACATACAGAGTATCTTGGTTTTATTTTAGCAGAAATGCAACACATGCAAAGGGTATATCCTGGTTGCGAATGGTAAACAAACTAACTATGCATACAGAGGAAGATATATGGCACATTTTAGAAAATGTTTGTGATCCAGAAGTCCCTGTGTTAACCATACAAGATTTAGGCATCATTCGTAAAATTAAGATGCAAGATTCGCACAGTATAGAAATTACAATCACACCTACATATAGTGGTTGCCCTGCCATGAACACTATAGCCACGCAAATACGCATGGAACTTGCAGCACATGGATTTACGCACATTACTATTCTCGAAGAGTTGTCGCCAGCATGGACCACCGATTGGATGACAGAAAAAGGAAAAGAAAAATTAAGCGCATTTGGTATTACACCACCACAATACACTACCAAAAACAATCCAAGAGAATGGGATGCCATTATTCCTTGCCCAAGATGCCACTCTACCAAAACAGAATTAATAAGCCAGTTCGGATCTACAGCTTGTAAAGCATTGTATAAATGTTTAGATTGCTTAGAACCATTTGATTATTTTAAGTGCCATTAATACTTTTTGTTTGCATGAATTGCTGAAGTTTTTTTAATGGCAAACTATTTTTCTTATACTGCTATGACATCAAAATAATTTGAAAATATGGCATGTAGATTTTCCCTTTGGAATTTGGAATTTGATTTTTGGAATTTGCATTTTTGGAATTTGGAATTTTTATTTTTGACTTTTACTATATGGCGTGTCCCTTCGGGTCAGGCTTTCCGTTGCAATCTTTTTTGAAGAAAAAAAGGATTTCCACTTCAATCCTTCACGCGAACGAATGCACATGAACGAATTTTGTAAAAAATGATTACTAATCTGGCGCAGGAATGAGGCGTGGGAATGAGCTTTGGCTTCCTGTGCCTGCCTATTATGAAAAAGGAAAACTTGCATTTGCATGAGCACAAAATATAAATTCAGAGATCAAAAGGATATAATTTATCTGGCGAAGGAACGAGAAATAAATATAGATTAATGCTATATGTATCCTGAAATGAACATGGCACAGGAAGCCAGCACTCAAAGGCAACGCCTCATTCCTGCGCCAGTAGAAGGGGAATGTGCATGGATGAATTTTGTAATAAATGATTACTTATCTGGCGCAGGAATGAGGCGTGGGAATGTGCGTTGGCTTCCTGTGCCTGCCTATTATGAAAAAGGAATACTTTCATTTGCATGAGCACAAAAAGTTTTTGCGCCGTTGTTGGTGTTATCACCAACAACCTTTATTTTAGAATTTTGAGGATTAAAAACCTAGCTGTCCATTTCATTTATAAATAACTCGCCATTTCTTCTTGCAATGTCAATGCTTCTTCTCTTGCTCTTACAGCAAAATCTTCACCGGCACTTGCAAAAATAATTTGGCGTGATGCATTCACCAATAAACCAATATCACTGTTCATACCTATTCTACTTACTTCTTCCAAGCTGCCGCCTTGTGCACCTACACCAGGAACCAATAAAAAATGATTCGGAATTAATGCACGAACTTCTTCGAGTTGCGCAGTTTTTGTAGCACCAATAACAAACATCAAATTTTCATCATTGCCCCAAGAACTAACTTTAGTAATTACATTTTTAAATAAGGTTAAGCCATCGCTTTCTAGATATTGAAAATCATAAGCACCTTCATTCGATGTCAAGCCCAATACGATAGTCCATTTATTTTTAAAATCTAAAAATGGTTTCACACTATCTTTTCCCATATAAGGAGCAACTGTGATACTATCAAAATTCATCGCTTTAAAAAAAGCTTTGGCATATTGCGTAGACGTATTGCCTATATCTCCACGCTTTGCATCTGCGATGGTAAAAATATCGGATGGAATATAATTCAAGGTTTTTTCCATGCTTTGCCATCCTTTAATACCATTGGCTTCATAAAATGCAGTATTGATTTTATACGCCACACATAAGTCATGTGTAGCATCAATGATAGATTTATTAAACGCAAATACAGGATCTTCCTCTTGCAAAAGATGCGCAGGTATTTTTGTAATATCAGAATCCAATCCTACACATAAGTAAGATTTCTTTTGTCGTATTTGTTGAATGAGTTGTTGTCTGTTCATGGAAAGGATTTAGTTTTTCTTCGCAGTGTTTCCTCCTCGACACTGCATGTATTTTATTAATTCTTATTTACTAAACCGCAGAGTCCCGAGGCGGAGACTCTGCGGGGAGGAAATTTTTGTAATATCAGAATCCAATCCTACACATAAGTAAGATTTCTTTTGTCGTATTTGTTGAATGAGTTGTTGTCTGTTCATGGAAAGATTTTTGTATTTCTTCACAGTATCTCCACCTCGACACTGCATGTATTTTATTTGTTCTTTTGTACTAAACCGCAGAGTCCCGAGGCGGAGACTCTGCGGGGAGGAACATTGAATAGTTCACAAGCCTCAACTTATTACACAACTATCTCCACCACTTTCGTAGGA
>Ga0114969_10004924_pt1 | contig 10532 bp, 8 predicted proteins | sample M_130807_MF_Meta_FD_87316 | JGI IMG/M metagenome (GOLD analysis project Ga0114969, IMG submission 87316) | Freshwater microbial communities from Lake Montjoie, Canada to study carbon cycling - M_130807_MF_MetaG | ecosystem: Environmental > Aquatic > Freshwater > Lake | place: Lake Montjoie...
CCTGCGGATCGCCAGACAGCGCCGCCCAGCGGAACGGGCCGATGCCGCGACAGAACAGTGGGCGGATGTAGGCTGGAACAAATCCTGGGAAATCAAAGGCATTGCTGACACCCATCTCTTTTGCCATCTGACGGATGTTGTTGCCATAGTCAAAGGTCGGCACGCCCATTTTCTGGAAGGCCAGCATGGCTTCAACATGTTCGGCCATGGATTGTTTGGCCGCTTTGACCACCAGCGCGGGTTCGGTCTGCGCACGGCGGCGATACTCTTCCCAGCTCCAGCCTTTCGGCAGATAACCGTTCAGCGGGTCGTGGGCGCTGGTCTGATCGGTAACCATATCCGGGCGCGCGCCGCGTTTGACCAGCTCCGGCAGGATCTCTGCCGCGTTACCACACAGGGCGATGGAGATGGCTTTGCCTTCGGCGGTGTAGCGCTTGATGCGCGCCAGCGCGTCGTCCAGATCGGTAGCTTGTTCGTCGACGTAGCGAGTTTTCAGGCGGAAATCGATACGGCTCTGCTTACACTCGATATTCAGTGAGCAGGCCCCGGCCAGCGTGGCGGCCAGTGGCTGTGCGCCGCCCATGCCACCCAAGCCTGCGGTTAATACCCAGCGGCCTTGCAGACTGCCGTTGTAATGCTGGCGGCCAGCTTCGACGAAGGTTTCATAGGTGCCTTGCACGATGCCCTGGCTGCCGATGTAGATCCAACTGCCGGCGGTCATCTGGCCATACATTGCCAAGCCTTTGGCATCCAGTTCGTTGAAGTGTTCCCAGGTCGCCCAATGCGGCACCAGGTTGGAGTTGGCGATCAGCACACGCGGTGCGTTGCTGTGGGTTTTGAATACGCCGACCGGTTTGCCGGACTGCACCAGCAGGGTTTCGTCGTCTTCCAGTTTTTTGAGGGTTTCAACAATCTTGTCGTAACAATCCCAATCACGGGCAGCGCGGCCGATACCGCCGTACACCACCAGCTCGTGGGGGTTTTCCGCCACTTCAGGATCGAGGTTGTTCATCAGCATACGCAGGGGGGCTTCGGTCTGCCAACTTTTGGCATTTAGTTGAGTGCCGCGGGGCGCGCGTATATCGACGTTGCGAACTTTGTTATTTGCAGTCACAGCTATTTCCTCAAACAGTATCGGTACAAATTTTATGACGCAGCAGATCTCTCACCATGTCATAACAATGCGTCGGGATAATTAACATATACTTGTATGTACAAGCATATGCAACACTGACCAGTCAGCGAGGAAAAAGTCATAATGAAAAGTAATTTCTTTTTTTAATCAATCGAGTAGGTGTTTTTTTGGCAGAAAAATCAGGAATTATGCCCGGCAGAATAGTGAGTTACTCTGCAAAAATGAATTAAAATAGCGTCATTTTTGAGCGTTAAATCACAATAAATTTACATACCCATTACAAGTTAGATGTATGGATAAGGACGTTATATTGGGAAGTCGTGGCCTACAGGCCTGGCTGTGGCGCATATCTCTAAATCTGCGATAATGCATTTTTACCCTGCCTGATTGAGAAAACGATGCAGTATCCGATTAACGAGATGTTCCAAACCTTGCAAGGGGAAGGCTATTTCACCGGCGTTCCGGCTATTTTTATTCGTCTGCAGGGCTGCCCGGTGGGGTGTAGCTGGTGCGATACCAAACACACCTGGGAAAAGGAGGCCGATCGGGAAGTGGATATGCAGCGGATCGTGGTAAAAACCGCTGAAAGCGATGCCTGGGGCAGCGCCAGCGCCGAGCAATTGCTCAAGGTGATCCAGCAGCAAGGTTATACCGCGCGCCATATCGTGATCACCGGCGGTGAACCCTGTCTCTACGATCTGATCCCGCTGACAACATTGTTTGAAAACAGTGGCTATGGCTGCCAGATAGAAACCAGTGGTACCCACGAGATCTTCTGCTCCCCCAATACTTGGGTGACGGTTTCTCCGAAAGTGAACATGCGCGGTGGAATGAAAGTCTTGCAGCAAGCGCTGGTGCGTGCTGATGAGATCAAACACCCGGTCGGGCGTGAGCGTGATATTGAGGCACTGGATGAGTTACTGGCAACGCTGCACGATGAGAAGCGCCGTATCATCGCACTGCAACCGATCAGCCAGAAAGAAGAGGCGACGCGTTTGTGTATTGCAACCTGCATCGCCCGCAACTGGCGGCTTTCGATGCAAACCCATAAATATTTGAATATTGCCTAAGACTGGCCAGTTCCCTCTCCTTTGGGGAAAAGGCTAGGTTGAGGGGATTAGCACTTGGCCAAAGCCCCTCACTCTGTACCTTGCTCTTTCAGCCCTTATACACACAGCCTGCGGTACAGGTCTCTTTCACCATTACCGCCGTTAATTCCGGCAACCGTGGTTTGAGCTGTTGCCAGATCCAGGCGGCAAGTACTTCGCTGGTGGGATTTTCCAATCCTGGAATATCGTTGAGATAATGGTGATCCAGGCGTTGCCAAATCGGATCAAACGCCGCCTTCAGTTCGGCAAAATCCATTACCCAGCCGGTGTGCGCATCCACTTCACCGGTGACTTCCAAGCGCACCATAAATGAATGCCCGTGCAGGCGGCCACATTTATGGCCCTCGGGAACGTGCGGCAAACGATGGGCGGCTTCAAACAGAAAATCTTTAAACAGCGTGGTTGCCATTATTTTGGCCTCATTGATTCAAAAAACGCCGCACAGTGTAGCGAAAAGCGGCTTTGCTTACCATTTATACCCTTCCATACCTTTAGTATTCCAACTACCGCAGCTCAGCAGCTTGGGCTTAACACTTTTTTTGTTTGGTCCGTGTGTTGCTTATCGGATGAGGTCGTCAACCATAAATGCGATTCATTCCATAATGACCGGAAGAAGTGTTTTATTTTCATGTGGATAAAAAAATGCTCTTAACGCTTTAACCGCTATCCGTTACCAGAAAAACAGCTTAGTCGTTTTGGTTATTAATTATTGCTATCCCTTATTTATTCGTTGCAATTGCGCTCGGTACCCTTACAAACTCTCCTGATCTTTTCAGGCAAGCAAACAGCGACCGACATTGGCTAAGCATAGGATATCCGTACTGCGATGACGACTCAGGCACCTCCAACATCTTTGCTCCCGCTGACACCCGAACAGTTGGCGCGCCTTCAGGCCGCAATTGGTGAGTATTCACCAACGCAACTGGCGTGGCTGTCCGGTTACTTCTGGGGAATGGTTAATCAGCAGCCGGGAGCTGTCGCCAACGCGCCAGCTGTGCCTGCTGCCGCTGCGGCCAGCATTACCGTGATTTCTGCTTCACAGACCGGCAATGCGCGCCGGCTGGCGGAACAGCTGCGTGACGATCTGCTGGCAGCCAAACTGAGCGTCACCTTGGTTAATGCTGGCGACTATAAGTTTAAGCAAATCGCTCAGGAGCGCCTGCTGGTGGTGGTGGCCTCTACCCAAGGGGAAGGCGAACCGGCGGAAGAAGCGGTCGCGCTGCATAAATTCCTGCATTCGAAAAAAGCGCCAAAGCTCACCGACACCGCCTTTGCCGTATTCGGTTTAGGCGACACCTCTTACGAGAACTTCTGCCAGTCCGGTAAAGATTTTGACGCCAAGCTGGCCGAGTTGGGCGCAGAACGTTTGGTTGAACGCATCGATGCCGATGTGGAATACCAGGAACTGGCAAGCGCTTGGCGCAAGCAGGTAGTTGAAGTGCTGAAGGGGCGTGCGCCCGTAGAAAGCAGCGCGCCGGGTGTATTGGCGAGCGGTGCCGTCGATCAGCTCGACAGCAGTCCTTACAGCAAAGAACAGCCGTTGACCGCGCAACTGGCGGTGAAGCAACAGATCACCGGCCGTGGTTCAGATAAAGATGTGCGCCATATCGAGATTGATTTAGGTGATTCTGGTTTGCGTTATCAACCGGGGGATGCGCTGGGCGTCTGGTTCGATAACGATCCGGAATTGGTGAGCGAATTGGTGCAGTTGCTGTGGCTCAAGGGCGACGAACCGGTTGAGGTCGAAGGTAAAACTTTGCCGCTGCGCGAGGCTTTGCGCAATCACTTCGAGCTGACGCAGAACACCACACCGATCGTGGAAAAATATGCCGCGCTGTCGCGCGATGAGAAACTGATTGCCCTGCTGGCCGATAAAGCCAAGCTGCAACACTACGCGCACCATACGCCGATTGTTGATATGGTGCGTCAGGCTCCTGCGGATTTGAACGCCGAGCAGTTGCTTGGCCTGCTGCGCCCGTTGACGCCGCGTTTGTATTCAATCGCCTCCTCACAGGCGGAGAATGAAAACGAAGTGCATATCACCGTCGGCGTGGTGCGTTACGACATCGACGGCCGTGCCCGTGCGGGCGGTGCCTCCAGTTTCCTGGCGGATCGTCTGCAAGAAGAGGGCGAACTGCGGGTGTTTATCGAACATAACGACAACTTCCGTCTGCCTGCCAATCCAGAAACGCCGGTGATCATGATCGGCCCCGGCACCGGTATTGCGCCGTTCCGTGCCTTTATGCAGCAGCGTGAGGCAGATGGTGCTGCGGGGAAAAACTGGCTGTTCTTCGGCAACCCGCACTTTACCGAAGATTTCTTGTATCAGGTTGAATGGCAACGCTATGTGAAAGACGGATTATTAACCCGCATCGATTTGGCCTGGTCTCGCGATCAGCAGCATAAAGTCTACGTACAGGACAAACTGCGCGAACAGGGGGCGGAAGTCTGGCGCTGGATCCAGCAAGGCGCACACATTTATGTCTGTGGCGATGCTAACCGCATGGCGAAAGACGTTGAAAATACATTATTAGCACTGGTGGCCGAGCACGGTGGCATGGATACCGAGCAGGCAGATGAATTTTTAAGTGAGCTGCGCCTTGAGCGCCGTTATCAGCGGGATGTGTACTGATGAGTGATAAACACCCTGGGCCTCTGGTTGTTGAAGGCAAACTGGCCGATGCCGAACGCTTGAAGAAAGAGAGCAACTTCCTGCGCGGCACCATAGCAGAAGATTTAAAAGACGGCCTGACCGGCGGCTTCAACGGCGACAACTTCCTGCTGATCCGTTTCCACGGCATGTACCAGCAGGACGACCGTGATATTCGCGCCGAACGTGCCGAGCAAAAGCTGGAGCCGCGCCACGCTATGATGCTGCGCTGCCGCCTGCCGGGGGGGATTATCACTCCGCAGCAGTGGTTGGGTATCGATAAATTTGCGCAGGAAAGCACCCTGTACGGCAGCATCCGTATTACCAACCGCCAGACGTTCCAGTTTCACGGCATCCTGAAAGGCAATGTGAAGCCGGTGCATCAGTTGCTGAACCGCCTGGGGCTTGACGCGCTGGCAACCGCCAATGACGTCAACCGCAACGTGCTTTGTACGTCGAACCCGGTAGAGTCTGAACTGCATCAGCAAGCCTACGAGTGGGCGAAGAAAATTTCTGAACATCTGCTGCCACGTACCCGTGCCTATGCCGAAGTGTGGCTGGATCAAGAGAAAGTCGCGACCACCGATGAAGAGCCGATCCTCGGGGCCACCTATCTGCCGCGCAAGTTTAAAACTACGGTCGTGATCCCGCCGCAAAATGATGTTGATCTGCATGCTAATGACATGAACTTTGTGGCGATCGCCAAAAACGGCAAGCTGGTGGGCTTTAACCTGTTGGTGGGTGGCGGCCTGTCGATCGAGCACGGTAATAAGAAAACCTATGCACGTAAGGCGAGCGAATTCGGCTATATCCCGCTGGAGCATACATTGGCGGTGGCTGAAGCGGTGGTCACCACCCAGCGCGATTGGGGCAACCGTACCGATCGTAAAAATGCCAAAACCAAATACACGCTGGAGCGTGTCGGTGTCGACACCTTCCGCGCCGAAGTGGAAAAACGCGCGGGTATTACCTTCGAACCGGTGCGTCCGTATGAATTTACCGGCCGTGGCGATCGTATCGGCTGGGTAAAAGGCATTGATAAACAGTGGCACTTAACGCTGTTTATTGAGAATGGCCGCCTGCTGGACTATCCGGGGCGCCCGCTGAAAACCGGCATGGCCGAGATCGCCAAGATCCACAAGGGCGATTTCCGCCTGACGGCTAACCAAAACCTGATTGTGGCCGGTGTCGCAGAGAGTGAGAAGGCGAAGATCGAAGCGCTGGCGCGCAAGCATGGCCTGATTGACGACGCGGTCAGCGAGCAGCGCAAAAACTCGATGGCCTGCGTGTCCTATCCTACTTGCCCGTTGGCGATGGCCGAGGCGGAGCGCTTCCTACCCGAGTTTGTTACCAAGGTGGAAGGCATCATGCAGCAGCACGGTGTGGGTGATGAGCACATCGTGTTGCGTATCACCGGTTGCCCGAACGGCTGTGGCCGTGCGCTGCTGGCGGAGATCGGATTGGTAGGTAAAGCGATTGGCCGTTACAACCTGCACCTTGGCGGCAACCGCGAAGGCACGCGTATTCCGCGCATGTACCGTGAAAACATTAATGAAGCCGACATTCTGCAGGAAATTGATCAACTAGTAGGCCGCTGGGCGCAAGAGCGCAATGCGGGCGAAGGTTTTGGCGATTTCACGATCCGCGCCGGGATTGTTCGGCCGGTGGTGGATTCAGCCCGGGACTTCTGGGATTAAAAAACGCGACATTCGAGTCGGGTGTCTATATTCGCCCTCACCGAGAGTAAGAGGGAACTGTTTGAGCTCGCTGGTTCAATAGGAGTCAGGAACTCATCAAGTGCACGGCCTTACTCGGGGTGAGGGGATTAATGAGCAGTATCAGGAGGCAAGCAACATGGCTGAACTCGATCTGGTAGCGCTGAATGCATTGCCAAAATCAGGGCAGGCGCTGGCACTGGCGGTAGTCAATGGTCAGTTGGAACACCTTTCGGCGCAGGAACGAGTCGCCTGGGCGCTGGAGCATTTGCCGGGTGAATTCGTGCTTTCTTCCAGCTTTGGGATTCAGGCGGCGGTCTGTCTGCATCTGGTCACCCGCATCAAGCCGGATATCCCGGTGATCCTGACCGATACCGGTTACCTGTTCCCAGAAACTTATCAGTTTATCGATCAACTGGCCGACAAACTGCAGCTGAATCTGCAAGTGTTCCTTGCCGAGCATTCACCGGCGTGGCAGGAAGCGCGTTACGGCAAACTGTGGGAGCAGGGCGTTGAGGGGATTGAGAAATACAATCAGCTCAACAAGGTTGAGCCGATGAACCGTGCGTTGGAAACGCTGGGTGCACAGACCTGGTTCGCTGGTTTACGTCGTGAACAGTCCGGGAGCCGTGCCAACCTGCCGGTGATCGCGGTGCAACGCGGGGTGTTCAAGATTTTGCCGATCATCGACTGGGATAATCGCCAGATTTACCAGTATCTGACCGAGCACGGGTTGAGTTATCACCCGCTGTGGGAACAAGGGTATCTATCGGTGGGGGATACGCACACCACCCGTAAATGGGAAGAGGGTATGAAGGAGGAGGAAACCCGCTTCTTCGGCCTGAAACGTGAGTGCGGGCTGCACGAAGGCTGAGGTTACTGGCAATGAGGGGTTAAACCCCTCATTATTTTTTACCAGATAGTCGAAGACCAGAAAACCCGGCCAATAATATGGATGCGTTGTTCAAATTCCTGACGATTCAGCGATTCATCTGGATATTCTGCACTATTAAAACTCTTGATGAGCACCCCACCATCGGGTTTGGCCACCAGCTGCTTGACGCGGATTAAATCCCCATCCCGAATTGCGTAATAATCGCCATCATTGATCGGGAACTGATTCGCGGTATCGATACCGACTACGTCACCACTGCGTAACAGCGGCGCCATGCTATTGCCAATCACTCTGACAACCCGCGCATCACGGGCATTCACCCCCAAGCGCCGCAGAGTGTAACGCCGAAACGGCAGGCGATAGATTTCCCTTTCCTCTTCTGGCATTGCACCGCTACCCGCCGAGGCCTCAACGTCTAGCACCGGTATATCGATGAACTCTTTCTGATCCTGCTCCATGGATTCCCACTCTTCGACGCGTAAGCGGCTCTCTTTGATTTCATCGAGTTTAGGTGACGTTGCCGCTGAGTTGCCCTCACCAAACAGCAACCACTGTGATGTTACCGACAGTGATTCTGCCAGTTTCTCCAGATTGCGTGGCGATCGGGTTTGCCCAGTCTCAATTTTATTGATCGACTGCTGGCTGACCCCGACTTTTTCTGCCAAGGCCTTTTGGCTCAAGCCCAGTTGTTCGCGCCGTTTAGCAAGGCGTTCACCTAAAGTTTGCATAATTGATCTCCTGTTCCCCTGATTATAAATGAAAAAAATTCAATAACAACCTGTGAGGGTTGATACAACGCAATTATATTGATTTAACAACTATAAGTATGTAGTATACAACAACTGTATTAAGTATGTCTTGGAGCAAAAATGAACAATGTAAAGGAAAGCCTTGAGACGTGGGGCAACTGGGCTCGTTGTCATCTGGGAACAGAGTTCGCAACGGTAAATATTACTTTTCAGGAAGCCTTGCCGATGAGTTCATCTAACCGGATCCGTATTGATGACAAGGAAGGCATGTTGATCGACGCGGCGGTTGCTGGGCTTAAACGTTTTGATTTAATGGCTTATAAACTGATTGTTGCGCATTATGTCTACCGCGTTAGCCAGAACCGTTTGGCAAAAGAGATCGGTAAAGCACAGAGTTATGTAGCCAATCTACTGCGTGTTGCCGAGGCCTTTATTGCCGGGCAAATCTTCTCTTATACCGAGACTGCCGCAACCGCTTGAAGACACTTCCAACCTGCTTTCTTGAGATACCGCCGTAAGGCGGTATTTTTTTTCCTACAACAAAAATAACAACAAAAAAGTGTTGATATAATCTGATTAACAGGTATAGTAACAACTATAAGGTCAAGGAGTTGTATCTTGAACTCAGCCACCTGAAGCCCTTCTCCTCTGTGTGAAGGGCTTTTTTGTTTGTATCTCTGAAAATGCGTTCACGGTACATGCCGCTACGACTGTTAATTCAGGTTGATTTTCAAGTGGACAGAACAGCCAATAAACAGGTTTTAATTATTATTCAAATATATAGGGGGATAGAATGGTAATAGATACGTCACTCAATAGTCAGCCTACAAATACCCCGGCAACCCAACTGGGTAACGGCGACGGCACGTTGCTGCCAGGCATTCGTGTGCCGCCATTTTCCGGCAATCAGAATCCTCTTCCTGAAAGAATCAGTGATCAGCGGTCATTAATTGATTCGGCTTACCGCTCATCATGGCTGGTAGGTGCGGCTGTGGATACCGTAGCAGAGGATATGACCCGTAATGGGGTAACGATAATCTCTACTTTGGAGCCGGATGCAAAGCAGCAACTGCAGGGAGTTTGGGGGAGTTTGGCCCTGTGGAATAGCCTGAATAACGTTATCAAGCAAGGCCGACTGTATGGCGGTGCGCTTGGGGTGATCCTGCTGGATGGTGACGATATGTCAACTCCCTTACGGGTAGAGACAGTGAAAGCGGGCGTATTCCGCGGCATTGTCCCGATGAATCGCTGGCAGGTGTCGCTATCGCTGAGCGACAGGGAAAGTGCGCTGGGGCCTGATTTAGGGCAACCGCGTTTTTACCAGGTGACGGATACCTCAAGCGGTATTCCGCCATGGAAGATCCATTACAGCCGGGTCATCCGCGTTGATGGCATCACCTTGCCCAGCCAACCGGCTCAGGATGAGAACGGCTGGGGGATCAGCGTAATAGAGCGAATTTATGACCGGATCCTGGCATTTGATAGCGCCACAACCGCAGCCGTGCAGTTGATGAACAAAGCCCAGCTGCGCACTTACAGCGTGACCGACCTGCGCAAGATTCTGGCGATGGGAGGCCCGGCGAGAGAAGCGTTGCTGACGCAGATGGCGGCTATTCAGCAGGGGCAGTCGATTGATGGCCTGACGCTGATGGATGTCAGCGACAAGTTCGAAACCCATGCCTATCACCTCAATGGGTTACCCGAGGTACTGGTACAGTTTGCACAACAGCTTTCTGGGGCGCTTAACATTCCGCTGGTCAGGCTGTTTGGCCAATCTCCGGCAGGTTTTACCACTGGCGATGTGGACCTGGCGAATTACTACGATGGCATCGCGGCTCAACAGGCACGGCAGCTGCGCCGCCCGGTCAATACCCTGATGTCGATTCTTCATCGTTCTGTGCTGGGCAAAGCCTTGCCGCAGGATTTTACATTTAGCTTCAATCCTCTATGGCAGATGTCAGAGCTTGATCGTAGCAAAGTGGCCATGCAGACCGTTGAAGCGATCGGCAACGCCGTGAACAGCGGCGTGATGACGGCTTATGCGGGTGCGGAACAGTTGCGTGACTCATCGCGGGTCACCGGTATCGGCTCCACCATTCGTCAAGATGATTTAACCCGCTTGCGTCAAGGTTGAGAAAGCCCTTTCTCAAGGATTAATCACCATGAAATATTTTTTTAATGCCCGGCTCGATAACACTCGTTATCGATTAGCCGAGGGTTTCCTATTGTGTTTTGGCACGCCGCTGGTGCGCCGATCGGTGGCTCCGGCAACACCACAA
>Ga0114969_10004925_pt1 | contig 10531 bp, 8 predicted proteins | sample M_130807_MF_Meta_FD_87316 | JGI IMG/M metagenome (GOLD analysis project Ga0114969, IMG submission 87316) | Freshwater microbial communities from Lake Montjoie, Canada to study carbon cycling - M_130807_MF_MetaG | ecosystem: Environmental > Aquatic > Freshwater > Lake | place: Lake Montjoie...
AAATTTACCGATTGCACAAATGTATCATGTCGCTGTGGATGATATGGTGCCTTATCATATTATGGGAAATAGACAAGATGGATATTCCTATCGCACTGCAGCTATTAGTATGCAAGGTTCTATTCCATTAGGTTTATGGGAAGGCGTGGGGGGATGTGAAAGTGGATTTGCACAACCAGATCCATTTGATCCTAATATAATTTACTCAGGATGTTATGATGGAGGATTGGATGTTACTGATGTAAGAACAGGATATTCGCATGATATTAGAGCCTGGCCAGAAGCGGGTTACGGCTGGGCGCCTGCTGATATGAAATACAGATGGCATTGGAATTTTCCTATGGCAGTTTCTAAACATCAAAAAGGAGTAGTGTATGTAGGAAGTCAGTATGTACATAAAACTAATAATCGAGGAATGTCATGGAATGTAATTAGTCCTGACTTAACTACAAACAATAAAACACATCAACGAAATTCGGGTGGCATGAATTCGGATAACCTGATGACTTTTGATGGATGTACTTTATATGTGATTGCAGAATCTCCATTACAATCGGGTGTGTTATGGACGGGAACGAATGATGGACAAATTAATGTCACTACCAATGATGGAAAAACATGGACCAATGTCACTGCTAATTTAAAAAACATAGCACCATGGGGAACGATACGAAGTATTGATCCTTCCAATTTTGAAGTGGGCACTGCATATATAAGTATCACCTACCAACAATTAGGAGATTTCAAACCCTATATTTTTAAAACCTCCGATTTTGGAAAAACATGGAAATCAATAGGAGAAGGTATTCCAGCTTCCAATAGTTCTTTTGTACATAGCATTAAAGAAGATCCTATTCAAAAAGGATTATTATTTGCGGGAACTGATAATGGCTTATACATCAGCCCTAATGATGGAGCTACTTGGGTTTCCTTAAAAAATAATTTACCTCCTTCTCCGGTTTATTATTTAGCCATTCAAAAAAACTTTCGTGATTTAGTGATTGCCACTTATGGTAGAGGCTTTTATATTTTAGATGACATCACTCCTATAAGAGCATGGAGCAAAGAAATGGCAAAAAATAAAATTGAATTATTAGCGCCACGTAATGCTTATCGATTTAATAATAAAACAGGAATACATGCTGAAAGATCTATGGTTACAGGAAATAATCCTCCTTATGGAGCCAGTATTAATTATTTTATTCCAGATACTTCAACGCATCAGTTGGCGATATTCATTTTGAATCAAAAAGGAGATACGGTAAAACGCTTGACTGGATCCAAACAAAAAGGGTATAATCGCGTGTGGTGGGATTTAGCGCACGATGATATTATTTTACCTCCTTTAAAAACAATTCCTGACAACAAAGATTTTGTAAAATTAGATAAGGAAGGAAATCGTAAAATGTTTATTTATGATTTAGATATTGGCCCAGGGTTAGAAGCCATCAGAGTGCCGCCAGGTCAATATACTGTAGTATTAAAAGCAGACAATACAGTACAAAAAACAAGTTTAACAGTATTGAAAGATCCTAACATTCATTCTAATGATTTGGATATTAAAGCGCAATATATTTTTGGATTAGATTTAAATACGCAAATAAATTTGTGCTTGTCATTGATTGAAAAATTAGAAACAAAACGCGCAACATTATTAAAAGAAAATACAACTTCTTCTATAACCCAAGAAAAAGTTATTTATAATATTGAAAAACAACTTTTTGATATTCATTTAACAGGATCACGTATGGATATCTTTCGTAACCCTGCCAAATTGTTGGAGCGTATGTTGAGCATTCGTAAGGAAAGTCAAACTTATGGCGCAGACTTCCCGCCGACTACTCAGCAAAAAGCTGTATTTGCGGCATTGAAACAACAACTTCAAAAAGTATCCGAAGAAGTTAAAAAACTTCAGTTATAATTAATATCTTTAAAATCACTTAATATAAATTATCATGTCACATAATCGTAGAAAATTTTTAAGCTTGACTGCACTTTCTGCAGGAGCACTTACTTTTAGTAATTCATTATTTGCAAAAAACGGGCAACAGGGCGCGTATGATTTACCAAAATCTATTCGTGATTTACAGCCTATGAAAGAGGGTATAGTACCTATTAGTGTAGAAGAAAGAAAACAAAGAATTCAAAAAGCACAATCCTTCATGGAGCGTGAAAAAATAGATGCGATATTTTTAGAAGGAACTACTTCATGTTATTATTTTACGGGGATGCGTTGGGGACAAAGCGAACGTACCTTTGGTGTGGTGATACCTAGTAAGGGTCCCATTGCTTATGTGTGTCCTAAGTTTGAGGAAGATAGAGCGCGTGAATTATTATTACCTGTGTTTGGCGATGAAGTACGTTGCTGGGAAGAACACGAAAGTCCTTATGCAGTGATATTTGGAATTGTAAAAGATAGAGGAGTACGTTATCACAAAATTGGAATGGAAGAAAGAGTTCGATTTTTTATAGCAGATGGTGTAAAAAAATTAGCAACCGGTTTTGAAGTAGTAGATGCAACACCTATAACTGCTGGATGTAGAATGATTAAAACACCAGCAGAGCTTGCGTTAATGCAAAAAGCAAGTGATGTTACTATTGAAGCTTACAAAGCAGCATTCCCTACTATTCGTGACGGCATGTCTCAAACTGAATTTAGCAATAATATTTCTGCAGCTTTTAGAAAACTAGGATACAGTGGTGGAGCTTCTGTACAAATTGGTAAGTATTCTGCTTTACCTCATGGAAGTATCACTCCACAAACCATACATGAGGGCGATGTAGTGATGGTAGATGGTGGAACAAGCTGTGAAGGATATGCTTCTGATATTACTAGAACTTTTGTAGTAGGTAAAGCTACTCAACGTCAAACGGATGTTTGGAACTTAGAGAAAAAAGCACAAGACGCTGCTTTCAATGCTATAAAAATTGGTGCTCCATGTGAACAGGTAGATGCAGCTGCTAGAGCTGTGATTGAAAATGGCGGCTTTAGTAAAAATTATAAATTACCAGGATTGCCTCATCGTACCGGACATGGTATTGGATTAGAAGGACACGAGTGGACTAATTTTGTAAAAGGAAATAAAACTCCAATTGCAGTGGGAATGTGTTTTAGCGATGAGCCTACTATTTCTATTCCAGGTGAATTTGGAATCCGATTAGAAGATTGCTTATATATTGGAGAAGATGGACCACACTTCTTTAGTAAACAAAGCAGTTCTATCGATCAACCTTTTGGATAAATCATTCTAAAATCGAATTTTCAGGCCCAATTTTTTAATTCACTCTCTGTAAACTGACTATTGCAGAGGGTGTGGCAGGCCTTGATGGAAGTAATAAAGCAGCAGAACCTGTGACACAAGAGTTGGTGTTTTTGACACTGAAATATATTTCAATGTAATCGTTTACACCAAGGTCCACCCAACAGGAGGCCATTACCACATTTTTTGCATTCGACCCTTGTATGGTGTATACATTATGCGTATTGGCATAAGCAATGCTATTACGTCTTACCCAAACGCTTATGTCGTCGGTGCCTGCATCTGATTTTATAAACTGCAATGAATATTTCACATTGTAAATACCTGGATTTACGACGGTGATTCTGGAAGGTAACCCACTTGTATTATTAGTGACGTTAATGTTATTCGAAAAATTAGAAAAATTAAATTTAATAGATAAGGCTGTGGCCGCTGCTGTTTGTTGTTTGGCGGTATCATAAAAACTTCCATAATCATCTCTGATGGGGGTATAATTTAAGGCTTGTGTAATATCATTACTGGATAAACTGCCTAGGCTTATTTTATTATTTATACGGTTACTTAAACTTGATGTATCTATTTTAGGAATTTGATTGATTCTGTTACTTAAAGATAAAGTATCACTACTATTTAATTTTAGATTGATTCTATTACTTAAATAAATGGTATCTAATTTATTGAGCTTTAAGTTGATTCTATTACTAAGACTAGTGGTATCTATTTTGGGTATTAAATTAATCCTATTACTCAATGATAAAGTATCACTACTATTTAATTTTAGATTAATTCGATTGCTAAAAAAAATTGTATCTGATTTATTTAGTTTTAAATTGATCCTATTACTTAAAATGAGAGTATCTAATATGTTCAGCTTTTGATTCATACGATTACTAAGACTACTTGTATCTATTTTGTTTAATTTATCATGGAGTAATGCTAAAACACTTTCCGATGCTGGTTTTTCGGAATCCAAGGTATTATTGACTTTATCTAGCTGCCAACTAGTTTTGATATCTTTAATGCTAGCAAACCCAGTGCCGCCTTGCGCTAAACTTAAAATGCCTACTACATTTTTTGCTTCAACTTTATCTGCATAAAAAGCAAAAGGCACATAATTTATTTTTTGCATCCCCAATGTAATAAAAGAAAAATCTCCTGTTAAGTCTACTTCCACCATTAAATATTTTTCATTATTAGTCCAATTAATATTGTCAAAAGAACTCGAGGTAATAATTTTTCCTATTTCATAACTGCCCACCACCACCGTAAAAAGTCCTAATATATTTGTGGTGACTGATTTTATTTCTTGATATTCTACTTTTTTATAAATAGTATCATTTAAAATGCTCAGTCTGAGATTAATAGTTTTATCGGCAACTACAAATCCATTGCTATACCGGGCGATACCTTGAAAATTAATGCCTTTATTTGACTGTGTATATGAAGTAAGGGATAAACTGCAAAAACAAAAGAACAACAATATATTTTTCATAAATGAGCAATTACATTTTAATGACTTTGCAAATTTTGGTGCGAGTCATTGATTGCCCCGCAACATAGTGAATCATTAAAAAGTAAATTCCCGTATTTACCGAAGTAAATGGTATTTCATATTTAAAATATAGACCTGAAAAAGGTCCATCAACTTTTATTTTTATTCGACCCCATTGATCTGTGAGAATCATTTTTTGGATCGTTACATTATTTTGGTGTGTCCAAATATGCAATGATTCTTTCACTGGAATAGGTCCCACATAAATTTGATTTCCGATACTATCTATTTGATCCCTACTAAAATAATGCAGTATCTCATTTTGTAAAACCCCTGTAGTCATCATGATATTTTGAGAGGAATGCAAAGTGTTAATAGAAATAGTCTCCCCTAAACTCCAATCTAGTATATAAGGGCTGGCTTGATAAGAGGTTTGACTAGATACATTTAAGGTGAATGGTGGTTTTGTAATGGCTTTTATTTGTGCTTGACATTTAATACTTGATATAAAAGGCACGGCTAGAATGCCTATTCCTACAATGATGTTTTTCATATTATGTTAGGGGGGTAATTTGATAGAGTGTACAGTGGTTGCATATAAAAATGAAAAATAAGACTTAAAACATTGAAAATGAAATATATACACATTGTATCTTTACTCATAAGTAAGCCTATTTTCTCGTTCAGTCCATTTTTTCAATTTGCTGATATAAATATTAATAGTAATTTTAAAGTCAATAAACGTCTTATATTGTATGAAGACGTATAATTTTGATTGACTATGAAAAAATTGACTATTGTTTTATTAAGTTTCACTTTTATTGTTGCTGCATGTAGTAAAGGTGGCGGAAGTACTGGTGGCGGAACCACACCACCCACACCTCCTCCAGTAGTCACTGTTGAAGTAGGTGATATTGCCTTTAAAGTGGAGATTGATACTAAGGAAGTAGATTATGCCGGTATTTATGGCGCGTTAAGTGCTAGCCAAGCAATCAATGTGAATGTGACTTCAACTCCTTTTGCGAAAGATGGCGTTACGATAGATTTATCTGTAAAAAAAGATTCAGATAATTCAGTGGTTTCTGGATCAAGTGTTTCTAGTACTACTGCAGGTACAAATGCATTAACTATTTCTAATTTAACTGCTGGGGTTTTATGTACTGCTACAGTGACTGTGACTGCAAAAACGCAAGACACGAAAACATGTAATTGCTATAAAACATTTTCAAAGACATTTAAGATTGCAAGAAAATAATTAGTTTTCAATTATTATAAATAATAATAAAAATTCCCCTGCTCCTTTATTTAGAGGCAGGGGATTTTTTTGCGATGGATTCAATCGCATTTACTAATTTATCTAAATCTTGTAAACGAGTATAAACATGTGGGGTGATTCTAACACAACTTATATTTTCCCAAACTATCCCAACGGTGTGTATTTTATAAGTATTAAATAAAGCACTGTCTAATTCACCTGGCGTCATGCCGTCAATGCTCACGCCACAAATAGCACATGAGTATTCGTCTTTTAAAGAAGTGTTTATTTTCACTTTAGGAATTTCTTTTACACTTGTAGCCCAATAATTTTTTAAATATCTAATTCTTTCTTCCTTTCTTTTACTACCTATGGCAGTATGAAAATTAATGGCTTCTCCTATGCCTTGTTCGATAGGAAAGCTTCTGGTACCAAGGGTTTCAAACTTTCTAATACCGTTTCCTTTAGGATTATCATTGCATACTAAAGGCCATATTTTTTCAATATTTTCTTTTTTAATCCATAACATTCCACTTCCAATAGGCGCTGATAAAAACTTGTGTAAGGAAGTTCCAAAATAATCACAACCAAGTTCAGGTACTTTAAAATCCATCAATCCGAAACTATGTGCGCCATCTACAATGGTTTCAATGCCATGTTTTTTTGCCAATGCACATAATTTTTTGACAGGCATAATTTGCCCCACCCAATTGACCATATGTGTGATATGAAAAACTTTAGTTTTGGGTGTAATCGCTTTTTCAAATGCGTTCACAATTTCTTCGTCATTTTCAATAGGATATTTGAAGTTTAGTTGTGTATATACAATTCCTTCTCTGCTCGCTCTTTGCTTCCATGCATTAATCATGTTAGGATAATCTTGCTTAGTGCCAATGACTTCATCACCTGCTTTTAAGTTCAATCCAAATATCACAGTATTTAATGCTTCCGTTGAATTTCGGTTAATAGCAATTTCTTCGGGATCTGCACCTGCTAAATCAGCTAACTTATATCTTAGTGGTTCTCTACCTTGATCTAATATGCGCCACATAAAATAAGAAGGTCCTTGGTTGGTCATTTTATTAAAATTTTCCACGGCTTCTTGGACGACTCTGGGACTTGGACTCACACCGCCATTATTTAAATTGATTATGGAGGGGCTTACGGTATAACCTTGCTGAATCACACTCCAATAATCTTCGTCTGAGGCGAGTTGTTTGGCACTGATATCTTTTTTATTCAAATTGATATGTTCAAATTCGGCAGCATGTGCTTGGTTAAATAAACTATTTGCCGAAAAAGCACCGGCCATTAAGCCAACTTGTTGTATAAAATTTCTTCGATTTGCCATAAAAAATAATTTGTATAAGTAAGTTAAAAAATATTCGGCGAATTTCCATTACCATGGATTTAAAATTTTAACCATTCAACATTTTACAACGCACAAATTCTTATTTTTTTGTTACTTTTAAGCTGATATATAAATACGTGAAAACCTTTATTGCCACCATATTATTATTTTTTGCCATCACTAGTCAAATGGGGACTTTTGCGGTATACCTTATTCAGCAAGAATTGATTAAGGAAGATATGGCCAGAGAAGTTGCAAGCCAGCTCCCTAATAGCGAGCTCATTAAAATACAGGATTCCAAAAATTTAGATTGGGAAGAAGAAGGTAAAGAATTTTACTTGAGAAATCAGTTTTATGATGTCGTTAAATCTGAACAAATAAACGGAGTGGTTTGGTATTATTGTATTAATGATAAAATGCAAACAAAGTTGTATAATCATTATGCTAAATCTATTCAGTCGAATACGATGAATGCGCCCAATCAAAAAGAAAACAAACAACAAATTAAATTTCCAACTTCTTATTTTTTAGTAGTCACATATTGTATTACTTCATTTAAACAAATATTTTCTACTACACACTCCTTTGTTTACGAAGAAAAACTATCAACTACTTATAGCGCTATACTAGTCCCCCCTCCCCAGCAGATATAATTATATTTTAGATTATTTATTTTCCGAATCATTATGCATTCGGGAACATTTTTTATTTTAATTAATTATATTTATGAAATTTAAATTTCTAGCTATTTGCCTAGTTGCAACTTCTTTGATTTTTTCTTTGGAATGCCTTTCTCAATCTGACTCTTCTAAAAAAACATTACCCGAAGTAGTTATTTTTGCAAATAAGTTTCCAGCCCTTTCAAAAAACATTATTCAAAAAGTAGATTTTATCACCGATAAAAATACAATCAATCAACAAGCAAATACAGGCGATATTTTAATTCAATCAGGACAGGTATTTGTGCAAAAAAGTCAATCTGGAGGAGGAAGTCCTGTCATTAGAGGATTTGAGGCAAGTCGTGTATTATTAATGGTGGATGGGGTAAGATTAAATAATGCCATTTTTAGAGCCGGGCATTTGCAAAATATCATTACTGTGGACAATATGATATTAGATAGAGTGGAAGTGATTTATGGACCATCATCAACATTATATGGAAGTGATGCATTAGGTGGGGTCGTTCAACTGTTCACAAAAAAACCAATATTTTCAAGTAATCAAAATTGGAAAGTGAACACCAATTTTACACAACGTTATGCTTCAGGTCAAAATGAAAACAGAACACATTTTGATATTAATGTAGCTAATAATAAATGGGCGTATTTAACATCATTTACTTATGGAAGTTTTGGTGATATGCGTCAAGGAGCAAATAGATCATCCACTTATCCTGATTTTGGAAAACGTACTTTTTATGTCGTAAGAGAATCTGGCGCGGATGTGGTTAAAAAAAATGATGATGTAAACATTCAAAAATTAAGTGGGTACAATCAATCTGACTTTTTGCAAAAAGTGTTATATAAACCTAATGAAAATTCGGAACATTTGCTGAATATACAACTTTCCAATTCTTCCAATATTAACAGATATGATCGATTAACTGAACAAAGTAGTGGATTGCCTGTTTATGCTGAATGGTATTATGGTCCTCAAATTAGAAACCTTATTTCTTACAAATATACTGCCACGAAATTACCCGGTTATTTTAGCGATTTAATGATTACTTCTAGCTTTCAAGACCTTGAAGAAAGTAGAATTTCTCGAAAACTTAATGTTACTTCAAAAGATTTTCGTTTCGAAAGAGTCAATGTACTTGGAGTCAATGCCGACTTTTTACATAAAAAATCTAATGGTAATATTCATTTAGGTGTTGAGTCATATACCAATTTTGTAAGATCCACTGCTGAAAGACTTAATATACAAACAAGTGCATTGAGCAGAATTACTACTAGATACAGTGATGGACCTACTAAAATGAGTTACAATGCAGTGTATTTACAACAAACTAAACTTCTAGACAATCATTGGGTCTTAAATGATGGCATTAGATTCAATTTGGTTCAATTAGATGCACGTTTTGCAGATACCACATTAATGCATTTCCCTTTTACAAAAGCGATACAAAACAACACGGCTATTACTGGTAATATTGGAGTCGCTTATAATGGAGAAAATGGATATCGCGCTGCACTAGGTATCAATAGCGGATTTAGATCTCCTAATGTGGACGATTTAACGAAAGTATTTGATACAAAAACAGGGTATGTAGTGGTTCCTAATAAGGATTTAAAACCAGAATACACTTATAATGCCGAATTCAATTTATCTCATAGTGGAAATACAGCAAGCTGGAGTGCTTCCGTTTTTTATACTTGGTTTAATAATGCAATAGTAGTTAGTAAATACACATGGAATGGACAAGATAATATTATGTATCAAAATGTATCGAGTGCGGTATATGCTCCTCAGAACCAAGCTAGTGCTCAATTATATGGATTCAATGTAAACGGGAAAATGAAACTCCCCTACCAAACTACCTTACAAGGAACCTATACCTATACAAAGGGTACATATAATAATGGAACTATATCTATGCCATTAGATCATATTCCACCCACCTATGGTCGTATTGGTTTAAAAAAGGGGGATGATAAATTTAATGTTGAAGGTTTTGTATTGTTTAATGGCTGGAAACATATTGCGGATTACAATATGAATGGAGAAGACAATCAGATTTATGCTACTCCAGATGGGATGCCTAGTTGGATGACCCTAAATTTTTCAAGCTTTTACAATCCAACAAAAAATTTGAGTCTAGGGTTGCAGATTGAAAATATAGCAGATAAAAATTATAGATATTTTGCAAGCGGAATTTCTGCAATAGGACGAAATTTTATTATGAGCGCAAGATTTTCGTTTTAATAAATATTCCATAAATTACTTAAAGTAATGTTTCATAAAAGGGGGCGCTTAAATAGCGCCCCCTTTTATAGTTAAAACGTATAGAATTATATTTTAGGTAAGCTATATCCGTTGTTATAGGCTTTCATAAAATATTCTTTATTGATAGCGTCGTTGGCAAATATTTTTTTATTGTCATCCCAATTTACTTTTTGTCCGGAACGATATGCAATGTTACCCATTTGAGCAATGGTGGCAATATGAGCGCC
>Ga0114969_10004927_pt1 | contig 10525 bp, 7 predicted proteins | sample M_130807_MF_Meta_FD_87316 | JGI IMG/M metagenome (GOLD analysis project Ga0114969, IMG submission 87316) | Freshwater microbial communities from Lake Montjoie, Canada to study carbon cycling - M_130807_MF_MetaG | ecosystem: Environmental > Aquatic > Freshwater > Lake | place: Lake Montjoie...
CCCATCAGGCCAAGCACGACGCCCTGCACAACCAGCACCGCCAGCCAGTGGCCGCCGTCAATCACCGCAAGCATCGGCTTCTTGCGCTGGAAGGCGTTGTTCACGGTTATGGTCGTGACCACGAAGCCCAGCCAGACAAGGGCGCCCGAAATCATGCCGTTTGGCAGGCTGGGTGCGCCAAGATGGCCCACAATCCCGGCCAGCATGAGCGCCATCAGCAGTTGAGCAAAAAAGGTCAGCACCATGGGACCGACGGGTATCTTGGGCTTTCCATCGGGACCTTTCATGTCATCGGCGGTCCAACCCAGAGCGGCAATCCAGGCTTTACCCAGGATTCCGTACCAAACCGCCCCTGCGATCCAACTTGCAATTGCAGCGGCAAACACCGCCAAAAAGTTAATAGCCGGCATAACATCCCCCGTTTCGCAGACCGTTAGTCTAGCACCCTTTGCCCGAAAGAGCGCGGCTATGGTTGCCATCGCGGGGGCCATCCGCTAAAAGCCTGCGCCTCCTTTACAGGCACAGCAGAATTTAGGGATTTCCGCCATGCGCGAAACATTAGAATTGAAGGTCGAAAGCCGTTCCAAGACGGGCAAAGGCCCCGCGCATCAGGCCCGCCTCACGGGGGCGATCCCCGGCGTGGTCTATGGCGGCGAAGGCGCGCCGGAATCGGTGCAGCTCGACGAGCGGACGCTGACCAAGATGCACAGCACGGGCTCCTTTCTGCAGACCCTGGTTATTCTGGAAAACGCCGGCAAGAAGACCCGCGTGATCCCCCGCGCCGTTCAGCTCGACGCGGTCACCGACCGCCCGGTGCATGTGGATTTCCTGCGGCTGGTGCCCGGCGGCACCGTGACGCTGAACATTCCCGTGCATTTCCACGGCCAGGACGTTTCTCCGGGCATCAAGCGCGGCGGCGTGGTCAACGTCGTCCGTCACGAAGTGGCAATGCGCTGCCCAGTGGACAATATTCCGGAATTCATCGACGGCGATCTGTCCACCCTGGACATCGGCGACTCGCTGCACATTTCGGCGTTTGCCTTGCCGGAAGGCGTGCGGCCCGTGATCCGCGATCGTGACTTCACGGTCGCCACCCTGGCGCCGCCGACCACCTATACCGAAGAGGCGCCGTCCGCAGGGGCAGCAGCAGCCGCTGCCGCCGGTGCTGCAGGTACCGCGGCCGCTGGTGCGGAAGGCGGCGCCGCTGGCGCCAAGGCCGCTGGCGCCAAGACCGCAGGCGCCAAGGCCCCTGGAGCCAAAGCTGCCGGCGCCAAGGCTCCGGAAAAGAAATAATAACGGGCTGTTGTTGCGCCTGGATGGGTTGCCTCACCCGGAATGCACTTGGGTGAGGGCCTGTTCCATTCCTCATGGCTCGAACGTCCTCAAGCATGAGGGCCGGATCGTCCGGCGAGACCATGTCTGAAACTCCGCTTCTGATTGTCGGACTGGGCAATCCTGGTGAGGCCTATGCGCGTCACCGGCACAATGCCGGGTTCATGGCGGTCGATGTGATGTACGACAGCTATTCGTTCGGACCGTGGAAGCGGCGCTTTCAAGGCGCGGCGGCTGAAGGAACGCTGTCGGGCCGCAAAACCTATCTGCTGAAGCCCGCCACCTACATGAACGAGAGCGGACGGGCGGTCCGGGAAGCGGCGCAGTTTTACAAGATTCCGCTCTCCGGGATTGTCGTCATCCATGACGAAATCGACTTGGCCGCTGGAAAGCTGCGCGTGAAAACCGGCGGCGGCGATGCCGGCCACAACGGCCTTCGGTCCATCACAGCGGCAATGGGCGCGGATTACCGCCGCGTGCGCATGGGCGTCGGCCACCCCGGCGAGAAGGACCGCGTACACGGCCACGTGCTGCAGAATTTCTCCAAAGCGGACGAACAATGGCTGGCGCCGATGCTGTCCGCGATGGCGGAAGCTGCGCCCTGCCTCGCCAAGGACGACGACGCAGGTTTCATGAATCAGGTTGCGGTGAAGCTCAATCCGCCGGTGAAAAAACCGCTGCCGGAAAAACCGAAAGACAAAGACCATGGGATTTAAGTGCGGAATTGTCGGCCTGCCCAATGTCGGCAAATCGACGCTGTTCAATGCGCTGACGCAAACGGCTGCCGCGCAGGCCGCCAACTATCCCTTTTGCACGATCGAGCCGAATGTCGGTGACGTGGCCGTTCCCGATGCCCGGCTCGACAAGCTCGTGCAAATCGGGAAATCGGCGCAGGAACTACCCACGCGCATTACCTTTGTCGACATCGCCGGACTGGTTCGCGGCGCGTCGAAAGGCGAAGGCCTCGGCAATCAGTTTCTCGCCAATATTCGCGAAGTCGACGCAGTGGCCCATGTGGTCCGCTGCTTTACCGATGACGATGTCACCCATGTCGAGGGGCGGATCGATCCGGTCGCCGATGCCGAAACGGTCGAAACCGAGCTCATGCTGTCGGATCTGGACAGCCTGGAACGGCGCATCGTGCCGATCGAGAAGCGCGCCAAGACGGGCGACAAGGAATCCCTGGCGTCGTATCAGCTTATGAGCAAAGCGGTGAACCTCCTGCGCGAGGGCAAACCGGCACGCGCGGCCGTGCTCACGCCGGAGGAGCGCGAGCCGTACCGGCGCCTGGGTCTGCTGACCGAAAAGCCGGTTCTGTATGTCTGCAATGTCGATGAAGTCTCGGCCGCGACGGGCAATGCCCAATCGGAGCGCGTAGCCGCGATGGCAAAGGCCGAGCATGCCGGCGCTGTCGCCATTTCGGCGCGCATCGAAGAGGAATTGGCGCAGCTTCCCGCCGAAGAACGTGCGGATTATCTCGCAAGCCTCGGGCTGGAAGAGCCCGGCCTCAACCGCCTCATCCGCGCCGGATATGACCTGCTCGGGCTCATCACCTTCTTCACCGTCGGACCCAAAGAAGCGCGCGCCTGGACGGTCTACAAAGGCGCACGGGCGCCACAGGCGGCCGGTGTAATCCATACCGATTTCGAAAAAGGCTTTATTCGCGCCGAAGTGATCGCCTACCAGGATTACGTGGCCTTCAACGGCGAGGCAGGCGCACGTGAAGCCGGCAAGTTCCGGCTGGAAGGCAAGGAATATGTCGTACAGGACGGCGACGTCATGCACTTCCGCTTCAATGCGTGATCGACTGACGCAGACGGCGCAGTTGAGATAACAATCCGCTAACGCCGCGCACGTTATTTGAGGCGGCCCGAGTAAGCTTTCTTTAGACGCTGGCCATACCCTGGCGGGAGCACGCTCTGTCCGAACGTGCGCTTGGGCGCGTTGCACGCGCGCATTGGACGACGGGACCGCTTGCGCCATGCCGATCTCCTATCTTTCGACAGCGCAGATCGGACACCTTGCGTCCACGTTCATCGGCAGACTGCAACCCGGTGACATCGCCACGCTGAGCGCCTCCCAGATCGGCGCCATCAACACCAGCGGCATTGCCGTTATCGATGCGACGCAGCTCGGTTCGCTGTCCACAACGCAAGTGCGCGGTCTCGGCACGACCCAGATACCGCAATTCTCGAGCAGCCTGCTGTTCGGCACGGCGCAGCTTCTGGCGATGAGCGGCGCGCAGTTTTCCGGGTTCACCAGCACGCAGTTGGATAGCTTCGACACCACCCGCATCAAAGCAATCACGACCAGTCAATTGGCCGCGCTTTCCGCGACAAATTTTTCCTCGCTCGACACAACACAGATTCACGCGCTCGCGACCACGCAAATTCAGGCGCTCACCGCGACGGAATTGCGCGGCGTCACGCCCGACGACATGACGGAATTCACCGCCACGCAGATTGCCGTACTGACGGCAACCCAGCTTGGCGCCTTGGCCGGCGACAGCTTTTCCGCGCTCGATGCAACCAGCATCTCCGCGCTGACCGCGACGCAATTGAAGGGGTTGACCACAACCCAGTTCGCTTCCCTTTCCGCGAGCGCGCTGGACGCGTTCACCGGAACGCAAATCGCTGCATTCGGCTCGACGCAAATCGGCGCGCTGACCGCTACCAGTTTTTCGGCGCTGGACACCACCGTCATCGCCGCCTGGGACACGACGCAGCTTAAAGGCGTCAACACAACACAGCTTGCAGGCGTGACGGCGACGGCGCTCGGGAGCTTTACAGCGACGCAGATCGGCAATTTTTCCACCAGCCAATTGAACGCACTGACCCCGGCGAGCGTCGGCGTCCTCACCTCCTCGCAAGTGCGGGCATTTACAACGACACAAATCGGCGCCCTGTCGGCCACCAATTTTTCGGCGCTCGGGGACACACAGATTGCTGCCTTCACCACCACACAGGTGAAAGCGGTCACCACGACGGACCTGAAAGCTCTCAGTGAAAGCGACGTCGCCGAATTCACCGCTTCGCAAATCGCCGCCCTCGCGTCGACTCAGATCGGCGCGCTGTCGGCAACCGGATTTTCCGCCCTGAACGGCGCCGCGATCGGCGGGCTCGATACGACGCAGCTCAAAGGGATCACGACGACGCAATTCGCGGGCATATCCGCAACCGCCCTCAACAGTTTCAAAGCGGCGCAGATCGGACAATTCGCCGGCACACAGCTTTCGGCGATTCCGGCCGCGCGGCTTTCGGCGCTTGACGAAACGCAGCTTGCGGCGTTGTCTTCGACGCAAATCGCCACGCTGTCCACGGCGGCCATCGCAAATTTGGCGCCGAGCCAAATCGAATCCCTGGCCGCCACACAAATCGCGGCGCTCTCCGCGGCGCAGGTCGGCGCGCTCTCCGCGACGGGCTTTGCCGGGCTGGACACATCCATCATCGCCACACTGACCACGACACAGATCAAAGGCGTGACGGCGACACAGATCGCGGCCCTCTCCACCACCGGCGCCAGCGCCTTGCCTGGCACCCAACTTGCCAGCCTTACCGCCGTTCAGCTGGGTGCGCTTGGGCCGAACAATCTTTCCGCCCTCAGCACAACACAGGTGACGGCGCTCGCGGCAAGTCAGATCGGATCGCTGTCAGCCACCAATCTTGCGGCTCTCTCAGAAACGCAAACCAGCCAGCTTTCGGCGACGCAAATCGCAGGGATCACCACCGCACAGTTGGCGGGCCTCTCCGGGGCAGACTTTGCGGAATTCACCAACACGCAGGTGGGTTCGTTCACGTCCACGCAAATCAGCGCCTTGTCCGCCACGAACTTCGCCTCGCTCGATGAGACTGCCATCGCCGGTTTGACCACGACCCAAATCAAGGGCATCAACGCGACACAACTCGCAGGGCTTTCCGTGGCGGACGTTGGCGAATTTACCACCACGCAAATCGCGACTCTGGTCACGCATCAATTGCAGGGCCTGGGGACGACAAATTTCTCGGCGCTGGCCGATACGCAGATTGCGGCGCTTTCCGCGACCCAGATCAAGGGCATCTCGACGACTCAACTGAATGCGTTGCCGGCGGACGACATGGGTGAATTTTCCGCCACGCAAATGGGCGCCTTCACGACAACGCAATTGAAGGCGGTTACCCCGACGAACATTGCCGCGCTCGACCAGACTCAGCTTGCCGGCTTATCGACGACACAGGTGCGAAGCCTGTCCACCACGCAATTGGCGGGGCTGTCGGCGGCGGACGCCGGTGATTTCGACACCACGCGGATTGGCGCTTTGACGGCAACGCAAATCGGCAGCCTTTCCGCGGATGTGATCTCTGCCTTCGTGGACACCCAGATTGCTGCGCTGGCGAGTACGCAAATTTCCGCCCTGACGGAAACGCAACTGACGGGCCTGACGGAGACGGACATCGGCGAGTTCGGGACCGATCAAGTCAGCACCTTCACCGCGACGCAATTGAATGCTTTGAGCACGACGAATTTTGCCGCGCTCGACGCCACCCAGATTCAATCCCTTTCCACAACGCAGATATCCGGGTTGGCGGCATTGACCTTTGAAACGCTCGCCGCAACCGATCTTGGCGAGTTCAATGCCACGCAGATTGGCGCGTTCACGGCAACGCAATTGAACACGCTTTCGGATGCGAATTTCGCCGCGCTCGACCCCACCCAAATCGGCGGGCTGACCGAAACGCAAATGGGCGGATTGTCAGACATAAGACTGGCGGCGCTGACATCCGCCGACCTCGCCGAATTTGCGGATACGCAAATTGCCGCGTTCACCGCAACGCAAATCGGCAACCTCTCCACCACGGTCATTCAGGAGTTGACCCCAGCCGAAATCGGCTATCTCGCCACGACGCAAATTCCGGGGCTCACCACGACACAAATCGACTTCCTCTCCACGACAAACATCGGCGCCATGTCGCATGAGCAGATTGCCGCCTTTACGCAGGAACAAGCCGACAGCATGGATGAAGACCAGCAATTGGCCCTGATCCTGGCAAGCTGAGGCCCGCGCTTTAGTTGGCACGCAGCCGGTGCCATACTACTCGGACCAGAATTCAGCGAGGTTCGCGTATGACCGTCCGCCCGTTCGTCCTCGCATCCGCGTTCGCCCTGGCGTTTGCCGCTTCGGCCCACGCTGCCGCGCCGGATTTTTCCGGCAACGATCCCCATTGGATCAAGGACCCCAGGTCCAATTGCTGGGCAGCCAACCCGGACCCGGCGCCGGGCGAAACCATCACCTGGACGGGGGGCTGCGAAAACCGGCTTCTCTCCGGGTCCGGTACGCTGACCTGGTACGTCAACGGCAAGCCGTTCGGGCAGGACGAAGGCGCCTTTAAGAACGGCGAGCTTTTCGGGCGCGGCCGCCTCAGCTTTGCCGACGGCGCCGTTTTCGTGGGCGATTTTCCCGGCAAGGGCACAATGACGCTTCCAAGCGGCCAGAAAATCGAGGCGCAATCGATCCACGAACAGGCCGGCTGGAGTATTGAGCAGGTCCATCCGTGAGAAAACTGGGAATCATTATGATTCCCGCCTACGCCCGCCGCCGGACGTGCCCTAAGAAGAGGGCATGGCAAACCGCGTGAGTACACCGGCAGAAATGCTTTCCTCCGACGAAGAACCCCGCGATACCGGAAACGACGGTCCGTACGGAAAATTCTCGACGGGCATTTTGCCCTCGCACGTGCTGCGGCGGCTGATCCGGGCGCGGCGCGAAGTTCTGGCTTCCGAGGAAATCACCGAAGAACAGATCCAGCCCGCAAGCGTCGACCTAAGGCTTGGCACGAGTGCCTATCGCATCCGCGCGAGCTTTCTTCCCGGACGCGGCGCCCGCATCGCCGACAAGCTTGCCGACATGGCGATTCATGAAATCGATCTGAAGGCGGGCGCGGTTCTGGAAACCGGCTGCGTCTATCTGGTGCCTCTGCTGGAGCGGCTTGAGCTGTCGTTCCGCGTGTCCGGTGTCGCCAATCCGAAAAGCTCGACGGGACGGCTCGACGTCTTCACGCGGTTGATCACCGATCACGCCCAGGCATTCGACCGCGTTGAGGAGGGCTATCACGGCCCGCTTTACGCCGAGATCAGCCCGCGCACCTTTCCGATCCTGGTGCGCACGGGCTCACGGCTGAACCAGCTTCGGCTGCGGCACGGATCGCCGCAATTCACCGACACGCAGTTGAAGCGTCTGCACGAAGACGTTGGGCTGGTGGACGGCCCTGCGGATATCGAGGGCGGGCTTGCCCTGTCCGTCGATCTGAAGGGCGACGCCGCCACGCGGCAGGTCGGCTGGCGCGCGCGGCGTCATGCGGGCGTTGTCGACATCGACTTGCGCAACGCCCACGATCCGCTCGACTTCTGGGACCCGGTCTACGCGCGCAAGAACGCCGGCATCATCCTGGATCCTGACGAGTTCTACATTCTGGCCTCACGCGAGGCGATTTCCATTCCGCCGGAATTTGCCGCGGAGATGACGCCGTTCAATCCCTTGGTCGGGGAATTCCGCGTACACTATGCAGGCTTCTTCGATCCGGGTTTCGGTCATGAATCCGGCGAGGGGCGCGGCGCCCGCGCGGTGTTGGAGGTGCGGTCGCGCGAAGTGCCGTTCGTCCTGGAGCATGGCCAGACCATCGGGCGGCTGATGTTCGAGCGTTTAACCGACACGCCGCCCCAAGTTTACGGGCAGTCGCTGGGGTCCAATTACCAGCGCCAGGGATTGAAACTGTCGAAGCATTTCCGGCTTCCCTGACGGAGTTCGCGAACCGCCGTGTAAAGGTTAATTCCAATTGCACCGGCGGCACTGTGGCTTTTCCTCCACAGACGCACTTTGAAGCGGACACTTTAACGAAAATCCGATTGCAACAACCGAGGCTTCGCGCAAAGGTTCCTTCGCGCATCGGTCGGGGGCGAGGATGCGCAAAGCCTCATTACGAGGGGGCAGGTGCAGGCGGCCAGGTCTTCCCGGAAACGGTGACGGACCGGCCGCCTTCGCACTTTTTACGCTACAGCGAGCGAAGGCCTTATCGGGGTTGAGCCTCGTTCATCAGGGCCTCACTTCATCCCGCTCCCGCAGACACATCTTGCGTGCCCAAGCCAACTCCTGCTGGCTGTGTGTCCATCCACGACGCAAGGCCATGGGTCGCATAAAAGAAACCCAGGCTTCGTGCTTTTGCGGCAATCCGCCGATACCACCAGTCTGAGTAAGCCGCCGCTGCGGCGTTGGGCTGCTCCGACCTGCTCAGAATTCTTGCCGCCGTGATGGCGGCGTTGCGGCCCGATTGCAAAGCAAGCGTCACCCCATCTCCCGATGCCGGATCGAGATAACCGGCCGCATCGCCCACCACCGCGTAATTCGTGCCGCCAACGCCATCGACCAGCGTCCATGTTCTTGCGGCCTGCTCGGCCTTGCCCTCCGCTTGAAATCCGTCCGGCAGCGGCTGCGGCGATCTCTGGCGCGCGGTTGTGACATGCGTCCAAACGGCGATTTCTGGGCTGGTTGGCGCAATCCAGAACCAGCCATCCTTCTCCACATAAAAGCCGGGCGACCAACCCACGTCCTTTTCCCGCCGCGCCAATCCGCGCCGGCACACAAGCGGCACGGACAATACCTGGCGCGGCAGTTTGAATTGCCTGCGCAGCCATTGTGCAGCGCCGGTCGCATCGATCACGAACGCTGCCCGCCTGGCCTGCGCATTCTTTTCGATTTCGACGCGAAAGATGCCGCTGTCTTCCTTTGCAATGGAACGGGCGCGGCCCGTAACGATCGTGACGCCGCTCGCACGCGCCCGGTCCAGCAGCAGCGTATCGAGAATGTCTCGCCTCACATTACGTGCAGGCCATTGCATCCCGGCGTTGGGTTCAACGGCCAAACCGTTGCGCTGCGCCACTTCGGTGAAAGCCGGACCGGCATAGGCAGCGGACAAATCGCCTACCCCCAGGGAATGAACCAGGTCGATGCCACCGGCGTGAATGCTTTCCGGAAACTCGCATCGGCGGGCGCCGCCGCTTACGAGCGTCGTGCGCAGCCCTGAAAGGACGCATGTGATTGCCGCGGCGCAGCCGGCCGGGCCATCGCCCACCACCAACACCTCATCGATGTCTTGAACCGCCCTCATTTAGAGGTCGTAGAGCTCCAGGGCTTCGCTGCCGGCGGGCGCTCTTTCCACGCGCTTATCGTCTCGGGAGACACGGCAGCGAACAAGCTCGGAAACTGTTCGCTCAAGGCGGGCGGGATCGCTGTCAACCGGATGTTCGATTTTGTCCTTCAATTTGGCGAAGACATAGCGATATCCGCCGCCGGCTAATCCGGCTGCGGGCACGGCGGACCAATCTGGAACAGCTTCGGCCGATATAAGCCACAGACTCGTTTCCGCGGGTGTCTTCCCATTGTCCGCGGCTTTTACCGCCACGCGCAGCGCGTCCATGCGCCGGCCCATTTCATCGGCATCGATTTGCGCCAACTGCCGAAACGACATGAGACCATCGCGCAGATTGGCGACATAATCGGAACGCTCGATGTCGGCGTAATTGACGCGCAATCCGTCGCCAGTGAGGAATGGACCCTGCTCGCCGTCCCAACCCCGGTTCGAGCGCGCCACGCCTTTTTGCACGCGAAGATGATGATCGTGATAACCAAGTTCCCCATCCATCAACGGCATCGCGGTTGGAGCATCGGCACGGCCAAACGTGCGCGACGCATCGGGGCTGACAGCGGGCCAAAATGAATTGGCGGCGGCGCAAAGTTTTACGTCCTCGGGAAATGGGCTCCCCAGTCCGTACGTGGCGTAAAATGGCTTGCCCGTTTCATGGGCGGCATAGGTTACATCCCAGCCCGGAGCGAACACCGTGGACGACGCATCGGGCAAGAAGCTCGTTCGATCGGACGTGTCGCTGAAGGCGGCCAGCGGCTTTTCTTCGTGCAGTTTGTCTATGCGTGGCGCCCAGGAAACCATGGCGACCAGCGTTTCATCGCCGTCGCTGAACGCCGCCGCTGCGGTCAGCGGGTTCATCATGTCTTGATTTGCGGCCAACCGCCCCATGGAAAGCGGTTCCGGTCCTCCTTGCTTGAACAAATCCCTGCGGCGAACTTTGTTGGCTTTCAGCCACTGCATCAATTCCCCCTGATCGATGGAGGGGAAAAAGTCAGGTGGCGCAACGATCGAAAACGCAG
>Ga0114969_10004928_pt1 | contig 10524 bp, 4 predicted proteins | sample M_130807_MF_Meta_FD_87316 | JGI IMG/M metagenome (GOLD analysis project Ga0114969, IMG submission 87316) | Freshwater microbial communities from Lake Montjoie, Canada to study carbon cycling - M_130807_MF_MetaG | ecosystem: Environmental > Aquatic > Freshwater > Lake | place: Lake Montjoie...
CTCTAGTGCCGAGCTTTCGGCGGGAAAATTGGCGCAAATATTTTTTACGCATCCTATAAGCGGAATGCCTTATACTGCGATTCAATTGGGAACAGGGGAAGTAGTGCCTACTTCTACTTTGCCAGTTAAGTTGGTTTCCTTCACTGGCGAAAAAGGAAAAAACTTTAATGAACTGTATTGGATAACAGCGAGTGAAATCAATAGTGAATATTTTGAAGTTCAAAGATCTTCTGACGGTATAAATTTTGAAAGCATTGGTAAAGTCAATGCCGCCGGAAATAGCAATGATATTATACCTTATTCTTTTGTGGATTATGAGCAACCAAGTGGAACCAGCTACTATCGTTTAAAACAATTTGATTACGACGGACAAAATGAAACGTTCAACATCGTTGCCATCGACAACAACAGCAGTGAATTTAAAATGAATGCACTATTTCCTAATCCTACCAGCGCTTCCATGACGGTGAATTTTCAATCCAGCGAAGCAGGATCACATTTTATTTTCATCAACGACGCACAAGGAAATGAAATATTTACAGCAACGATCGCCACTTTGCAAGGAGAAAACAAATTTCAATTGCCAACACAAAACTACGCCAGCGGAACTTACTTCGTGAGAATTGTGAGTCCGAAAAAGGAAAGCATTAGCAGTCAGATAGTGTTGCAGCCTTGATCTTTTCCTGAACAAAATCCTAAAGTCTTTGAACAAAATATTAAGGTTCATTTGGAGCAAACTATCTTAACTTCCACTTTATTAAGCCAGCGGGAAGAAATGAATTTACTTGGAAGGAAAATAGGATTATTTTTTCTAATCACTTTTTGTGTTTTCACAAAAGTGTTTTCACAAAGTACTTGCTCTTTTTCTTTGTATAATTCCGACTTTGAAGAATCTAATATTGATTTGTTGTATGGAGTGCAAGCAGGTTGGATCACTGTAGATGATAACACCGTACCAGGTTGGTTGACAACAGCTAGCGATCGTCAAATTGAAATATGGAACAACGGCATGTACAGCATGAATGCTTATTCGGGCACTCAATGGGTGGAACTCAATGCCAATGAAGTGGCGGCTTTGTATCAGGATGCAGTTACTGTTCCTGGTACTACTTTGAATTTCGGATTTGCACACCGCGGTAGAGATGGAATTGATGTGATGAAATTAGAAGTTGGTCCGCCTGGAGGTCCTTACACCACCATAGGAAATTACAGCACCGATAATTCGGCGTGGGTGTATTACACAGGAACGTACTTGGTTCCAGCCGGACAAACCACTACTCGCTTTTATTTTACCTCGATGTCCAGTTCATCGGGAAGCAATGGCATGGGGAATTTGTTGGATGCCATTAATATTCAAGGAGTGAATGTTACCATGGAATTAAATACACAGACTTCTTGTAACAGAATTGATGTTGTATCGGTGGCACCTCCGGGAATTTCTTTGGAGTACAGTTTAAATGGTGGGGCTTTTCAAAATGATCCCTTCTTTGCCAATCTCAATGCAGGAAATTATACGGTATCCATGCGCATTGGTGGGGTGTGTGTGCGCGAGAAAACTATTTTTGTGCCTGGTCCGGGAATTTTAGATTTGGGAGCCGATCAAACTATTTGTATAAATGATCCAGCAATAACAATTGCCGCGAATGCTATTTTTTCATCATACCTGTGGGATAGTGGTGAAAACACTCCTTCCATCAAAACAAATGTTGCGGGCAAACATAAACTCACCGTTGCAACAGCTTTTGGTTGTCCGTCGTCGGATAGCATAAATGTAATTGTAAATCCTTTGCCTGTTTTTGATTTGGGAGCCGATAAAACCTACTGTGCCGGAGCCGCTCCTATTACTTTTTCGGCAGGGGCAGTGTTTAGCTTTTACAATTGGGACAGTGGAGAAAACACTGCATCAATAAACACCACTACTTTTGGAAAACACAAATTAACGGTTACTGATGCTAACGGTTGTTTGGCTTCCGATAGCGTAAATTTAATTGTTGGCGCTTTACCTGTTTTTGATTTGGGTGCCGATAAAACCTATTGTGTTGGTGCAACACCTGTTGCTTTTTCGGCGGGTGCAGTGTTCAGTGCTTACAGCTGGGACAGCGGTGAAAATACAGCAGCAATAAACACCACCGCTTTTGGAAAACACAAATTAACCGTAACGGATGCCAATGGCTGTTCTGCTTCCGATAGCGTAAATTTAATTGTTGGCGCTTTGCCTGTTTTTGATTTGGGAATTGATCAATCCATTTGCGCCAATGGCAGTAAAGCTACCTTTGATGTTGGTGCAGTATTTTCAAAATACCTTTGGGATTCAGGAGAAAACACAAAAACTATTTCTACTGCTCTTGCAGGAAAACATAAGGTTACTGCTACGGATGCTGTCGGCTGTTCAGCCTCCGACAGTATAAATTTGACTGTAAATCCTCTACCTATTTTTGATTTGGGGATCGATCAATCCATTTGCGCCAATGGCACTAAAGCTACTTTTGATGTTGGCGCAGTTTTCACAAAATACCTTTGGAATTCAGGAGAAAACACAAAAACAATCAGCACATCAATTGCGGGAAAACACAAGGTAACCGTTACTGATGCAAATACTTGTTCGTCCTCCGACAGCGTAAATTTAATTGTAAATCCTCTACCGGTTTTTGATTTAGGTTTAGACAAAAATATTTGTGATGATGGCAGTTCAGCCACATTTGACGTGGGTGCTTTATTTACTTCTTATATTTGGAACTCAGGAGAAAACACAAAAACAATCACTACATCACTTTCGGGAAAGCACAAGGTCACTGTAACCGATGCCAATTCTTGCTCGTCGTCTGACAGCATAAATTTAACTGTGAATCCTTTACCTGTTTTTGATTTGGGGATCGATCAATCCATTTGCGCCAATGGCACTAAAGCTACTTTTGATGTTGGTGCAGTTTTCACAAAATACCTTTGGGATTCGGGAGAAAATACAAAAACTATTGCTACTGCTATTGCAGGAAAACATAAGGTTACAGTTAGTGATGTCTTTGGGTGTTCGACCAGTGATAGCGTGAGTTTAGCATTGAATGCCTTGCCAACCATAAATATCGGTCCCGATTTATCAGTGTGTGAAAATGTACTTCCTATGCAATTTTCAATTGTGGTGGATGCTGGAAATTCGGTGTTGTGGAACAATGGCAATACCACTCCAAGTATTGCATTGGATAGATCTGGATTGTACATTGTAACAGTGAGCAATAACAACGGATGCAGTAAAACCGATTCGTTGTGGTTGCAAGTAAATCCTTTGCCGTCACTGGATATGGGGCCCGATCTGGTGTTGTGTGAAACATCTCTTCCAATGAATTTAAATGCTGGAGCAGGAATGGACAAATACAAATGGAGTAGTGGAGACAGCACGCAAATGAAGTTGATTGATACTTCGGGAGTGTATATAGTGGAGGTAAGTAAAAAAGGTTGTGTGAAAAAATCGTCAATAAAAGTATTTATTGAAGAAATGCCTTTGTTAGGACTGGACAAAAAACGCACTATCTGTGATGGAGTACCAATTTCTGTTTACGCTAAAACGAATGCATCGAAAATATTATGGTCGACGGGTGACAGCACTAATGAAATTAATATTAGCGCTGCAGGAGATTATGATGTCACCATATCAAATGGTTTAGCTTGCGTAATTCATGAAAAAGTAACTGTGCGTGATGAAGAATCCCCATTGCCACTTTTGGAGGATACTGCAGTGAATTGTTTTGCTAAAAACACTTCCTTGGAACTAAATGCCACAACTAATGCTGTGAATTATTTTTGGAGTGACAGTTCAAGCAGCGCTGTAAATTATGTAAATCAGGCAGGATTGTATTTTGTAATTTTAATTTCCGATAAAGGATGTATGAGTATTGATTCAATTTATGTTAAAGAACTTTGTGCACCATCTTTTTTTATTCCCAATGCATTTACGCCAAACAACGATACTAAGAATGATGTTTTTTATGTGGAGAGCACAGAAGAGCTGCAAGACTTTGAATTGCGAATTTTTAATAGATGGGGAGAAGTGATATTTAAAACAAATAGCATTTACGAGGGTTGGAACGGACAGTTAAAAAGTGGACAGCACGCTCAAGAAGAAGTTTATGTTTGGTTGATCAATTATAGGTATCCAACAATTTCAGGAAGCAGGGCTGGTTCCATGAATGGAACAGTGACATTGTTGAGGTAGTATGTTTATTGTAATTATTATTCACAATCATTCTAGTAATGCAGAGCAATTAACATCACGTCCGTCATTGCGATAATTTTTGTACTCAAAAATTGAAGCAATCCCTTGTGTTTTAGGGATTGCTTCGTCACCGCTTAAAAGCGGCTCCTCGCAATCACGAGCTGGAGCACATCTATCGTTCATTTCTGGAAAAAAAACTCATCATCATTTTATTTTTTTCTCGATCAAAATCCTAAACTATTTGAACAAAATCCCAAACACAATTTTTAAAAGTCGTACTATCTTGGTTTCATCAAATAAACGCACTATGAATAAAAATATACTTCTTGCATCAACTTTAGTTTTAGGAGCACTTGCTTCAAATGCACAACCTTTATTAACCGACAGTTCTGCTTACGATGATTTTTCAACAAAAACGGAATACTCATCTTCTGAGCCTGGTCGAGGAATTTATTGGTGGTCGGCAAAATCACAAAAATTAACAAGAGATTGGGAGAACTCCGAATTAGATGTAGTGATGACACAAGGCGAATATCAATACGTTCCTTTTGGTGTAGGTTTTGGTGATAGCAATGGTGTTGCAGCTGGTGGTGCGAGAGTGATTGATATTAGTAAAAATGGTAAATGGTCGTTCACCATTAAAAATACCGGCACGCAAGGCGTTTCAGTGAGAGTAGCTTGTCAGGATGTAAATAATAAATTGATTGACTGTGCAACAACTCCTCCGGGAATGGCTTTTGATGGGATTTGGGCTTACCAAACTCAAATTGAAGTATTGGCCGGAAAAACGGTTACCTTTCAAGCCGGAACTCCAAATGGCGCAGGAGGAGGAAAATACAATACTTGTGATTTTACAAAGGGTGTATGGGGTGATTACGGAACTCCAACCTATCCGCACATTGGTTCAGCAATTCGTACCGATTGCGATCTAACAAGAATTAAAGGAATCAATATTACAGTTTTAAACGCGGCGAAAAACAATGTTAATTCTCACGCATTGGCATTAACCGACGGACAGTTTTCATTGTCGAAATTTAAAGTAGGTGGTTTTGCCGACAAGAAATTAGGAGTAGATGAAATGGCATCAGAAAATGAAGTGGTTTACCTGTATCCAAATCCGGCAATTCAAGGACAAGTAATTCATGCACCTGTTCAAGAAAATACCAATACTTTAATAACAGTAACAAATACATTTGGTCAAATAGTTTATTCTAATTATCACAGTGGAACAACCAATGATTTGTCTCTTGATTTGAGTCACCTTCCAGCTGGATTATATTTTGTTGGAGTTGGCAATCAAACTCAAAAATTAATAATTGAATAAATGATTGTCCGCAATTGTACCAGTCCTATGACAGAAGTGGCGGTCTTTGAAGGACCTATCGCCTTAAACATAAATCTACTGGTACGATTCGGGATAATGCTTTGAATAAAAAGTATTATAAAAAATTACGAAATATACACGATTGCATTTAGCCTTTTTAAGCTCATTCCTTAAATTGATTATGACCCCCCCGGTTTAATCTAACCCTGTAAGGAATGAGCTTTTTTTCTTAGCATTCAATTTTATTTATTTGAAAAGCGCTTCAATTCCATGGTGTTGAAGGATCAAAATCTTGAACTATTTGATCAAAATCCCAATGCGTAATTTTTAAAGAGGTATTAACTTCAAAGTATCAACAAATTTGTAACGAATGAAGTATTCAACTGGCGCTTTTAACTCAGCAATAAAAAAGAAAACAAAACATTTTTTCGAAGTATTTTCATTTGCGAGTTTTTTTAAAAAGGAAATAAAAACCAAATGGGAAACTTATCCTTATCCTTTGATGGATGGAGATGTGCAATGCAAAATTAACTTGTATAATAAAGTTGTTCTTACGCAGGCAATATTGTGGTTAGACAGAACAGGAAAACTGGAGTGGAAAGAATATCCCTATCCAAGCGGCAAGGAAGGCCAATTCAAAATAGATTTATCGGAAAAGGAAATCAAGGCACATGCCTTTGAGTGCGTGGAATCATAGGCAGATTTGTGAGGGTGAGGTACAATTCATTTGTTAACCTTAAAACCCAATAATATGAAACACAATTTCCAGTGGCTCGTCCTCCTTTTTGGATGTTTGAGCTTCATGCGCATGAATGCGCAAATGACATTTACGCATCCAGGTGCGCTAAATAGTAAAGCTGATTTAGATTTTGTTAAAGCAAAAATTGCTGCAGGTGAACAGCCCTGGACAGGAAAGTTTAATGAACTGAAGAACTTAGCTACACCTTTCAACAACAACTCAGCTCCACAAGATCAAAATGGTGCAACGGAAAATGCAATGAAAGCAGATGCCCGTCAGTGCTACGCAAATGCCTTAGCATGGTATTACACCGGCACCGATGGCTATGCCCAAAATGCAATTAAAGTTTTAAATGTTTGGGCAAATACTTTTAATGGCTTTGCTACCAATCAAGGACAAAGTCAATTGAATTGCGCGTGGATAGGATCGCTTTTCGGTCCGGCTGCTGAAATTATGCGTGGATACACGTTATGGGGAGCTACAGCTCGAGCAGCTACCGTAAATATGTTTAAAACAAAATTTGTTCCTGCATTAAATAAGCAACCGGTTTGGAACAATGGAAACATTGATTTAACTATGGCTGAAGCGTTATATAGTATTGCGGTTTTTTGTGAAGATGCCGCACTGTTCAACGCAGCAGGGGCAAAATTAAATGCACGCGCTCCTCTATATTTTTATACTAAGGCTACTGGCACTCCTCCTAATGCAGGAGAGTGGTTTGCTCCAAGCACCTGGTTGGATGGTTTGATGCAAGAAACTTGCAGAACTGGTGGAGGACATACTCCAGCAGGAAATGACAATGGGCACCATGCTCAATTCGCATTGGCTGCAGCTATACATGCTGCAGAAATAGCATGGAACCAAGGGGTCGATCAATATGCTGCGCATCAGGCTCAATTTGTTGCTGCTTTAGAATTATTGTCTCTTCAGCTGTCTAGTGGTACTATGCAAAAAGCTTGTAACGATAATACGGCTACACAAGATTTGTATAATACTTTTGAAATGGGCTACAATCATTATCACAACAGAAAAGGAATTAATCTTCCCAATACTTTGCAATTACTTACCGCAAGAGTGAGAGTTAATGCAACATCCGATTGGAATATATTTTATGAAACGCTAACGCACAATTCTGGTGCTACAGCTGGTCCAGTAAATAAAGCGCCTACAGTTAATATTACTGCTCCATTAAACAACAGCGTTTTTAATGCTCCAGCTTCAATTGCAATTGCTTCAATTGCAAGTGATGCTGATGGAACAATTTCAAAAGTTGAATTTTACAATGGTGCTGCTTTGCTAGGAACTGTTGTTGCCGCACCTTACACTTACAATTGGACTGGCGTAGCAGCTGGAACATATAACATTACTGCAAAAGCTTACGACAATTCAAATGCAAGCACTGTATCTGCTGCTGTTGCAATTAGTGTTAAAGGAGTGGTTGTTGGCAACCAAGCGCCATCGGTAAGTATATCAAATCCTTTAAACAACGCTTCGTACACTGCTCCTGCTACATTTAGTATTGCAGCAAATGCAAGCGATGTTGATGGTACAATTTCAAAAGTTGAATTTTACAATGGTGCTGCTTTATTAGGAACAGCTCTTGCTGCACCTTACTCTTACAATTGGACTGGCTTAGCAGCTGGAACATACAGCATCACTGCAAAAGCTTATGATAATTTAAATGCAGCAACTATTTCTGGTCCAATAAATATTGCTGTAGGAACAGTGGCAACAGGTGCTTGTACAACTTTGAATTTAACTTCCGCCGGTTGGATTTTAAGAAACAATTGGAGCGATCAAAACAATGGATCGGTTTTGAGTAACGATGCTGCTGGAAGCTTAAAAGCTTCTCATCGCCAATGGGGTGCAAATTATTTTTGGTTGATCAGTAGCAGTAAATATGCATTAACCGCTGGTACAAAATACACGGTATCATATGATGTAATGGGATCGCAAACGATTGTAAGTACTGAAGTGGGAATTACCACTGCAATTCCCAATAGCGATCCTGCTCTTGCTCAGGCAAGTGTTGTGGCACTTGCTGGTTATACTTTAAATACCTATGGCAGCAAATCAATTGTTATTACACCAACAGCAAGTGGTTCTTATTGTATTGCAATAAAAATAAATCTTAGTGCACAGCCGCCAGTGGTGGCTACCTTCAATATCAAAAATTTAAAATACTGTCCTCCAGCTGGTACATTTAAAACAGATGAACAAGCTGATATCAGTTCGTCATCTGTAACTGTTGGTGATGCAGGATTGAAGGTTTACCCTAATCCGGCACAAAATCAATTGGTACTGGAATACGAAGGTTTTTCGAAGTATGAAATATACAACATACAAGGAAAATTAGTGTTGGAAGGTACTATCGTTAACAAACAACAAGTAGATATTTCTTCTGTTGATTCAGGAATGTATTTAGTGATTGTTTCAAATACAGATGGCAGAGCAGCGCAAAGAGTGGTGAAAGAGTAATAGTAGTTGAACTAAAACTAGCGGCTATCGTAGAAATACGGTAGCCGTTCTTTGTTGTAATTGTTGGCGATTTAGGATCCTGAACAAAATCCTATATCATTTGAACAAAATCCCAACTGGTTTCGAGAATTTAGAATATATCTTTCAGTATATCAATCCCCAAAATGATTATGAAAAATAAAATTACATTTAAAACAAAGATGATCACATCGCTGATTATTCTATTTATTAGTTGCGACATTGCAGTGCTATCGGCACAAACTTTTGTGCACCCAGGCGGATTAAGCAACGCTTCGGATTTAGCATACATTAAAACAAAAATTCAAGCACAGGCACAACCGTGGTATGGAAAATATACCGACATGGTGACCAATCTTGTTACTCCTGCTTGGAACAATGGCTCTGCTCCGCAAGATAATGGTGGAGGAACAGAAAACGCCATGAAGGATGATGCCCGTCAGTGCTACGCTAGTGCGTTAGCTTGGTACTACTCAGGTACTCCTGCTTATGGCGCTAAAGCTGCAAAAATATTAAATATATGGGCCACTACTTTTAATGGTTATAATGCTAATCAAGGACAAAGTCAGTTGGATTGCTCATGGATTGGTTCTTTGTTTGCTCCGGCTGCTGAATTATTAAGAGGATACTCTGGTTTTGGTGCGCCGCAACAAGCTTTAGTAGCAACAATGTTTAAAACAAAATTTGTTCCTGCATTAAATAAGCAACCGGTTTGGAACAATGGAAACATTGATTTAACCATGGCTGAAGCCTTATTTGGAATTGCTGTTTTTTGTGATGACATCACTTTATTTAATGCTGCTATCGCAAAATTAAATGCTAGAACTCCACTTTATTTTTATACTCAGGCAACTGGTACTCCATCCAATGTTGGTGATTGGTTTTCTCCTACAAAGTGGACCGATGGATTGATGCAAGAATCATGTAGAACAGGTGGTGGGCATACTCCTGGAGGTAATGACAATGGTCACCATACACAATACGCTTTGGCTGCTGCGTTGCACGCTGCTGAGGTGGCATGGAACCAAGGAACCGATTTGTATGGCACGCACCAAGCTCGTTATGTTGCGGCGATAGAGCTTTTGGCTTTGCAATTGTCGAGTGGATCAATGCAAGGAACTTGCAACGACAATGTTGCTACAAATGATTTGTGGGATACTTTTGAAGTAGGTTACAATCACTACCACAACAGAAAAGGTATTGATTTACCAAACACTTTAAAATTACTTACTACAAGAGTTAGAACTGCAGATAACGGCGACTGGAATATTTTTTATGAAACGCTGACTCATGATTTGGATGGTAAAGGTCCTGATTGCGTAGGTGCTGCTCCAGTGCCAACAAAAACATCATATACTTATTCAATGAACGAAGCGGCTACTCAGCTTTCTGCTGCAGGTACTAATTTGTTGTGGTACACTACCGCAAATGGCGTTGGGTCATCTATAGCACCAACTCCATCTACAAGTGTTGAAGGATCTAAAACTTATTATGTTTCTCAAACTGTTGCTGGTGTAGAAGGTTGCAGAGCAAGCATCACCGTGACCGTGGAAAACATTTTCATAATTCCAAAAGTTACCAATGCTCCCGTGATTGATGGAACAATTGAAACTTTATGGGACGACAATGCTTACATGCAAAGTTTCACTAAAGTAATTCAACCAACGGTTACAAATGCTGCCGATTTATCAGGTACGTTTAAAGCATATTGGGACAATACGTATTTGTATGTTTTAGGAGATGTAAACGATGATTCAA